>Ga0307372_10001037_pt1 | contig 48649 bp, 48 predicted proteins | sample OX1MG_FD_202533 | JGI IMG/M metagenome (GOLD analysis project Ga0307372, IMG submission 202533) | Soil microbial communities from Risofladan, Vaasa, Finland - OX-1 | ecosystem: Environmental > Terrestrial > Soil > Coastal area > Acid sulfate soil | place: Finland: Risofladan, Vaasa | collected...
CCACCGAGGAGATGACGGCCACGGCGTCGGCCACCAGGCCGCCGCGCATCATGATCGGCAGGCTCTGGAGGTTCACGAAGGAGGCGTCCCGGATGTGCAGGCGGTAGGGCTTGGGCGAACCGTCGGAGACCAGGTAGCAGCCGATCTCGCCCCGGGGCGTCTCCACCCCGACGTACACCTCGCCCTCAGGGACCTTGAAGCCCTCGGTGAAGATCTTGAAGTGGTGGATGAGCGCCTCCATCGACTCATCGATACGTCGGCGGGGCGGAGGCGTCACCTTCTTGTCCTGGATGCGGTAGTCGCCCTCGGGCATCCGCTCGACTATCTGGGTGATGATCCGCAAGGACTCGCGGATCTCGTTGAGCCGGATGGCGTAGCGGTCGAAGGCGTCACCGTAGCTGCCCACCACCACGTCGAACTCGAGCTGGTCGTAGAACATGTAGGGCATGTCCCGGCGCAGGTCCCAGGCCACGCCGGTGGAGCGCAGGATGGGACCGGTGGCGCCTAGGGCCACCGCCTCCTCGGCGGTCAGGACTCCGACGCCCTGGGTGCGCTCCCGGAAGATGGGCTGACCGGTGAGCAGGTCGTCATACTCGGCCAGGCGGCCGGGGATGACGTGGAGGATCTCGTTCACATCTTCCTGCCATCCGTCGGGCAGGTCGGCGGCCACGCCGCCGGGGCGGATGAAGTTGTGGTTCATGCGCAGGCCGGTGGTCTTCTCGAAGAAATCAAGGACCATCTCTCTCTCCCGGAAGCCGTAGATCATCATGGAGACGGCTCCGAGATCCATACCGTTGGTGGCCATCCACAACAGATGGGATGACACCCGGTTGAGCTCGGTCAGCAGCATGCGGATCCACGTGGCCCGCTCCGGCACCTCCAGTTCGAGGAGGGCCTCGGTGGCCAGGGCGAAGACCAGCTCGTTGAACAGGGGGGCCAGATAGTCCATGCGGGTGACGTTGGTCCCGCCCTGCACGTAGGTCAGCTCCTCACCGGTCTTCTCCATGCCGGTGTGCAGGTAACCGATGATCGGCTTGGAGCGCAGCACCGTCTCACCGTCGAGCTCCATCATGATCCGCAGCACACCGTGGGTGGACGGGTGCTGGGGACCCATGTTGATGATCATCGTCTCATCATCGGTGATCTCGACATCGATGTCGGCCGAATCGAGGACCCCGCCGTCGGGCAGACGCAGCACGGCGCCGCGCTCGCGTAGGAGCTCAGCCGACTCCGTGAGCGTGCGGGGCTGGAGCTCCTGGGTTCCCTCCGACGTCTCCGCCACCAGGGTCTCGGCGTCGGTTTCGGCCGTGTGGACCGGCGTCCACGTGTTGTGCGGCGGGTCCTCGCTCATGCTCACCGGGTCCCCGGGGACTGCTTGAACTGCACCGGAACCCGCCCGACGGCATAGTCCTTGCGCAGAGGGTGGCCCTCCCAGTCCTCCGGCATGAGGATGCGACTGAGATCGGGGTGGCCGGTGAAGACGATGCCCATCATGTCGTAGGCCTCCCGCTCCATGGCCTCGGTGCCGGGATAGACGTAGAAGAGCGACGGCAGGACGGCATCGTGCTCGGGCAGCTGGACGCGGACCCGCACCCGCTGGCGCCGGACATATGACACCAGGTTGACCACCAGCTCGAAGCGTTCGCCCCGGACCCCGTCGGGCAGCTCCCGGCCCGGGTGAGCCAGGTAGTCGACGGCGGTGAGGTCGACCACGCCGTTGAAGCCGTCGTCGCGCAGGCGGGCGATGACCGCCTCGTAGCCGGCCTGGTCCACGTGCAGGACGGGCTGGCCCCGGGAGAAGGAGACCGGGACTCCGTAGCCGGCCGCCTCCGCCGCCGTCATGGCGTGGGCGGCGGGAGCGGCGGTGGGGAGGGTCTCGCCCCCGCCCGCCAACGGCGCGGACGCGACGCTATCCGTGGGCCCGGCCGTGCTCATCAGTGAGGCGTCCGCATCTCGACGTGGACGTCCTCATAACCGGCGCCACCGGGGTGGGGCAGCATGAGGCGGGCGCCGCCGCCGGAGTCCAGGCGGCGGCTGTGCATCTCACCGGTGGAGATCTTGGAATGCAGGGTGAGGATGGCGTGCAACAGCGTCTCGGGACCGGGAGGGCAGCCGGGGGCGTAGACGTCCACCGGGACGACCTGGTCCACGCCCTGGACGATGGCATAGTTGTTGAACATGCCTCCCGAGGAGGCGCACACGCCCATGGAGATGACCCACTTGGGCTCCATCATCTGGTCGTAGACCTGGCGCAGGACGGGGGCCATCTTCTGGCTGACCCGGCCGGCCACGACCATGAGGTCGGCCTGGCGGGGGGAGGCCCGGAAGACCTCCATCCCGAAGCGGGAGATGTCGAAGTGGGCGGCCCCGGTGGCCATCATCTCGATGGCGCAGCAGGCCAGGCCGAACGTGGCCGGCCAGACGCTGTTCTTCCTGGACCACTTGACCAGCTCCTCCAGGGGAGCGGTTATGAAGTTGTGGTTGAGATCCTCGAAGCCCACCCGGTCCCCCGATCAGGCGGCTTCGTCCCGGGCGACGGGACTGATGCGGCGGACAGTCGACTCGCTGGTCCGGGCCGGAGAGATCGGCGCCATCGGGCGCAGGCGCTTGAGCGGGCCCCAGTCCAGGGCGCCGTGGCTGATGAGGTAGATGAAGGCCACGAAGACGGTGGCGGCAAAGGTCAGCATCTCCACCAGCAGGAACATGGGGGAAGCCGTCTCCTTGAAGATGACCGCCCACGGATACAGGAAGATGATCTCGATGTCGAAGATGATGAAGAGCATGGCCACCAGGTAGAACCGCACCGGGAAGCGCTCGGCCGGCTCCCGGTCGGGCACGATCCCGCACTCGTAGGGCGCCGACTTGGCGTCGGTCGGGCGGTAGGGGGCCAGCAGGCCGGAGGCCATGAAACTCAGCCCAGCGAAGAGCGCGGCCACGATGAAGAGGGCCAGGATCGGCAGGTACTGGGTCATCCGGTGGGCCAAGCTAGCCCGGCGGGCCCACCCCCATGCCAAACGGCGCGCTCGTGAAATTGTGATCGCTCGTAGGCTTCTGGTGTGACCGACCCGGACCCACTCGACGGCTCCGGCACCGCCGTCGCCCCGGGGACGGGGCCGGGGACCGTCCACGACGTCGTCGTCATAGGCGCCGGGCCCTCGGGCTCGGCCTGCGCCTACTGGCTGGCCGAAGCGGGCTGGGATGTTCTGCTGCTGGAGAAGAAGCGCTTCCCCCGGGAGAAGACCTGCGGGGACGGACTCACCCCCCGCTCGGTCCGCCAGCTGACCGACATGGGCCTGGCCTCCACCCTGGAGGGCCACCACCGCTTCGACGGCCTGCGCTCCCTGGCCTTCGGCCGGACCCTGGAGCTGGCCTGGCCCGAGCACCCCGGATTCCCCCGCCACGGCTACGTGGTCACCCGCCACGACCTCGACCAACTGGTCTCGGAGCGGGCGGAAAAGGCGGGGGCCCTGCTGTGGGAGGAGAGCGAGGCCACCGCCCCGGTGGTGGAGGCCGGACGGGTGGTGGGGGCCACGGTCAAGCGCAAGGATCCGGGCGGCGGGCCGGCGGCCACCGTCGAGGTCCGGGCCCGGGCCGTGGTGGTCTCGGACGGGTCCAACTCCCGGATCGGCCGGGCCCTCGGGGCGGGCCGGGACAAGAACCTGCCCCAGGGCATGGCCATCCGCGCCTATTACACCTCGCCCCGCCATGACGAGCCCTGGATCGAGAGCCACCTGGACGTGCGGGACCGCGAGGGCAACGTGCTGCCGGGTTACGGCTGGATCTTCCCGGTGGGCGACGGGCGGGTGAACGTCGGCGTCGGCCTGCTCTCCACTTTCCGGCACTGGAAGGACGTCAACACCTCCCAGCTGATGGATGCCTTCGTGGAGTGGGCGCCGGAGTCCTGGGACATCTCCCCGGCCAGCGCCTGCGGGCCGGCCACGGGCGGGCGCCTGCCCATGTCCCTCTCGGTGGGGCCCCGGCATGGACCGGGCTGGCTGCTGACGGGCGACGCCGCCGGCGCCATCAACCCCTTCAACGGGGAGGGGATCGCCTACGCCTACGAGACGGGGCGGATGGCGGCGCTGACCCTGTCCGAGGCCCTTTCCGAGGGTTCCGGGCCCGTGCCGACCGCCGCCCTGGCCCGCTACGAGGACCGCCTCCAGGCCAGCTACGGCCTGTATTACAAGGTGGCGGCCGCCTTCGTGGCCATCATCGGCCGGCCCCGCCTCATGCGCCTGCTGGTCGGCACCGGCATGCACAGCCGCAGCCTCATGGAGTGGGTGTTGCGCATCATGTCCAACACCCTGCGCCCGGATGAACTGGGCCCGGCCGAAGCCGCCTATCGGGCGGTGGCGGCCATAGCCGCGCTGACCCCCTGAGCGGCCCGGGCCGCCGCCCGCACCGTCAGATCGACCTCGGCCGGCCCGTGAGCCAGCCCGGCGAAGATGGCCTCGTACGCCCCGGGCGCCACCGACACGCCGGCATCCAGGAGGTCGTGGAAGAAACCCGGGTAGAGCCCGTTGCCGGCCACGGCCCGGGCCGTGTCGTAGTCGGTGACCGGGCCGGGGCCGAGGAAGAGCCCGACCAGGGTGGCGAAGCGGGGCACGGTGGCCTCCACCCCGGCTTCGGCCAGGGCCCCCTCCAGCCCGGCGGCCAGGGCGCCGGCCGTGGCCGTGATCGCCTCATAGGCCCCGGCGTCGAGCAGGTCGAGCACGGCCAGGCCGGCGGCGGTGGCGATGGGGTTACCGGACAGGGTGCCGGCCTGGTACACCGGCCCGAGCGGAGCCAACACCTCCATCACGTCCCGACGGCCGCCAAAAGCGGCCAGGGGCAGGCCGCCGCCGATGACCTTTCCGAAGCACCACAGGTCGGGGGTGATCCCGAGCAGGCCCGAGGCCCCGCCCGGGCCGACCCGGAACCCGGTGATGACCTCATCAAAGATGAGCAGCGCCCCCACCCGGTCGCACTCGGCCCGCAGGCCTTCCAGGAAACCCGGTGCCGGCGGGACCAGGCCCATGTTGGCGGCCACCGGCTCCACGATCACCGCCGCCACGCCTTCGTCCAAGGCCGGAACGACGTTGTAGGGCGCGACCAGAGTGTCGGCCACCGCCCCGGGGGGCACGCCGGCCGAGTCGGGCAGGGCCAGGGCCGCCATCCCGGTCCCGGCCGCGGCCAGCAACCCATCGGAGTGGCCGTGGTAGCAGCCGGCGAACTTCACGATCCGGGACCGCCCGGTCGCCCCCCGGGCCGTGCGGATGACGCTCATGCCGGCCTCGGTCCCGCTGGAGACCAGGCGGACCATCTCACAGCCGGCCACCCGGGCGCAGATGGCCTCGGCCAACTCGACCTCGCGGCGGGTGGGGGCTCCGTAGGTCGTCCCGTCCGCCGCCGCCCGGGCCACCGCCTCGACCACGGCGGGATGGGCGTGGCCCAGGATGGTCGCTCCATAGGACTGGACCCAGTCCACGTAGCGTCGGCCGGCCTCGTCCCAGAGGTAGGCGCCCTCCCCCCGGGCGGCGAAGAAGGGCTCGCCCCCCACCGACCGGAAGGCCCGCACCGGGGAGTTGACACCCCCCGGGATGACCCGCTGGGCCCGCTCGAAGAGGCTGTGCGGCTTTCCGGTCTCCGACCGGCTGTTCTGGTTTCCCGCCTCCGGCGGGGTCAAGCCAGGGCCTCGGCCATCTCCCCGGCCAGGTAGGTGAGGATCATGTCGGCGCCGGCCCGCTTGATAGCGCTGAGATGCTCCAGGGCGACGGCGTCCCCGTCGATCCAGCCCCGCTCGGCGGCCGCCTTGATCATGGAGTACTCCCCACTGACGTGGTAGGCGGCCACGGGCACGTCGGCCACCTCCCGCACGGCGGCTATGACGTCGAGGTAGGCCAGGGCCGGCTTGACCATGACGATGTCGGCGCCCTCCTCGATGTCCAGGGCCACCTCGGCCAGGGCCTCCCGGCGGCCGCCGGAAAAGTCGGCCTGATACGCCCGGCGGTCCCCGCCCCCGGCTATCTCCACGTCGACCGCCTCCCGGAAGGGACCGTAGAGGGCCGAGGCGTATTTGGCGGCGTAGGCCAGGATGACGGTGTCGGTGTGGCCGGACCCGTCCAGGGCAGTGCGGATGGCGCCCACCTGGCCGTCCATCATCCCGGAGGGTGCCACCACCGCCGCTCCCGCCTCGGCCTGAGCCAGGGCGGTGCGGGCATACAGCTCGAGGGTGGCGTCGTTGTCCACCCGGCCGGCCGGGTCGAGGACGCCGCAGTGGCCGTGGTCGGTGTATTCGTCCAGGCAGAGGTCGGCCATCAACACCAGGTCATCCCCGACCTGGTCGCGCAGATCCCGCAGCGCCACCTGGACGATCCCATCGGGTGCCCAGGCCTGGGAGCCGGTGGCGTCCTTGGCTTCCGGCACGCCGAAGAGGATGACGCCGGGGATACCCAGGTCGGCCAGACGGCGGACCTCCTTACCCAGACTGGCCCGGGTGTGCTGCACGACCCCGGGCAGGCTGGCCACCGGCACCGGCGCCTCGATTCCCTCCCGCACGAACAGCGGGGCGATCAGGTCGTCCACCCGTAGCGAGGTGCTGCCGGCCAGCCGGCGCAGGGCTGGAGTGGCCCGCAGCCGCCGCATCCGTCGGGTGGGGAAGCTCACGCCAACAGGTTACGGGCTCAGACCGTTTTCGATCCCAGGGCGGCGGCCAGGGCGTCGACCACGGCGGCGGGCTCAGGGCGCTCGGCCACCGCCGCCACCGACAGGCCGGCCGACCGAACCGCCTCGGCCGTCGACGGCCCCAGGCAGGCCACCACCGGTGGGACGCGCAGGCCGGCCTCCAGGTACGCCGACACGGCGCTGCCGGCGGCGAAGACCACCGCGTCGGCCCCGGCCACCCGCTCGGCCATCTCGGGCGGGACCGGGACCGGGACCGTCCGGTAGGCGGAGACCTCGACCACCACCCAGCCCCCGGCGGCCAGGGCCTCGGGCAGCTCCCGGCCGGCCTGCTCGGAGCGGGGCAGCAGCACGCTCCCCCCGCCGGCCGGGGGCGATCCGAGCGCGTCGGCCAGGCCGGCCGCCGAACCGGTGGGCGAGACCAGATCCGCCTCCACGCCCCGGCCGGCCAGAGCGGCAGCCGTAGCCGGACCTACCGCGGCCACCCGGGCGGGGCCGAAGGCGCGGGCGTCGCGTACGTGGGCGAAAAGGTGGGTGACGGCATTGACCGAGGCGAAGGCCACCCAGTCGAACGAGCCCAGCCGGGGCGCCACCAGATCCAGGCCCTCGCCCCCGTCCGACGCCGGGGCCGTGGCCGTGACCGGCACCTCCAGGACTTCGGCCCCGGCCTGGCGGAGAGCCTCGGCCAGTTCCGCCGAGCGGTCGGAGGCCCGGGTCAGTACGACCCGGCGCCCCCACAGCGGCCGGCCGGTGAACCAGTCCAGCTCCAAGGCGGCCACGGCCCCGATGACGATCACGGCGGGCGAGTCCATCTCGGCCGCGCCCAGGCCGGCCAGGGTGGTGCGAACCGTCAGCTGGTGCAGGTGGGTGCCCCACTGGACAGCGGCCACCGGAGTGCCGCCCGGCAGCCCGCCGTCCATCAACCGGGCCGCGATCCGGTCCCGGTGGGCCACCCCCATCAGCACCACGATGGTGCCGCCGGCCCGGGCCAGCAGCTCCCACTCCGGCTCGGGGTCGGGGTCGTGGCGGCTGTGGCCGGTGACCACGGTGAAGGAGGCGGCCGTGCCCCGGTGGGTGACGGGGATTCCGGCGTAGGCCGGTGCGGCCAGGGCGGCGCTGACCCCGGGCACCACCTCGAAGGCCACCCCGGCGCCGGCCAGGGCCAGGGCCTCCTCCCCGCCCCGGCCGAAGACGAAGGGGTCCCCACCCTTGAGCCGGACCACGGTCAGGCCGGCGGCTCCCCGCTCGACCAGTAGGGCGTTGATGCTGCCCTGGTCCACCGCCGCCCCCGGCCGCTTGCCCACGTCGATGCGCTCGGCGGTGGGCGGAGCCAACTCGAGCAGGGCGGGCTCGGCCAGCCGGTCGTAGACGACCACATCGGCCCGGCCCAGCACCTCGGCCCCCCGCCGGGTCAGAAGGCCGGGATCACCGGGTCCGGCCCCCACCAGATACACGGTCACGACCGGGCCAGCAGGTCCCGGCCGCCATGGGCCAGGACCTCTTCGGCCAGGGCCCGACCCAGCCGGACCGGGTCGGCCGCCGGGCCGGCGCTCTGCCGGCGGATGACCACCCGCCCGTCGGGGGCGGCCACCAGGCCTTCCAGGCGGAGCATCCCGTCCCGGGCCGTCCCCCCACCGGGACGACCGGGCGGGCCGACCCGGGCCAGGGCGCCGACGGGCAGATCACAGGCACCGCCGAGGGTGTCCAGGAAGGCCCGCTCGGCGTCCACCTCGGCCCGGGCTCCGGGGTCCTCGATGCGGGTCAGAAGGCCCAGGGTGGCGGCGTCATCGGCCCGGCACTCGATGGCCAGGGCCCCCTGGCCCACCTGGGGCAGCATGCGGGCCGTCGGCATCACCTCGGCCGCCTCGGGGGCCCGGCCGAGGCGGATCAGGGCGGCGTAGGCAACCAGGACGGAGTCGACTTCGCCGACCTTGGCCAGCCGGGTGGCGATGTTGCCCCGCAGATCGGTGAAAGCCAGGTCGGGCCGTAGCCAGGCCAGCTGGGCCCGGCGCCGGACCGAACCCGTGGCCACCACCGCCCCGGGGCCGAGCTGGTCCAGGGTGCGGCCGACCAGGGCGTCGCGCACGTCGCCCCGGGCGGGGACGGCGGCCAGGACCAGACCGGGGGCCGTCCGGGGCGGCAGGTCCTTGGCCGAATGGACGGCAAAGTCGGCCCGTCCCTCCAGCACCGCCGTCTGCACCTCCTTGGCGAAGACGCCCTGCCCGCCGATCTGGTGGATGGGTACATCCCGCACCCGGTCCCCGGTCGTCTCGACCACGATCTCCTCGATCTCGACCTCATCGCCAGCTCGACCCGCCCCGGCGGCGCCGGCCCCGGACCCGACCCGGGCCAGCAGGCGGGCCACCTCCCGCGTCTGCCACAGGGCCAGCGGGCTGCCCCGGGTGGCGGCCCGCAGGACGGTCAATCCAGGTCGAAGAGTGACTGGATGGCCTCGGCCAGCCGCTCGCCCCGGGCATTGCCGGCCTCGTCCTTGAGCCGGACGGTCGGCTCGTGCAGCAGCTTGGCCACCAGGCCCCGGGTCATGGCCTCGACCGCCTCCCGCTGGCGCTCCTCCAGGCCGGCCAACCGGGCGGAGTGACGCTCCAGCTCGGCCCGGCGGATGGACTCGGCCCGCTCGTGAAGGGCGGTAACCACCGGAGCCACCTTCCGGGCCGCCGACAGGGCCACGAAACGGTCCACCTCCTCGGTGACGATCCGGCGTACCCGCTCGACCTCCCCCTGCCTGGACGCCACCCCGGCGGCGGCAAAGGCGGCCAGGTCGTCCATATCCAGGAGCCGCACCCCTTCCAGCCCGCCGACGGCCGGCTCGACATCTCTGGGCACGGCGATGTCGACGATCAACAGGGGCCGGCCCTCCCGGCGGGCCACAGCCGCGGCCACCTCATCGACGCCGAGGACGGTGCGGGGGGCGCCGGTGCCGGTCAGGACCACGTCCACCTCGGGCAGAGCCGACTCCAGCTCCCCCAGTTCCACCTTGGCCCCCCTGACCCGCTCAGCCACGGCGTCGGCCCGGGCCCCGGTCCGGCTGGAGACCAGGATGCGGGCGGCCCCCCGGTCGGCCAGGGCGACGGCCATGCCTTCACCCATCTCCCCGGCCCCGACCACCAGGACGGAGGCGCCCCGCAGGCCGCCGAGGGCCTGGGCGGCCATGGCCACCGCCGCCTGGGACACCGAGGTGACGCCCCGGGATATGCCGGTCTCGGTCCGAGCCCGCTTGCCCACCTCCAGGCCATGACGGAACAGGCGGCCCATGATCGGGCCCGCCGAGCCCTCCTCCCGGGCCCGGTCCCAGGCCTCGCGGACCTGGCCCAGGATCTCCCCCTCCCCGATCACGGCCGAGTCCAGCCCGGAGGCGACGGTGAAGAGATGGGATACGGCGGCGTCATCGAAGTAGGAGTACAGAAGGTCGCTGAAGGCCTCCGGTGGCGCGCCCGACCACTCCCCCAGGAAGTTGCGGACGTCGGCCAGGGCGCCGTGGAAGCGCTCCGCCTCGGCGTAGACCTCGGTGCGCATGCAGGTGGACAGGACGACGGTCTCGTTGAGGTGGCTGCGCCCGCCCAGGTCGTGCAGGGCCTTGGGCAGGGTGGCGCCACTGACGGTCATGCGCTCGAGCAACTCCAGCGGGACGGTGCGGTGGTTGAGGCCGACTACGACTACAGACACGCCCGGAGCCGCTCCCTCGCTTGGTCGATCTGGCCGGTGCGGATCAGACCGAGCATGTCCGAGTCGAGGGCGCCCCGCCAGTTGGCCGTCTCGGTGGACTGGCCCGCCGCCTTGAGGGCGGCCCGGGCCTCGCTGAGCAGGTCGGCCAGCACCTCGATGTCCGCCCCCGACCCCAGCACGGTCTCGATGCGGTCCCGCAGCCAGGAGGCCAGGGCCGGGCTGGCTCCTCCGGTGGACACGGCCACGCTGACCGGACCCCGCCTGGCCACGGCCGGAAGATGGAACGAGCACGACACCGGGTCATCGGCGGCATTGACCCACACCCCGGCCGCCTCCGCATCCCTGAACACGGCGCCGTCCACCTCCGGATCCCCGGTGGCCGCCACCACCAGCCGGTAGGAGGCGGCTTCGGGAGAGCGGTAGGGCCGGAGCTCGATGGTCAGGCCCGACGCGGCCAGCACCTCGGCTTCGGGGCTGACCCGGGGAGCGACCATGTGCACAACGGCGCCGGCATCCAGCAGGCCGACGGCTTTGCGGGACGCCACCCGGCCCCCGCCGACCACCAGGCAGGAACGGCCCTCCATCAGGAGCGTGACGGGGTAGCCGGCCGTCATACCGAGGCCGAGCCCAGATGCTGGGGGTGGGCCTGGTGCTGGTAGAAGGTCAGCACCTGCAGCTCCATGGACAGGTCCACGTTGCGCAGGCTGACCCCGGACGGGACGCTCAGGACCACCGGGGCGAAGTTGAGGATGGAGCAGACCCCGGCCGAGACCAACCGGTCGGCCACATCCTGGGCCGATCCGGCCGTGGTGGCCACGATCCCGACCGCCACCTGACCCTGGCCGACCACCGACTCCAGCTGGTCGATGGAGACCACGGTCAGCTCCCCGATGCTCTCGCCCACCAGCGCCGGATCGGCGTCGACCAGGGCGGCCACCCGGAAGCCCCGGGTACCGAAGCCGTGGTAGTTGGCCAGGGCCCGGCCCAGGTTGCCCAGGCCCACGATGACCACGGGCCAGTCCCGGGTCGTGCCCAACTCCCGGCCGACCTGGTCGACCAGGAAACCCACGTCGTATCCCACCCCGCGGGTGCCGTAGGAGCCCAGGTAGGACAGGTCCTTGCGGACCTTGGCGGCGTTGACCCCGGACAGTTCGGCCAGCCGCTCGGACGAGACGGTCGAGACCTGGTCAGAGGCCAGCTCGAGCAGGGAGCGGAGATAGACCGGCAGCCGGGTGACGGTCGCCTCGGGTATCCGCGCTCGGCCGGCCACGCCTCCAAGGCTACCGCCGCTCGTGCCTCACTTCACAAGAGATCAGGCCTGGTCGGGCCGGGCCCGGCCCGGCACTCGACTCAGGCCTGGTCGCGCAGTGCCCGGCGCAGCAACTTGCCCCCCAGGCCCCGGGGCAGGCTGTCGACTATGTGGACCCGGGCCGGGCACTTGTACCGGGCCAGGTGACCCCGGCACCACTCCCGCAACCCCTCCTCATCCGGGCTCCGGCCCGGGGCCGGGACCACGAAGGCCTCCACCGCCTCCCCGGTCTCGGGGTCGCTGACGCCGATTACGGCCACGTCCGCCACGTCGGGGTTCTCCCCCAGGGTGTCTTCCACCTCGGCCGGGAAGACGTTGAAGCCGGACACGATGATGAGGTCCTTGGACCGGTCGACCAAGTAGAGGTAGCCGTCATCGTCGGCCACGGCCACGTCGCCCGTCCGCAGCCAGCCGTCCTGGCTGAGCACGGCGGCGGTGGCCTCGGTGTCCTCCCAGTACCCGCCGAAGACGTTGGGCCCTTTGACCCACAACTCCCCGGAGTCCCCGACAAAGGCGTCCTCCCCGTCCTCATCGATGATCTTCACCTCGACCCCGGGCACGGGTACGCCGACGGAACCGGGCTTGGCCACCCCGCCGATGACCGAGGAGGTGACCACCGGGCTGGCCTCGGTCAGCCCGTAGCCCTGCCACAGGGGCAGGCCGAAGCGCGCCTCGAAGGCCTGGGCGATCTCGGCACTCAGGGCCGACGCCCCCGACACGGCCAGGCGCACCCCATCGAGGGCCCGGGGCCGGTCGGCGCCGGCGGTGGTCAGAGCAGCGAACATCGGCGGCGCCCCGGCCAGCAGGCTCACTCCCCGGGCCGGGATCTCGTCCAGAGCGGCGTCGGCGTGGAAGCGCTCCACCATCAACACGCTGGCCCCGGCCAGCAGGGACAGCCCCAGGACGACGTTGAGGCCGAAGACGTGGAACAGGGGCAGGACGCCGTAGCTGACGTCCCCGGGCAGGAGGGCCCGGCCCGGATGGGCCTGGACCTGGTCCAGGTTGGCCCTGAGGCTGCCGTGGGTCAGGACGGCCGCCTTGGGTGAGCCGGCCGTCCCGGCCGTGAAGATCAAAACGGCGGGATCCCCGGGCGCCTTATCGGCCAGTTCAGCGGCGGCGCCGCTGGACAGCTCGGACATGGGCGTCGCGCCCTTGAGGGACTCCGCGCCCGGAGCGGCCACCACCAGGCGGTAGCCGTCGCGGCGGTCGGAAACGGAGAAGGCTTCCGCCGCCTGGGGGCCGACAAAGGCGGCGCTCACTCCGACCGCCCCCAGCTCGGCCTCGATGGCCGGGGCCGGCAGGCCGGGCTCGATGGGAACAGCCACCGCCCCCACCCCCAGTACGGCCAGGTAGGCCACGGCAAAGGGCCAGTCGTTGGACAGCGCCAGCGCCACCCGGTCGCCCGGACGGACGCCCGCGTCGGAGAGTCCGCCCCGCAGGGCGGAGACCTCGGAACGCAACTCCCCGTAGGACAGGCTCCGGCCCGGAGCCAGGATGGCCGGGGCGTCCGCCGGGTGCTGGTCGGTGATCGAGGCCAGATTCATCCGGCCATCTGCTGAATCAGCCCGCCTCCGTGTACCGAGCGGACAGGTACCGGTCGACGTCCTCTTCGCGCAGGCGGAAGGACCGCCCCACCCGGACCGCAGCCAACTCGCCCGAGTTGATCAGGCGGTAGACCGTCATGTTCGAGACCCTGAGGTTCCTGGCAACTTCGCCGACCGTCAGAAAGCTGGCTCCGGCGTAGCCCGATTGCGTCAGTGGAATCACCCCTCTCCGCCCGCAGCGACACTACATCTGGCCCTGCCTGGCCGTCACCTGGAGCGGTCGGCGCCGTGGGCAGGGTCAGCCCAGCTGGCGGGAACGCTCGGTGGCGGCGCGGACCGCGGCCGCCACCGCCTCTCGGAACCCCCCCGCCTCCAGGGCGGCGATGCCCGCCGCCGTCGTCCCGTTGGGGGAGGTGACCATGGCCCTCAACTCCTCCGGGGCGGTGCCCGTCTCACTGAGAAGGCGGGCGGCCCCGAGCAGGGTCTGCACGGTGAGGTCACGGCTGATGTCGGTGGGGAGCCCAACGGAACGGCCGGCGTCCATCAGGACCTCGGCCAGGAGGAACACGTAAGCCGGCCCGGAGCCGGACAGCCCGGTGACGGCATCGATGAGGCCCTCCTCGACCCGGACGACCAATCCCACCGAGCCGAGGACCGATTCGGCCCAGTCGAGATCGCCCGGTCGGGCCGAGCGTCCGGCGCAGACGGCGGCCGCTCCGGCTCCGACCTGGGCCGGGGTGTTGGGCATGGCCCGCAGCACCCTGACCCCCGCCCCGGCGGCGGCCTCGATGGCGGCGGTGCCGACTCCGGCGGCTATGGACAGCAGCCGGCCGGCCCCCGCCGATCCGGCCGCGGCGGCGGCGGCAGCCACGTCCGGCGGCTTGACGGCCAGGACGGCGTCGGCGGGCAGCCCAGAGGCGGGCAGCTCGGCCAGCACCTCCAGACCGGGGAAGGCCCGGGCCAGCTCGTCCCGGCGGGCCCCGGATACCTCCACCACCTGGAGCTCCTCCGGGCGCCGCCCGTGGGCCGCAAGGCCCCTCAGCAGGGCCTCGCCCATGCGCCCGCCTCCGATTATCACCAAGGCCCTCGTCACCCGGGCAGAGTACGGCGGCCACCCTGGGCGCGAGTCGGCCCGAGGAACATCTCGGCCGGCTCCCGTACTTCCCCGAACGGGAGGGCCGTTCCGCACCTCGGGCCGAACTGAGGCCACCATAACGCCGCCCCTTTGGTGCGGCAAGGGTGCAAAAAAGCCCGTCAGCAGCGGTTTACGCGCACTCCACCAGCTGACGCTCGGACAGCTCGGAGTGCAGCGAATCCACCGCCGCCGCCGCCCTCCGCCAGCTGTACCGGCGGGCGTTGACCGCCGCCGCCTGACCCAGCGCCCGGCCCCGCTCGGGGGAGTTCAGGACCCACTCCACCGCCCGGGCGAACGCCTCCGGGCGCCGCTCGGGCACCAGGACCCCGGTCTGGCCGTCCACGATCAGGGAGCGGAGGCCGCCGACCGAGGTGGCCACCACCGGAACGCCGCAGGCGCCGGCCTCGAGGGCCACCAGGCCGAAGGACTCGGTCCGGCTGGGGACCAGGCAGACGTCGGCCGCCCGGCAGAAGGTGGACACCAGCTCGTGGGGCTGCGGCGGGAAGAAGTGGACCCGGTCGCTCAGCCCGGCCTCGTCCACCAGGGCGCGGACCCGCACCACCTCGGCCTGCCCGCCCGGGCCGCTGGCGCCGCCGGCCACCACCAGGAAGGCGTCCTCCCGGCGAAGGTGCTCCAAGGTCCCCACCGCCACATCCGCCCCCTTGAGCGGTTGGATGCGCCCGATGAAAAGCAGCATCCGGCCCTCGGTGGGCAGGCCCAGCGCCCGCCGGGCCCGGGTGCGGTCCCCGGGGGCGAAGAAGGCGTGGTCGACCCCCGGGGCCACCACCCGGATCCGGTCCCGGGGGGCGTCGTAGAGGTTGACCAGGTGGTCGGACTCGGGGACGTTGGGGGCCAGGATGGCATCGGAACACCCGATGACGGCCTGCTCGGTCTCCACCCGACGCGGATCGTCCCCACCGTCGGAGGCGCCGGTAGCCGCCTTGACCCGCTCCAGGGTGTGGAAGGTCGACACCAGCGGAAGATCGAGGCGGTGCTTGAGAAGGTGGCCGGCGGCGCCCGAGAGCCAGTAGTGGGCGTGGATGAGCTGGACCGGGGACCGCTCCAACCAGGTGCCGACCCCGTCGGCAAACTCTTCCACCAGCCCGCCCAGGTCGGCCTTGGGCACCGGTGCGATGGGCCCGGCCGGCACGTGGTGGACCCGGAAGCCGGGCTCCACCGGGATGACGGCGGGCGCCTCGGGGTCATCGGCCCGGGTGAAGACGTCGCATTCCGAACCGGCTCGGGCCAGGGCGGTGCAGAGCTCGCGCACGTACACGTTCATCCCCCCGCCATCGCCCGTCCCCGGCTGGGCGAGAGGGGACGTGTGCATCGAAAGCACGGCCACTCTCCTCACGAGACGGGCCACGTTACCGGGCTAGGCCCGCCGGACCCTCCTCGGGGCCCGCCCCCGGGGCTTCGGGCGGCTCGGCGAAGGACTCGTAGAGCCGGATGAGCTGGTCCTTCTGGTCATCGGTGAGAAGCGGGTCCCGACGGATGTGGCCGGCCAGGTCGGCTCCCCGCTCCAGGATCCCGGCCCGCTCGTAGAGGCTCTCGGCCGAGATCTGCAGGGCCTTGGCCAGCCGTTGGAGGATCTCCGCCGAGGGCTTGCGCAGGCCCCGTTCGATCTGGCTCAGGTAGGGGTTGGACACCCCGGCCAGAGCCGACAGCCGCCGCACCGACAGCCGGGACTCGCTGCGGCGCTCCCGGATGAAGCCGCCCAGCTCCCGGCGCCGGTCGGGCCCGGGGGAGGACTCGGGGAATTCCTCGGCCACGCTCCCGCTCAGCCCAGCAGAGAGTCGACGCTGGCCTCACCGGATTGATAGCGCCGGACCAACTCGGCCTGGAACCGATCGATGCGATCGTGGACGGAACGACGGTTCTCGGACAGCTGGCGCTCGATGACGGCCATGGAGTCGGTCAGTTCGGCCAGAACCTCATCGCTGACGGCGGGCAGGTCGGTCAACTGGGCCGGGTCGATACTGCGGTCGAGCTCGGCCATCAGGCTGGCGGCCATATCCCCCGGGTCGAGCTGGGACAACAGGCGGTTACCGCTGCGGGAGCCGCTGTCGGCCAAAATCCCGGGCAGCTGCTCGAGGAGATCGGCGGCGCCGCCCCCGTCGGAACCGCCGGTACGACGCTGGCGCTCGGCGGCCACTATGTCGAGTCGGCCCTGCACCACGCGGCGCACGTAGGAAATGGCCCCTTCCGCCTCCTGCAGCTCGCTGCGGGCCTCCCGCAACTGCGCCATGGTCCGCTTCTCCAGGTCATCCAGGAAGGACGGATCAAGGAATCGGGCGAGGTCGGCGGGCTCTATCGGCATGTTGCGTTGATGCTACCGGCGCCGGTCGTCCGAACCGCTATCGATGACCAGCCAAGGCCATGAGAAGAACCGCCGGCGCCGCCACCAACAGCGTGTCCAGCCGGCGCAGGGGGCCCACGGCCGAGCCACCCTCGATCCGGGCCACGAGGGGCCCGCCCAGACAGCCCCCAGCGGCCACCAGGCCACCCAGAATCCACGGGTAGGCCCCCGACACCGGAGTGGGCTGGACCACGGCCACGACCAGGGTGGCGCTGCCGACGGCGGCCACACCGGCCACCCGGCCCTCCCAGACACTCGGCGCGCCCCAGCCCACCAGATACCGGCTGGCGTCGTGGCAGCACGCGAAGGCCAGAATCACCGCGATCAGCGTCACGCTCCTGACCTGGAGCAGGACGAGGGACGCCCCGCACAGACCCAGGGCCAGGCCGCCGCCCGTCACCAGGTTGGCCGGATCATGGGCGGTGAGCCAAGAGGCGGGGTCCCGGCGGCGGGCCAGGAACAGACCGAGGACGGCCGCCCCCAGCAGACCGGCCAAGGCGGCCCAACCGCCGACCAACGCGGCGAGCAGCGGCCCGCCCAGCGCCGCCGCCACCGCTCCGGCCGCCGTTACCGGGTTCACCTGTCGGGTGCGGGCCAGACCCAGCACGGCCACCAGCGCCCCCACCGCCAGCCAGCCGGCCAGGCTCCACCGACCTCCGAAGACGGCGGCGGCGGTGAGCAGGCCCCACAACACCCCCAGCCGACCATGGGGAATAGGCGGGGGGACCGGAGCCAGCCGCGTCGATCCGCCCGAGGCGGGCGCTCCCGCCTTCGTCTTGACCCTGGTCCCCGCCTCGGCCGGCACCGAGGCCGTGGCCGCGGTCATCCGGCTCCGCCGGCTGTATCCGATATTCCGGCTCCGCCGGCTGTATCCGATATTCCGGCTCCGCCGGCTGTATCCGATATTCCGGCTCCGCCGGAGACTGGCGGCAGGACCGCCAACTCATCGGATTCGGCCACCGGGTCGTCCTGGTTGGCGGGCTCACCGTTCACCCAGACCCGGCTGATGGAGAGCACCTCGGCGAAGCCGGCGCCGTAGCGCCCGACGGCCCCATCCAGCACCTGGGCCACGGTGCGGCCGGGGATCTCGTCCCTTCCGGTGCCCGCCGCCTCCCGGGCGCCGGCGAACAGTCTGATCCTCGCCACTCCCGAAGGCTACCGACGGGACCCAGATGATTCACTTCTGGGCGATGACCAACGCCCTGCTCATCCGGCACGCCCAGTCCACCTGGAATGCCGAGAGCCGGGCCCAGGGGTGGTCCGACCCGCCCTTGTCGGAGGCGGGAGTCGCCCAGGTGTACCGCCTCGCCCCCGGCCTGGCCGGCCTGGGCATCGGCGGGGTGGCCTCCTCCGACCTGGTTCGGGCGCGGACCACCGCCGGCATCCTGGCCGGGAGCCTGGGCCTGGCCCCGCCCTCCATCGACGCCCGGCTCCGGGAACGTGAATTGGGCTGGTGGACGGGACACACCGGGGAGGAGACAGAGGCCGGGTGGCCGGAGGAGGTGGCCGCCTGGCGGGCCCACCAGCTCGACCGCCCGCCCGGAGGGGAATCAACCGACTCCGTGACCCGCCGGGTCACCGCCGCCTTGGTCGACCTCGTCCCCGGGCTGGCCGGGGGCGCCGTGCTCCTCCTGGTCACCCACGGCGGGGTGATCTCCGCCCTCGAGCGCCGCCTGCCGCACCCTCCCGACCGCTCGGGGGCGCACCCCAACCTGTCCGGCCGCTGGGCCGCGGTAGCTGGCGGTGAGATAACCCTGGGGAGCCGCTTCGACCCTGCGTCGGTGGCCTCCGCCGCCGGGAACCGGCTGGAGACCGATTAGTCCTGGTGGGCCCGGCAGAAGCGGGTGGCCGGCAGCATCTCCAGGCGGGAGTCCTCGATCGAAGCCGAGCAGACTTCGCACTGGCCGTAGGTTCCACTCTCCAGGCGTTCGAGTGCGGCCTCGACGTCGGCCAACTCCCCCTCTATCTGGGCCAGGATCCCGAGGTCGCGGTCCCGGTCGAAGTCCGGGGGAGCGGCGTCCATGCCCTCAGTTTGTCAGCGGGAGACGGCGGACCGGGGTACCTCGAACCAGACGGCCTTTCCCTGGGGCAGGCGCCGGGTCCCCCAGGCCGAGGCGAAGGCGCTGACCAGGGCCATCCCCCGGCCCGAGGTGGCTTCGGGCTCGACCTGGCGCACCACGGGCAGGTCGGAGCTGCGGTCCAGGACCTCCACCCGGATGGAGCTGGGACGGAGCTGGACGACGACTTCGGCGTCCGAGCGGGCGTGGAGCACGGCGTTGGTGACCAACTCGCTGACCAGGAGTTTGACCACGTCGGTGGGCTCGGAGGGGTCCCATCCGGCCAGGGTCGACTCCACGAAACGACGGGCGGAATGGGCGCTCTGAACCTCGGCGGCCAGGCGGGAGCGGGCCTCGGACAGGCCCCTCTCGATCGCTTCCAGGGCCCCCGCCATGGCCAGGAGACCATCGACCAGCTCACTGGGAGGGAGTCCCTTTTCCAGGTATCCGACCGCACCCAATGACCGGGCCTCGGCTTCCAGGGTGTCGTCCTCGGTGTTGGAGACCACCACCACCTTGGCCGCCGGGGCCGCCTCCCGGAGGCGGGGCAGAGCCTCCAGGCCGGCCATGTGAGGCATGACCAGATCCAGCAGGATCAGGTCGGGGTGAAGGCGAGTGGCCAACTCGATGCCGTGTTCCCCATCGGCGGCTTCGCCCACCACCCGGAAGCGGTCGTCACCGTCCAGGGCCAGGCGCAACAGTCGGCGGGCGTCGGCCAGGTCATCCACGACCAGGACGTCAAGGCATGGCGGAGTTACCTCAGCCGCCGCCGTCGTCATTGTCTGCCCACGTCTTCCACTCCTCCGGGCGGTTGTGCCGGGAGGCGGCCGCTCCCTAGGGGAGCCGGTTACCCGACCTGATTAAACCATCGCCAGGTCGGAGGCAGTCCTAAGGCGCTCGACGAGTTCTTCCAGTTCAGCCGGGGAGGCGAGGTCGCGGGGCCCGGCGTAGACGGTCAACAGTTCCTCGACCGGCGCCGCCACCTGGGGGCCGAGCTCGGTGGCGATGGACCATATGTCGAGCAGAGGGTTGAGCAGGCGGCTGGTGCTCACAGCAACCTCCGAGGCGTGGGTGACCTGGAGCTCTTCGGCTGCGGCCAGCAACCTTTGCTTGGCTCCTTCATGAATCTCAACCATCTGGGCTCCCTTCCGGCTGCCTGCGTTCTAAGACTTAATACCCTGCTTTGGGCCGATTGTGGCGGCATAAGCGGAGACTTAACGGTCCGGCAACACTTCCCTAACCGAGGCCGGCTCACACACATTTCCTCAGGGCACTGATCGGCCTCGTGCGCCAACACCTTGAGAGTAGGTACAACCGGCGGGCCGGGCCTGGCATTCCCCGACCGACTCGGAGGGGAGCCTGGGCATCGGTAACCTTCGGGCATGGCACAGACCGGGAACAGGACGCGGCCGAGTCAGCAGCGAGGGGGGCAAAAGCCGCGCCCCGGACAGAGGGGCGGTGGCAGCCGCTCCGGCGGGGGCCGTGGGCCTGGCCGAGGCGGGTCCAGTCGGGGCGGATCCCGGCGTCAGGCCGGCTTCCCGTGGGCCCGGGTGGCCATCCCGGGTGCGGTGGTGCTGGTAGTGGTGATCGTGTTGGTGATCGTGGCCGTAAGCGGGGGCGGGAGCAAGAAGGCGGCCAATGCCATCGACTCCACCCCGGCCGCCGCCGGGGTGGTCAGCGACGCCAGTAGCGTGCCCCTGGCCACGTTCAACCAGGTCAAGGTGCCCGCCGGCGCCGCCAGCGCTCCGACCGTCATTCCCAAGGCGGCCGCACTGACCAAGGACGGGAAGCCGGAGATGCTGTACATGGGAGACGAGTGGTGCCCCTACTGCGGCGCCTCCCGCTGGCCCATAGTGGTCGCCCTGTCCCGGTTCGGGACCTTCACCGGCCTCCAGACGACCCTGTCCTCCGGCAGCGACGTCGATCCCGACACCAACACCTTCAGTTTCGTGCGCGCCACCTATTCGAGTCCGTACCTGAGCTTCGTGCCGGTCGAGATGCAGAACAGCAGCCACGCCACCCTGCAGACCCCCACCGCGGCCCAGGCCAAGATCTTGCAGACCTACGACTCCCAGGGCTCGGTGCCCTTCATCGACTTCGGCAACAAGTACATCGTGAACAGCACCTACGACCCGGCCGTCCTCCAGGGCCTGTCCTGGTCCCAGATCGCCGGCCAGCTGGCTGATCCGAGTTCGACCGTGGCCAAGAACATCGACGGCTCGGCCAACTTCATGTCGGCCATCATCTGCAAGCTGACCAACGGCCAGCCCGGGGGTGTCTGCACCTCGACCGGGGTGGAGGCGGCCTCAGCCATCCTGGCCTCGGCCAAGTAACCGCCGCCGACGCTGGCAGCACCGTGATGCGGGCGCAGGACGTCGAGGCGCCGGCGTAGAACTGATAGCGGTGTTGAGACTGGCCACGGTGGCCTTGACGGTCGCCATCCTCACTGCCGCGCCGACGGCCGGCGCCCTGGCGGCCGGCGCCGGGCCGGCGGCCGGAGCCGAAGTCGGTCACGATGCCCAGGTCGGCGGTGCCCGGGGCGAGGGCCGGGCCGCACCGGCGGGGGCGGTGCTGCCGGGCTACCAGACCGTCAGCGACGGGACCAACGGCAAGGTGGCGGGGGCGGCCATCGAGAACCAGTCCACGGACAGCGTCAACGAGGTAGCCGACGCCGCCGAGCAGCTCAAGGCCACGGGCATGAACACCGTCGAGATCGACGTCTGGTGGGAAGCCCCGTCCGCCCACGCCGACACGGTCGAGCCCTTCGTGGGAACCGTGCCCGACTCCGTCCTGGAGTCCGAGATCAGCGTGGCCCGGGCCGCCGGGCTCAGCGTGGTTCTCACCCCGCTCATCTACTGCAACGGGTGTCTCGGCCAGTTCCGTGGGGTCCTCGCTCCCGCCCATGCCCAGGCCTTCTTCGCCTCGTACTCCTCGTTCATCGACCACTTTGCCGGGCTGGCCCAGGCCTCGGGGGTGTCGACCCTGTTCGTGGGCAGCGAGATGTCCAGTGTCGAGGCCTACACGGCCGGATGGCTGTCGGTGATAGCCGGCGCCCGCCGGGCTTTCCACGGCACGCTGGCCTATGAGGAGGACTGGTCGGTGCTGGGCCAGGCCCGCTTCCTCGGGGCCGTTGACGAGATCGGGGTGTCGGCGTACTTCCCGCTGGACGGGTCAGCTTCGCCGTCGTTGGGACAGTTGCTGCACGACTGGAGGTCCTCCTCGATGGCGGCGTGGCGGGGCCGGAACTGGGTGTCCGCCCTGGCCCAGCTGTCGGCCCGCTTCCACCGGCCCATCCTCTTCGGGGAGTCCGGTTACCTGTCGGGCGATTACGCCGCCGCTCAACCCTTCCTCGACTACTACTCGACGCCCAACGAGGGCCTGCAGGCCAACCTGTACCAGGCCCTGCTGGAGACCTTCGAGGGTTACAGCTGGTGGAAGGGCGTAATCTGGTGGGACTGGTCGGGAGTGCCCGACGGGCCGGCCGCCAACGGACGCACCTTCGCGGGTAAGACCGCCCAGGTCATGCTGACGTGCTGGTACGCCGAGGGCATGCGCCCCGAGGACCCCTCCGAGGCCCTCCCCTAGCGGTCGGCTATGCCGGCGCCGGGCCGGGCGCGCCGGGTGCCGCCAGCTCCTCGAAGCTGTCGATACGCAGGCGCAGGACCTCCAGGCTGGCGGCCCAGAAGCTCTCCTCCTCCACCTGGATGCCGAAACGGGCGGCCAACTCGGTGGCATCCCCCAGGCCCGTGGATGACAACAGGTCGTCATACCCGGAGCGGAATCGTTCCGGGTCATCCTGATACACGGCAAACAGACCGAGTCCGAAGAGCAGGCCGAACGTATAAGGCCAGTTGTAATAGTGGGTCGAGTAGTAGTGCGGCTTCACCGCCCACATGTAGGCGTGGAGGTTGGCCTCATCCAGGCCGTCCCCGTAGGCCTGGCGCTGGGCGTCGAGCATCAACTCGCAGAATTCACTGACGGCCAGGGTGCGGGCCTGACGACGTTCGAAAACGGCGGATTCGAACAGGAACCGGGAGTGGATGTCCACCACCACCTGGCAACCGCCCTGGAGGTCGTATTCGAGGATGGACAGGCGCCGGGCCGGGTCATCGGTGGCCCCTAGGACCGAGTGGGTGAGGAGGGTCTCACAGAAGATGGAGGCCGTCTCGGCCAGGGCCATGGGTGTGGCCCGTTGCATCGGGGTGCGGTCGGCCAGGGTGGTGTTGTGATAGGCGTGGCCGAGCTCGTGGGCCAGGGTCGAGACGGAGTCGAAGGTGTGGCCGAAGTTGAGCAGTACCCGGCTCTCACCCTCCCGGGTCCCCATACAGAAGGCGCCCCCGCGCTTGCCCGAGCGGGCCTCGGCATCGATCCAGCGTTCATCCAGGGCCCGCTGAGCCAGCCCGGCCAGGGCCGGGGAATAGGTGGCGAAGCTGGACAGCACGGTGGCGGTCGCCTCCTCCCAGGCGACGGCGGCGGCGGAAGGATCACCGACAGGGGCGAACAGATCCCACCAGGGCAGGCCGCCGTTGGCGCCGGCTGATCCGAGCAGCCGGGCCTTGGCCCGCAGGTAGCGGCGCCAGTCGGGCAGCGACGCCACCACCGCCGACTGCATGGCCCCCAAGGTCGCTCGGCTGACGGCGTTGTGGTGCAGGGCCGGCTCCAGCGAGTCGGTCCAACCCCGGTGGCGGTTGACGGTGTTGGCCTCGCCCTTGATCCCGTTCATGGCCGCCGCGCACGGCACACCCACCGTCTCCCAGGCCTTCAGTTCGGCGTGATAGGCGGCCCGGCGCCGCTCCGGGTCGGCGTCGGCGGCCAGGTTGCGCACCACCGTGATCGGCAGGGACTCGACCGAGCCGTCCGGATTCGTCACCTCGGCGGAAAGCAGTGACGTCACGTCCCCGTGCAAACGGCTCCAGCCGGTACTGCCGGTCAGGGACAACTCCGAGTAGAGCGCCTCCTCGCCTTCGGTCATCTGGTGGGCAGCGGAGCGCTCCGCCTTGCGCAGCGGAAAGGCGTGATCGGCGGCCACCACCGACCCGGCTACCAGAGCCTCCGCGCCGAGGGCGGCCACCCAGGCGTCGAATCGGGTCGTCAGCGACCGGACCCGCGCTCCTTGGACCTGCAGCTCGGAGGACAGGGCGGCGGCGGTCTCGTCCCGGGCGTCGGTGGTGACGAAGGCGTGGACGTAGGCGTTGAGCAACCGGAACTCTTCGAACAACTCGTTGGTGGCGGCCACCACCGATTCGAAGGCCTCCAGCTTGACCCGGTCGACCACCACGTCGGTGCCACCGCGCACGTCGTGTTCCTCATAGAGAGCGGCCAGGCGATCCACGTCGGCGCCCAGGCGTTCGTGTTGCGCGGCGAATTCCCTCGATCCCAGGGACGGAAAGTATCCGGACAGGTCCCAGCGGGGCAGCACGGTGGTCATGGCCGTGAAACTACCCTCGGGTCATGTCCGGTCCCGCCCACGGCCACGGCCACCCGACCGCCGGCGGCCTGGGGCCGCCCCGCACCGTGGAGGTCGCCAGCGGCGCCTTCGCCTACGTGCAACCCGATGGCAGCTGGTGGATAAACAACGCCGGCTTTCTGGTCGGCTCCGACCGGGTGACGGCGGTGGACACGGCCTCGACCGAACGCCGGACCCAGGCCTTCCGCCGGGCCGTGGCCGCCGTCAGCCCGCACCCGGTCACCACCCTGGTGAACACCCACCATCACGGGGACCACACCAACGGGAACTGCCTGTTCCCCGAGGCCAGCATCATCGGCCACGTGCGCTGCCGGGAGGTCATGGTGGACCAGCGCATCGGCGGGCTCGACGCCATCTTCGGCGCGGTCGAGTGGGGCGACCTGAAGGTGGCGCCGCCGGACGTGACCTTCAGCCAACAGCTGGATCTGTGGGTGGGCGAGCGGCGAGTGGAGCTGCGCTACATCGGGACCCCGGCCCACACCACGGGCGACGTGGTGGTGTGGCTGCCGGAGGAGAAGGTGCTCTTTGCCGGGGACCTGTTGTTCAACGGGGGCACTCCCTTCGCCCTGATGGGCTCGATCCAGGGCTCGCTGGCCGCCCTGGAGGCCATCCGCCGCCTCGCTCCGGCCGTAATCGTCCCCGGACACGGCGGGGTGTGCGGTCCGGAAGCCATCGACACCGTAGAGGGCTATCTGTCGTGGTTGACCGGCGTGGCCCGGGACGCCCACCGCGCCGGGGTCAGCCCCCTGGAGGCGGCCCGGGCGACCGACCTGGGAGCCTTCGGCCAGTGGCTGGACCCGGAACGGATCGTGGGCAACCTGCACCGCGCCTACGCCGAGTTGGACGGCCTGCCCCTCGGCTCCCCGATCGATCTGGCCATGGCCTTCGGGGACATGATCGCCTACAACGGCGGTGGACCCTTGCGCTGTCTGGCCTGAGAGGCCCAGTCGATCAGACCCCGCCGGCGGGCCCAGCCGATGGCGTCGGTGACGATCCCGCCATGGTCGAAAGCCAGTTCCGGCCCACCGGGTCCCTCCAGTTCCGCCACTGCGACCCACCGGGCCTCGGCGGCGTCATCGGCGGCCGCCGGTTCGTCCCAGCCCGACCCGTGACCGACGTAGACGGTCGAGATGGTCCGACCCCGGGGGTCCCGACCCGGATCCCCGTAGGTGCCCAGCTGCTCCAGCCGGCCCGGCTCGACCCGGATCCCGGTCTCCTCGGCCAGCTCCCGCCGGGCGCAGGTCTCCAGATCCTCGCCCTGACCCGAGTCCCCCTCTCCCACATCCAAGAAGCCGCCCGGTAGCGCCCACCGACCCCGGAACGGATGACCGCCCCTTCGGACGAGCAGGAGAGCCGGACCGTCCGGCGCGTCGGTGAACAGCGCTACGTCGGCGGTGTTGGCCGCCTTCGGGTACTTGTCCCGCCGGGCCCGGTAGGCCTCCAGGAAGCCGGCCTCGCCCTGCTCGGTCTCGTGCTCAGGGTGGCCCCGACTCATCAAGCAATTCTGCTGGCGGGGTGGGGGCGGCGGGGGTCGAACCCGCGAATCTTCTGATTAAAAGTCAGCTGCCTTACCACTTGGCTACGCCCCCGGATCGAGGCTAGTCGTCTACCGATGAGCGAAAACCTGCATGTCGTGGACCCAAGGGTCGCCGCGAATAGGGTTCGATCCCCTCCGCCCCATGACCATCACCGAGTCACTCCGCGCCGGCCCGTTCCCCGAGCCGGGCGGGCCGAGGACGCCGCTCGAGACGGTCGGTAGCGTCACCACACGTTGACCGCGCTGCGTGGCTGCGTGAGTGACCGCCCACGCCCCGTGTAATGACATCGATGGTGTTCATAACCCGGCCTAGCCCGGCCGGCCGTTAGTGCGCGCAACCCAAGTAGCACGTTCAGATCAAAAGGCGATTAGCCCTTCCCATCCCTATGCGCACCGTTACACCCTTTCGTCCTACCGACTCGACTCCATCGCCGGTGCGAACGGCGTGGGAGCAAGGGTCCCTGACAGAACGGAAGGGAGGTCTCCAATGACCAGCCGTCGCGGCAGCAGCTGGAACTGAGACCTGCCCCTTGTTAGGGGGGCAGGACTCTCAGCCATACGGATGGAGCTCTCGCTTGAATGGTCGAACGAGCTTCTTCCGGTCAGGGGTTCTCGGCTGTCGGGGAGGAACGCTTTAGCAATTTCTTCTCTCCCCGGCAGCACCCCGGCCCGAGGGGCCGGCCCAGAACCCGGTAGGACCCGAAGCACCCAGATGATCGAGTCAAACCCTTACCCGAATCACCCGACACCGGCAGGAGCCAGTCACTCCCGTGTTGAGCCTTCACCCCCGAGCCAGTAGCCGCCTCTGGGACCGGACCACAGCCCTGGTCCGCCCGCTCCGCGTGAGGGAGCTGCGCACCCTGTGGCTGGCCCAGCTGGCCAGCGAGCTGGGCGACTGGGCCTCCCGGATCGCCCTGGCCGTCCTGGTCTTCGACCGGACCCACTCCGCTCTGGCCACCGGCCTGGTCACCACGGCCAGCCTCCTGCCCTACGCCCTGGTCGGGCCGCTGACCGCCGCCATAGCCGACCGCCGCCCCCGCCGGCAGGTCATGGTGGCGGCCGACCTTCTGCGGGGTGCGGTCTTCCTGGCCCTGGCCATCCCCGGGGTGCCCACCCCGGTGCTTCTGGTCGGCGCCCTGGCGGCCGGACTGGCCACTCCCCCCTTCGAGGCGGCCCGCTCGGCCATGAGGTCGGAGCTGGTGGTCGATGACGCCGCCTACGGCGCCTACAACGCCCTGGCGGTCATGACCGGCCAGGTGGCCGTGGCCCTCGGCTACCTCTTCGGCGGAGGGATGATCCTTCTTCTCGGCACCCGGGGCACGCTGGGCCTCAACGGAGCCTCCTTCCTGGTCTCGGCCCTGCTGGTCAGCCGGCTCAAGGTGTCCCAGCCGGCCATCGGGCTCAAGACCCGACTGGGCCGCCAACTCTCCGACGGCGCCCGGACCCTCTTCGGGGACAGGTCACTGCGCCTGTGCGTGATCCTGGGGGTCACCGCCTCGGTGGCCGGCACCGTGCCGGAGGCCCTTGGCGCCGCCTTCGAGCACAGCTCTCCCACCCGGGCCGCCCTGCTGCTGGCCGCCGCTCCGGTGGCGCTGATCCTGGTCAGCGCCCTCATCCCCGTCACCGGAGACGACCGCCGCCTGCTCCGGGTGGCCAGCGTGGTCCTGGCCGGCGGAGGGGCCATCGCCATCGGGGCCTTCCTCCTGGCGTCGTCCTTCGGGTTCGCGCTGCTGGCCTGGGGGTCATCGGGCACGACCTTCGCCGTCATCGTGGCCGCCGGGCCCGTGGTGCGCCGGCGTCTACCGGCCGAGGGCCGGGCGGTCGCTTTCGGGATGCTGCAGTCGGCCACCCTGGCCGGGTGCTGCCTGGCCGGCCTGGCCGGAGGGGCGCTGGCTGATCTGGTTGGCGTGCGCAACGCCTGCATCGGCGGCTGCACCCTGGCCGTGGCCACCGGACTGGGCCTGCTCTTCGCCCTGACGGCTGGGAGCCGGGCCGGGGCTGGGGCTGGCCCCGGGTTGGCGACGGTGGGCGGGACCGGGGTCGGGATGGCGCCGGTCCGGACGGCGTCCCCCGTCCCCACCGCCGCCGCGGCCACGGCCTTGGCCGGCCCGCGGTAGAGCTTCAGATCTCCCGGTAGCGGCCCTCCAGCACGCTGCTGACGGAAAAGGCCAGGAAGCCGGCGGCCACCAGGGCCAGGACCCAGGTGCCGTAGGCGTGGTGGGACAGGGTCCGGATGACCTGGTCCACACCCTTGGCATCCCGGGATGTCCCGACCACTCCCGAGACGATGAGCGACACCCCCACGGCGGCGAAGACACCGCCTCTGATCACATTCCCGTACGTCCCCGTGACCCGGGCCGCCACATCGACCCAGCCCGGCATCTTCCGCTCGGGCAGGTAGGTCTCGAACTTCTGGCCCACAGCCCAGCCCACCAGGCCCAGCCCGCCAACGGCCACACCCAGCCCGACCAGCACCAGCAACTCACGGCCGCCCGTCACGCCCAACAGGCGGGCCGACACCGACGCCGTCCCGTTGGCCTTCTGGTGGCGGCCGAACAGCAGGAGCACCGAACGGCCGCACAGGCCCAGGTAGAGAACTCCGATGGAGAGCCAGCCCACCCGTTTGGCCAGGTCCTCGCCCGGCTTGGCCTCGGCATCACCGGCCGCGGCTTGAAGAAACCGCCAGGCGGCGTAGGCCACCAACCCCAGCGCCAGCACGATGACCAGGGCCGGGCCGGCCGGCTGGCGCACCATCTCCTGGATCGCTCCACTGCTGCTGGCCTGTTTGCCACTTCCGCCGGTGGCGGCGATGTCGGCGGTGATGAAGGCCAGCACCAGGTAGATGAGGGCCCGGGCGCCCAGGCTGATTCGGGCCGTGCGCTGGACCAGGGGCCGGCGCTTGGCTTGCCTGGCCTTGGACTGGGCCCGCTTGGCCCTGGACCGGGCCTGCCCGGCCTTCCCCGCCACCGTGGTCGCCATTGCGCCCACCTACCCCGCTCCGGCCTACCAGTAGTCCCGCATCAGCTCACTGATCCAGGCCGGCTGGCGCACGGCCCGGCGGGGATCGAACTCCCGGACGTGGGGCTGGACGTCGAGCACCGGGGTGGCGTCTATGGCGTCGAGACCCCGGACCCTCAGAACCAACCCTTCGACCCCAAGCAGCTCACAGGTGCTCACGCCCAGCCGGTTGGGCCGAAGGCGGGCCCGCTGGGCCTGGAGGCGAGGCCATCGGTCTCAGGCCCCGGCCACGCCGGTGAAGTCGAGGATCTGCCGCCAGGAGTCGGCGCAAGCCTCGGCATGCTCATCGAAGCTGCGGTCGAAGAAGCTGTGGGGTGCGTCGGGGTAGACCTGGACCCGGACTTCGACCCCGCGCTCGCGCACCTTGGCGGCGAAGTCCTCCACCGCCTCGACCGGGGTGAAGTCCTTACCCGCCGCCAGCATGAGCAGCGGGGAGCGCATATCCGGGATGCGGTCCTCCACCCGGGACGGCCCCCCGTAGAAGCCGACGCACCCGGCCAGGTCCAGGCCCGAGGCCGACTGACGCCAGGAGAGAGAGCCGCCCATGCAGAAGCCGACCGTGAACACCGACTGGACCGGGGAGCCGGGCAGTGACCTCAGCCAGCCGGCGGCGGCGGCTATGTCGGCGTCGGTGGTCTCCGGCTTCATCTGGGCCACGTGATCCATGAAGGGAAACGCCTCACCCCGGTCCGGCGTGTCGGCGGTGCGGGCGAAGTAGTCGACGGCCACGGCGTGGAAGCCGGCCTCGGCAAAGCGCACCGCCAGCTCCTTGTAGAAGTGGTGCAGGCCCCTGACGTCGGGCAGGACGATCATCCCCTTGTCCGAGGGGCCGTCCGGATGGGCGTAGTAGGCCATCAACTCCGTCCCGTCGGACGAGGTCAGGGTCATCTCCCCGCGGTCATCGGCTCCGCCCCGTACCGGGGGCAGGGGCGGGCGGGCGTCATCGCCGTAACACATGGGCGTTCCTCTCGATCGAAAGACTCAGGCGCCCGAAAAGTAGACCGCCGCGTTCCAGATGCCCGTGGGTGGCACCACCGACAGCAACTCCCCGGCCCGCAGCAGCCACTCCAGCATGGCGGCCTCATCGGCCCCGGCCCCGCCGGCACCGGTACCGGGGAAGGCGCTGGCGCCAGGGGGCAGCGGGCGGGGATCGGCCACGCTGACCACCAGGCCCCGCTTGGGGTGGTCCTGGGTGACCCTCCAGCCGGCGGGCAGGGGAAGGCCCCGCTCGGCCAGCCGGGCCGCCGCCTTCACCCCGCTCGGGTGCTGGATACCGAGGGAGGGCGGCGTCCGCTTCTGGCGCCGGCCTTGGCCCTCCGGCACCCAGGTGCAGAGAGGGATGGACGGACCCCGGGCCGACATGAAAGAGAACAGGCCCACCCCTGGGACCTCGGCGTCCTCGGGGACCTCGGGCTCGATGTTGATCCAGCCCCGGCCCGCCCTGGTCATGGCTCGCATCTCATCCAGGACGGGGTCGGTGTCGTCCCGTCCGAAGTGGAGTCTTCGATCCGGCTCGGCCATTGAGGTCAGCCGGCCTTAGGTGGCCGTGACCAGAGCCTGGCGCAGGGCGTCCACAGCGTCGCTGATGGCCGGGACGGCGGCGGGGATGATGGCGTCGAGCTGGAAGAAGGCGTGGATCATGCCGTCGTAGCGCCGGACCTTGGTGGGCACGCCGGCCTCCTCCAGCCGCCGCCCGTAGGCCTCGCCCTCGTCCCGGAGGGGGTCGTACTCAGCGGTGACGATGAAGGCCGGGGCCAGGCCGGACAGGTCCTCGATGAACAGTGGGGAGGCGTCGGGGTGGTGGCGATCCCCGTCCGGGCCCAGGTAGTGGCCCTGGAACCAGGCCATCGTCTCGGCGGTGAGGAAGTAACCCTGGCCGTTCTCCTGGATGGAGGGATGGGATCCGGTGGCGTCGGTGGTCGGATAGATGAGCAGCTGGAACGCGACGGCCGGGCCCCCGGCGTCTCGGGCCCGGATGGCCACCACCGCGGCCAGGTTCCCCCCGGCGCTGTCCCCGGCCACGGCCAGGCGAGCCGGGTCGGCCCCCAACTCGGTGGCATTGGCAGCCACCCATTGGGTGGCGGCCCAACAGTCCTCCGCCGCCGCCGGGAAGGGATGCTCCGGGGCCAGTCGGTAGTCAACGCTCACCACCACGGCCGGGACGCGCGACGACAGCTGCTGGCAGAGAGGGTCGTGGGTGTCGATGCCGCCGATGACGAACCCGCCGCCGTGGAAGAAGACCACCACCGGGTGGTTGCCCTCGGCCTGGGGCCGGTAGATGCGCACCGGGATATCCCCGGCCGGCCCGGGAATGAGGCGGTCCTCGGTGGAGGGCGGCTCCGCCGCCGGCAGTCCGAGGGCGGCCAGGAGGGAGTAGCCGGTCCTCATCTCCTCCGGAGAGGTCTCGGCCATGCTGCGGGCCCCGGCCTGGGCCAGTCCGTCGAGGAATGTCTGGGCTTGTGGGTCGACCGGCATGGCGCCTCCTGGGCTGCGAAGGGGCACCTTAGGGCCCTCAGACGATGCGGCTGGTGTGGTCCCCCCAGTAACGGTCCCGGAGGAGCCGCTTGTAGAGCTTGCCGGTGGGCAGCCGGGGCAGCTCCTCGGTGAAGTCCACGCTGCGGGGGCACTTGAAATGGGCCAGGTGCTGGCGGCAGAAGGCGATGAGCTCGCGCTCCAGGTCGGGGCCCTCCTCGATGCCGGGCATGGGCTGCACCACGGCCTTGACCTCCTCGCCCAGATCCTCGTTGGGTACACCGATGACGGCGGCGTCAAGGACCTTGGGGTGGGTGACGAGGAGGTTTTCCGTCTCCTGGGGATAGATGTTCACCCCGCCCGAGATGATCATGTAGGTCTTGCGATCGGTCAGATAGAGGTAGCCCTCCTCATCGACCCGGCCCACATCACCGACCGTGCTGGTGCCCCGTTCCTGGTCCCGGGACTCGGCGGTCTTGGCCGGATCGTTGAAGTACTCGAAGTTGGCATCGCCCTGGAACCAGACGGTGCCCTCCACCCCGGTCGGACATTCGCGGCCGTCCTCGTCCAGGATCATGAGCTTGCCGATCAGGGGACGGCCGACAGTGCCCTTATGGGCCAGCCATTCCGTGGAGTCGCACACGGTCATGCCGATGCCTTCGGTGGCGGCGTAGTACTCGAGGATGATCGGGCCCAACCAGTCGATCATGGCTTCCTTGACCGGCACGGGGCAGGGGGCGGCGGCGTGCACCACCCCCTCCAGGGAGGAGAGGTCGTAGCGGCGGCGCACCTCCTCGGGCAGTTTGAGCAGGCGGGAGAACATGGTCGGCACCATCTGGGTGTGGGTGACGCGGTAGCGCTCGACCAGGGCCAGGAACTGCTCAGGGTCGAATCGCTCCATGATGACGACGGTGCCGTGGAGCCGGATGGTCAGGCTCACCCCGCCTGTGGGGGCGGAGTGGTAGAGCGGCGCCGGGGAGAGATAGGTCATGCCCTCCCGCAGTTTCCACACCGTGGCCAGCGGCCCCGGACCGCCCACGCCCGGGAGAGAGTCGGGCAACGGCCGCCAGATCCCTTTGGGCCGGCCGGTGGTGCCCGAGGAGTACAGCATGGCCATGCCCTGGGCCTCATCGGCTACCGGCTGGTTCGGGTAGCGGGCGACCGCCGCCTCATAACTGTCGAAGAGGCCGTCTCCATCCGCCGGGGCGCCCACCATCAAGAAGCGCTCCACCCGGCCGGCCATGGCGGCCGCCTCCAGGGCCACCTCCCGCTTGGCGGTCGAAGTGATGAAGATGCGGGCCTGGCAGTCCTCGAGGATGTAGGCGACTTCCTCGGCGCTCAGGTAGGAGTTGATGAGGGTGTAGTACAGCCCGGTGCGGTCGGCGGCCGCCTCCGTCTCCAGGAAACGCGGGTTGTTCTCCATGAAGACGGCCACGTGGTCACCCCGGCGCAGTCCCTGGTCCCGGTAGAGGTGGGCGAGGCGGTTGGCCCGGGCCTCGTACTCGGCGTAGGTGACCATCTCTCCGGTCCCGCCCATGATGAAGGCGGGCTGGTCAGGATGGCTGCGGGCATGCTCGGCGGCGTACACGATCCCCCCGGGTCGGAACTGGAGCGCTTCGTACGGTAGTAAGTGCCGATGAGTTCCGCCGACCTGCCCACCGGCGCCCAGTACGAGATCCGCCACGGCGGCCACCGGGCCGTGATCACCGAGGTGGGCGCCACCCTGCGCCACTACTCGGTGGAAGGCCGGGATGTGATCGAGGACTTCCCCTCCGGGCAGATGTGCCCGGCCGGCCACGGCCAGGTGCTCGCCCCCTGGCCCAACCGGCTCCAGGGCGGCACCTACCGGTGGGCCGGAACGACCCGCCAGCTGCCTCTGAGCGAGCCGTCCCGCCACAACGCCATCCACGGCCTGGTCCGCTGGCAGGCCTGGGTCGTCACCGAACAGGCCGGTCGGTGGGTCACCCTGACCCACCGCATCCATCCCCGCGACGGGTACCCGTTCCTGATCGACATCGAATTGCGCTACGAGCTGGACGAGAGCGGTCTAACGGTGTCGGCCACGGCCATCAACCGCGGCCCGGAGCCGGCGCCGTTCGGCCTCGGCTTCCATCCCTACCTACGTCTCGGAACCGGAATGGTCGACGGCCTCATACTCGAGTGCCCGGCCGCCATCACTCTCATAACCGATGACGCCGGCATTCCCACCGGCCGGCAGGCAGTGGAGGGCACGGCGTTCGATTTCCGTTCGCCCCGGGCCATCGGAGCGTTGGAGCTGGACACGGCTTATACCGATCTGTCTTCCGGTTCGGATGGTCTCCACCGGGTAAGTCTGAGCGGACCGGGTCCGGCTCCGGAGTCCACCACGGTGTGGATGGACGCCGGCTTCGGACACGTCATGGTCTTCAGCGGAGACACCCTCGGACCCGAACGTCGGAGGAAGGCGCTGGCCGTCGAACCCATGACCTGTCCCCCCAATGCTCTGGCCACGGGGGAGGCCGTCATCAGCCTCGAACCCGGGGTGACCTGGGCCGGGCGGTGGGGCATCCAGCCGTGAGCCACTCTCCCCGCCGCCGCAGCTGTCCGGCCGGGTGGGCCCCCTCAGTAGTGAAGGGATGCCCGTATCGGCAGGTGGTCGGAGGCCCCGACCCGCAGCACCCGGAAGCCGTCGGCGTGGACGTCGCGGTTGACCACGATGTGGTCGATCTGGCTATGGGGCCGGGGATTGGGCCAGGTCCGGCCCCGGCCGGCGGGGCTCCAGCCGGGAGTGAGCGCCGAGAGCACCGGGCCCCACATGTTCATGTCACCGGCCAGTGCGGCCGGCTGCTCGACACCCGGGAGTTGGCGCATCAGGTGGCGTAAGGGAATCGGCGAACCGTGGGTGAGATGGTCCAGGTGGGTTCCGATGAAAGCGAATGAAGACCCGTCCACGTCGACGTCGGTCCGAAGCGCGAAGCGACGCGGAGCCGCGTCCATCGGCATGTTCGGCATCTCGATGACCGACTCGGCCCGCACTGGAAGGCGGCTGAGCATGGAGATGACCAGCATCCCCTGACCGTGGCCCTTCGGTACCAGCCGGGGCTTGCGGCCCGACACCCGGGCTGGTCCCATGGGGACATGTCGCACCTGGTACCCGAGCCGGGCCGCCGCCTCATCCACGGCGCTCTCGGAGTCATCGGGCAGCCAGGACTCCTGGACGACAAGAAGATCGGCGTCGAGGGCTGCGCAGACCTCGGCCACGTCGAAGGTTCGGCCCCTTCGGTCACGGCCGTAGTGGACGTTGTAGGACGCCACGGTCAGTCGGGCCACCGGCGTCACCGTAATGGCGCGACCCCCAGGCTTTGAGCGGAGGACCGTTCCGGCGCTTGGAGCCTGAGGACCCCGACTACGCGGACGGGCTCAGGGAACTCCGCACTCCTCCCTCCCTGTGGCTGGACGGGATGACTCCGGCGGGACCCCTGGTGGCCGTGGTCGGCACCCGGCATCCCGATCGGGCCGGGCTCGAACTGGCCGGTCGGCTGGCCCGGGAGTTGGTCGAGCGGGGTTACGGAGTGGTGTCAGGCCTGGCCCCCGGCATCGACGCCGCCGCCCACCGGGGCGCCCTCGAGGCGGGCGGGCGCACCTGGGCCATCCTGGGTTGCGGGGTTGACGTCCTGCCCTGGGCCGGGGCCGCCGAGCTGGCCCGCCGCATCCCGGGGGCGGGCGGGCTCCTGGCCGAGGTTCCCCCCGGCACCCCCGTCTCGACCCGGGCGCTGGTGGCCCGGGACCGTCTCCAATCGGCCATGAGCGCGGCCACCGTGATAGTCCAGACCGATCTGAGGTCGGGCACCATGCACACCGCTCGCTTCAGCGTCCTGCAGGGCCGACCCCTGGTGGTGGTGGCGCCGCCCGGGACGGCGGGGGCCGGGGCGGCGGGGGCCGGGGCGGCGCCGGCCGGGGAGACGCGGGCCGAGGCGTGGGCCGGCAACGCCGCTCTGTGCGATCCGGCCGGGTGCGATCCGGCTCGGCTGCACGCCACTGGAGCAGCCGGCCGATTGGTGGCAGCCCGCCGGCCCGTGGCCGACCTCGTGCTGGAACGCGACGGACCGTGGTCCGAACTGTGGGAGCGGCTGCACCGAGGTTGAACCGCCGGCCCGCTACGGCTTCGCGACCAGTCGACACCTCAGACCCGGTACAACCGACCGATGAGCTCGCCCAGCAGTTCGCCCGGGTCAGCCGGCATCCCTTCTTTGGCGAACCAGGCCGTGGTGTTGAGCACGTCCCTTTCCAACAGGGCCATGCCTTCGGGATTGAGGACCGGGTCGACCGCCTGGGGGAAGTCGATGGCGTACAAGCGGTCGTGCCAGACCAGAAGGTTGTAGGGGGACAGGTCCCCGTGCACGACGCCGCAGTCGACCATGGCCATCAGTAGTCCGACCAGCTGGTCATAGAGGTGGCTGACGGCGCCGGTCGATCCGCGCCAGGCGACCAGCCGGGGGGCCGCGCCGTCTTCATCGCCCAGGTACTCGAGCATCAGCTCACGTCCCAGGCGCTGAACGGGGTAGGGCACGGCCGCTCCGGCCACCCACAGCCGGCTCAGGACTTCGAACTCGGTCTCGACCCACTGGCGGGCCCGGAAGATCATCCCGGCCCGGCTGCCGGTGGCCATTGCCTTGTCCAGCCTGGACTCCCCGGTTCGACGGCCCTGGCGGTAGCGGGCGTCGTTGCGGAACATGCGGTCCTCAAAGGCCTTGTACCGCTTGGCGGCCATGATGTTGGAACGGGACCCGAGCCGGCGCTCGACCAGATGGACCTCCGCCTCCTTGCCCGTCTTCAACAAGCCCCGCTCATATTGGCGGGCGGCGTCTTCGGTGATGACCCAGCCCGGCACCGGCGCCGGGCCGTGCTGAGCTTGGAGATAGGTGGATGATTCGGGGTCCGGGACGTCATCGTCCCAACCCAGGCGGGCCGGCTTGACGGTGCGGGCGAAGCCGCCATCAGCGGGCGCGGGGTACTGCTCGTCCTCGTACAGGACTGCCTCCGAAAGGTAAGGGGTTTCGGCTCGGAAGAGCCGGCGCAGTCCCCTCGATCAGAGAGGTCGAATCGGGACGCGAAGGATGTGCGCCGGCACCATGACTGTCTTCATCGGCGTCACCACCTCCTCCGCGTTCGTCCCGTTCGACCAGGACAGAGTCATTGAGCCACAGGTCGCCCACCGGTGCAAGGTGTTTATCGGCATGCCGCGTTCCGCAGTGGGAACATGGCGGGGTGGAAGACACGCGGGCCGACCAGTGGCTATGGGCGGTGCGGCTGTACAAGACCCGCTCGGCCGCCACCGAGGCCTGCCGGGGCGGGCATGTCCGGGTCAACGGCTCCCCGGCCAAGGCGGCCACACCGGTCCGCGCCGGTGACCAGCTCGAGGTCCAGTTACACGGCTGGAAGCGCGCCCTGGAGGTGGTCGAGCCGATTTACAAGCGGGTGGGCGCCCCGGCCGCGGCGGCGGCCTACATCGACCACAGTCCTCCCCGCCCGGCCCAGGAGGAGGCGGTGAGCGTCTTCGTTCGGGAGGTGGGCGCCGGGCGCCCGACCAAGCGTGACCGCCGGCGGCTCGACCGATTCAGGACCTGACTAGGGTGCGCGCATGCGTTACGTGGAGGCTGGGGGGGCCCGGGTATCGGTGATCGGGCTGGGCACGTGGCAGTTCGGATCCCGGGAGTGGGGTTACGGGGCGAGCTATGCCGAAGGCGAGGCGGGTGCCATCCTCCAAAAGGCCCTGGACCTCGGGATCAACCTGATCGACACGGCCGAGATCTACGCCTTCGGCCGCTCCGAGAAGATCGTGGGTCAGGCCCTGGCCGGACGCCGCCGGGAAGCCCTGGTGGCCAGCAAGGTCTTCCCGGTCATGCCGCTGGCGGCCGTGGTCCAACAGCGGGGGCGGGCCAGCGCCCGCCGTCTCGGCATTGAACAGATCGATCTCTACCAGGTGCACTGGCCCAATCCGGTGGTGCCCCTCGGTACCACCATGCGGGGCATGCGTTCGTTGCGCGACGCCGGCGTGGTCGACCACGTCGGGGTGAGCAACTTCTCCCTCGGCCGGTGGCAGGAGGCCGACGTGGCTCTGGGCTCCCCCGTTCTCTCCAACCAGGTCCAGTACAGCCTGGTCCAGCGCAAGCCCGAGAAGGAACTGCTCGACTGGGCCGCCGCCAACGACCGCATCGTCATCGCCTACAGCCCGCTGGCTCAGGGCTTCCTATCCGGGCGTTACCGGGCCACGGCCGGCTCTCCGCGCCCCGGCGGCATGCGCGCCACCAATGCGCTGTTCCAGACCGAGAACCTGGAGAAGGGCGAAGGCCTCCTGTCCACCCTCGACCGCATAGCCGCCGCCCACCAGGCCAAGCCGGCCCAGGTGGCCCTGGCCTGGGTCGTCCAACACCCCAACGTGGTGGCCATCCCGGGAGCGTCCAGCGTGGCCCAGGTGGAGTCCAACGCCCAGGCCGCCGACCTGCAGCTGAGCGGCGATGAGATGGTCGAATTGGATGAGGCGTCAGGCGCCTTCGACCCGGAGACGGGGCCCACCGCCATGATCAAGGCCCGGTTACGGCGCTGAGCTGATCACCGCTCAGAAGGTGCCGACGGTGGCGGTCGACGCCGTTTGATAGGTGACCTGGCCGGCCGCGGATGTGATCGGGGCCAGGCCGTCCTGCTGGGCCATGATGGCCGCCTCCACCACGTCCAGATCGGGCGGGTCCAGCGCCAGCGGACCGCCGGCCACCGGCACCTGCCAGACGTGGGTCATCATCCCGGTCGGGATGTTGAAGGTCCCCGGTGGACACGGCGTGAACCCGTCGATGATGCCGGTGGTCAAGGAGAAGCAGAGGTTGGTGTGGGCGTGCCATTGGACCAGGCAGCCGTAGGGCATGGGGCCCTTCTGACCGGACCGGGGCAGCAGGTACATGGCCGCCACCAGCACCGGTCCGTCGGGCGTGAAGGCGTACACCAGGGAGTCGACGTGATTGGGGTCCATGGCGTATTGGAGGCGGTTGTAGGCCGGGTTGACGTAGTGGACCACGGGATACAGCGGGCTGGTCACCGGTCGGTAGCCGGCGGCCACCGCCGCGCTCAACAGCTTGTATTTGGAAACCGCCGCGCTGGTGGCCTGGACGTACTCCATCGCTCCGAGGATCTGCTGGGCCGTCGGCTTGGTGGTGCAGTCCGGTGTCTGCATCTGGTGGCCCGCATCGGTCCGGTCGCTCACCGTCGTCAGCAGTGACACTTCGCTGGTCGGCAGCGCCGGGCCGGTATAGCTCCAGGTCGGATCGGTAACGCCCAGGCCGGCGGCGTCGGCCATGTCCATCGAGCCGGTCCTCCCCGCAGTAGCACCCGAAGCGGTCATGCCCGTCGATCCCATGTCCATGGAGGACGTACCGCCGGTGCTGTCCGAGCCGGCCGGCGCGGCGGCGGCCCCCGAGGACCGCGTTGAAGCGGAGCTCACGGTGGCGGCGCCGGCCAGCGGCACCGCGCTAACGGTCACCGGACCAAGTACCAGGGCTGCGATCAGAACACCGGTGAGGGCCGGGCGGTGTCCCAAGGCCGCCGCCGCCGGGACGGGAGCCGACAGCGGCAACGGGCGGACCGGCCACATGGCCAGACCGAGGAGGACCACCAGGGGCCCGATGTTGGGGTCGCTAGCCATGCCGGTGAGCAGGCCACCGACCCCCTCCCCGGTGAGCCAGTAGCCAACGGCCAGGGCGGCCCCGATAACGAGGAAGGGTTGGGGCCGGCGCGTGACCAACGGGCCCAGGGCCACCACCATCGATAGTGCGATCATGGTCACGGCCACCGCCGTGCCCGCGCCTATGAAGGAGCGGCTCAGGGAGTTGAGGAGGTGGGCATACCAGCCGGGCTGACCTTGGGCGGCGGAGGCGAGTTGGAGTTGGACTGAGTCAGCAGCCCGGTTGGCCGGTAGGGCCCACAGCGCCGCGCTGAGGGCCCAGAAGATGAACCATCCGATGATCATCGGATGCGGCCCGTAACGCCCGCCGCCTCCGGGGGCCGAGGCCAGTCCGGAGGGGACGTCCGGGCCGGCGGGGGCGGCCGGAGCCAGCTGGCGGGGCCAGACCAGGACCCCAATTAGTCCGTAGAGCAACACGGCACCAGGCGCGCCGGTCAGCGCAGAGGCATGGCCATCGAGGATCCCGCTGAAACCCTCGCCGATCCACCACACCCCGAAGCCGAAAGCGAAGGACGAGACCAGCGCCAGGCGCACGGTTCGGCGGGCCAGGATCCCGACTCCGATCCCGATCTGCACCAACCCGAGCACCACCGCCCACAGCCCCACGTTCCGGCTCATGAAGTTGGCGAGGTGGATGATGGGATAGGCGACGACGCCGGGTTGGCCGGCCACATTGGGCCGGATCATCGACACCAGGTCCCGGAGCATCTGGGGCTGGAAGCTGAGGATGCCGTCGAGGATCCAGAGAACTCCGAGGGCGCTGCGCAGCATCTGAGCGGTCGCAGGATGGCGTCGGGCGGTGGCCCGGGGTGGGTTGGGCTCGATGGACATGACCCCTCGATCCGGTTCTAGGTGAGCAGGCAAAGGCTAGGACCCGGCGCAGGTGGCGAAACCGGCGCCGACCAATCCGGACATAAAGGTGTGTCCTTGACATCCTTAGCGATTGCTAGATATACTTTGCATCAACCAAGAAGAAGAAAACAGGAGACACCCAATGCCCACAGCCCTCACCGAGATGACCGAGCGTATCCAGGACCAGGTCCTCGAGTTCGTGAAGACCGGCCAGGAGGCCGTCATCGACGCCGTCCGCAACCTCTCCAGCACCGTCGAGGGCGTCCTGCCCGAGGCGGCCAAGACCGGACTGGCCAGCAACATCCCGGTGGCCACCGAGGCCGTCGACTCCGCTTTTGGCTTTGCCGGCAAGGTCCTCGAGGCCCAGCACGGCTTCTTCACCCAGGTCCTCGGGGCCGTCACGCCCGGCACCTCCGTGCCGGCTGCCCCCGCCACCAAGACCGCCCGGACGTCCAAGTCCGGCACCACCGCCGCCGCCTGAATCCCCCCTCGGGTAGCGGTATGAGCGAAGGGGCGACCTCAGCGTCGCCCCTTCGCCGCGTCCGGGCCCGGTCCGCGGCCTCCCCACCCCGACGCCCACCCGTGGGTACGGTTGCCGTGATGGACACGGACGGTGAGGTTGAAAGCCCGATCGAGCGGGCCACCCGGGGGCCTCGGGCGATCAAGGACCGGGTGATCAAGGATCAGTCCCAGTCCCTTCAGGCTCATCTGGAGACCCTGGGCCACTTCATCCACAGCCAGCGCAAGCTGGCCAATCTCTCTCTGCGCGAACTGGCCGAGAGGACCAACGTCTCCAACCCGTATCTGAGCCAGATCGAGCGGGGCCTGCACGAACCCTCCGTCCGGGTGCTCCGCTCCATCGCCCGGGCCCTCAACGTCTCCGCCGAGACTCTCCTGGCCCAGGCCGGCATCCTCGAAGGAGACGAGGCCGGCGGGACGCAAAGGCCCGAGCCCAACACCGAGGATGCCATCCGGGCCGACCGCTTCCTGAGCGACGCCCAGAAGGAGGCGCTCCTCACCGTCTACCGGAGCTACCGGGCCGCTTCGGCCTGATCTCCCCGCCGGCGCCGGCGGGGGGATTCGGCCCGGCACCGCCCGCGGGCCGGCGCGGTCGCCTAGCCTGGGAACGTATGTTCGACATGAGTGGGCTGAATCCGGAACAACAGGCTGCCGTCAACCACGATGACCGGCCCCTGCTGGTCCTGGCCGGGGCGGGCACAGGCAAGACGTCCACCCTGGCCGCCCGGGTGGCGGCACTGCTCGAGCGGGGCGTGCCTCCGGAGCGGGTCTGCCTTCTCACCTTCTCCCGCCGGGCCTCCACCGAGATGCTGGCCCGGGCCGGGCGGATGGCCGACCCGGCGCTGGCCGCTCGGGTGGTGGGCGGGACCTTTCATGCCGTGGCCACCCAGCTGCTGCGCCGCTACGGGTCCCTGATCGGCCTGGACCCGGGCTTCAGCGTCCTCGACAGCGCCGACACCACCGAGCTCATCGGCCTGGTCCGCCACGATCTCGGGCTGTCGGGCACCGTGGGACCGCGGTTCCCCCGCAAGGAGACCCTGGCGTCGATCCTCAGCCACGTGGCCAACGCCCAGGTGAAGCTGTCCGATGTCCTGGCTCACTCCTTTCCCTGGTGCGCCGAGGACATCGAGGGCATCCGCGCCGTGTTCAGCGCTTACACCGTTCGCAAACGAGCCCAGCAGTTGTGCGACTTCGATGACCTGCTCCTGCTGGTCAGGGCCATCGGCACCAGCGACGTCGGCCGGAAGTCACTGGAGTCGCTGTTCGATCATGTCCTGGTCGATGAATACCAGGACGTGAACCGGATCCAGGTCGACCTGGTCGACCTCCTCCGGCCCGGCGGCACCGGGCTCAGCGTGGTGGGCGACGACGCACAGGCCATATACGGCTTCCGCGCCGCCACCACCGCTGCTATCGCCGAGTTCCCCGATCGTTACGCCAGCGCCGTGGTCATCCGCCTGGAGCACAACTACCGCTCCACCCCGCCGATCCTGGCCGTGGCCAACCAGGTCATGGCCGATGCGCCCGAGGGCGCCTCCAAGACGCTGTGGTCCGAGCGCCCCGGCCGACGCCGTCCGGTCCTGCGCACCTGCACGGATGAGTCCGCCCAGGCCGAGGCGGTGTGCGAATCGGTTCTCTCCCACCGCGAGGCCGGGGTCGCCCTCAACCAGCAGGTGGTCCTGTTCCGGGCTGCCCACCACTCCGACCTCCTGGAGCTCGCCCTGGGCCGGCGCCGCATCCCCTACGTCAAGTACGGCGGTCTGCGCTTCGTGGAGGCCGCCCACGTCAAGGACTTCCTGGCCATCCTGCGCCTGCTGGACAACCCCTGGGACGAGCTGGCCTGGTTCCGCATCCTCCAGCTGCTGGAAGGGGTCGGAGCCGCCACCGCCCGCCGGGTCATGGACCAGCTGGGAGTGCGCCGCTCCGGTGACGGTGCCGGGGCCGCCGACGCCGCCCTCTCGCCCGTGGCCCAACTGCTGGCCGCCGCGCCCACCGTGCCGGCTCCGGCCCGGGATGAGCTCAACGGATTGCGCCGGACCCTGGGGGACTGCGTGGTCGAACCGGCGCCACCGGTAGGAACCCAGGCCGACACGGTGACCCGCTGGCTGGCCCCGATCGTCCAACGCCGCTACGACGCCCCGGCCGCCCGCTGCGGGGACCTGGAGCGCCTTTCGGAACAGGCCGCCGCCGCCCCGACCCGCGACCGCTTCGTGGCCGACCTCACCCTGGACCCTCCGGTCATAGCCGGGGACATGGCCGGCCGGCCCGTACTGGATGACGACTGGCTGGTTCTATCCACCGTCCATTCGGCCAAGGGCGGGGAGTGGGACGTCGTCCACGTCATCCACGCCGCCGACGGCGCCTTCCCCTCCGACATGGCCACCGGGGATCTCAATGGGATAGCCGAGGAACGACGCCTGTTCTATGTGGCCGTGACCCGGGCCCGAGACGCTCTGGAGATCAGTGCGCCTCTGCGCTACCACCATCATCGCAACCGCTTGGACGACCGCCACGGCTACGCCCCCCTGCCCCGGTTCCTGTCCGGGCCGGTGCGATCGCTCATGGACACCGAGCAGGCCGGCGGGCGCTACACCTTCCCCGAGGCCGTCGATGTCCCCGAGGGGTCCGGTGTGGGCGCCGTCGACGCTCTGTTGGCTGATCTCTGGTCCTGATCACCACTACAGGACAAAGTTCAAGATTTTGGGATGTGTCTCCAAAGTGCATCCCCCGGCGTGGCGCCGGTCACCAGTCGTCCCGGGTCAGGGGCATGCCGCTGCGGCCTTCGGGACCGGTGCGCACGCCGAGGATCTGATGGATGGCGATCTCGTTCTCCTCGAAGCTGACCGCAGAACCGGTCATGTAGATCTTCCACACCCGGGCCCGGGGCTCGCCCACCAGAGCCACGGCCTCGTCCCAGTTGGACTCCAGATTCATCACCCATTGGCGCAGGGTCAGGGCGTAGTGCTCGCGTAGCGACTCGACGTCGCGGACCTCGAAGCCGGCCTTCTCCATGCGCAGCACGGTGTCGCCCACATCGTGCAGTTCCCCATCCGGAAAGACGTAACGGGCGATGAAGGTGTCGTTGCCCATGACCGCCCCGTCCGGGGTGGAGATGGCGTGGTTGAGCAGACGGCCGCCGGGGCGCAGCCGCCGGAAGATCTGGGCGAAGTACTCATCGGCGTTGGCCCCCCCGACGTGCTCGAACATGCCGATGCTGGAGACGGCATCGAAGGGTTCATCATCGGGGAGTTGGCGGTAGTCGCTCAGGTGGACTTCGGCCAGGTCGGCCAACCCGGCGTTCTCGATACGTTGGCGGGCCAGTTCCCACTGGGCCTGGGAGATGGTCGCCCCCAGCGCCCTGACCCGGTGGTGGCGGGCGGCGTGGATCACCATCCCGCCCCAGCCGGAGCCGATGTCGAGGAGGCGCTGGCCCTCGGTCAGGCCCAGCTTGCGGCAGATCAGCTCATACTTGGCCCCCTGGGCCTCCTCCAGGCCGGCGTCGGCCTTGACGAAGCGGGCGCAGGAATAGGTCATGGTCGGACCCAGGACCAGCCGGTAGAACTCGTTGGAGACGTCGTAGTGGTGGGCGATGGCGGCGGCGTCGCGCCGACGGGAGTGCAGCCGGCCGCTCAACCGGGCCTCCTCGGGCGGCGGCGGGAGGGGCCGGCCCAGGACCCCGAGGCGACGAGCGGCCCGCAGGGTGGGGAGGAGCACCGAGGGAGGGATCTTCCAGTCCGGCGGGGCCGCCCTGGCCACCTGCCGGAGAGCCTCGAAGGTGTCGCCCTGCACCGTCAGTCCGCCGGTCACATAGGCCCGGCCGAAGCCCAGATCATTGGGCCGGTACAGAACCCGACGCAGGGTCTCGGGGCTGTCGATGGTGACGGTGGCCACCGGCTCCGAGGTCCGCCCGAACGTGCTGCCGTCCCAGAAGCGGACCAGTACCGATGGCTCGGGACCGAGCAGGAACCCGAATAGAGCCCGCAGGCCGGAGGCCACCGTGTCCCGTTCCATCTCCTACCTCCCGGCCAGCGCCCGCGCCGACGTGCAACTCATATCCCCGTTGGGCTCGATGACGGCGTCGGGTCCGAGCTTCCACGCCGGATTGGCATTGAGAGCGAGGGGCGGCACCTGCCACGCCGCCGAGGCCGGCCGCAACACGTGTTCCAGATCCGCCCATCCGGCATCCGTGGGCAGAACCTTGTGGTCCAGTACGTCGATCACGACCGCATCGGCGCCGGCGTCACCCAGGGCGCCGCTGTGGAAGGCCGGGATCACCACGGTGGGAATGCCGAGGTCGGGGTCCTGGGGGGCGGCCACGGCGTCGGCCACCGGTTCCACCGCCACCTGGTCGATGCCTTTGATGGGGCAACTCAACAGCGACCGGACGGTCGGCGCCTCATCCACGATGGACTGGAACAGGGCGGTGGACGGGGAGATCTTGAACGGTGAGATGGAGCCGAGCGTATCGGTCAATCCCTCCAGTCCGAGTCGGGCCACCACTCCCCAGCCGTCGGTGCCCGCCGGGGGGTAATAGGCCCGGCCCGGCGTGACCAGCGGGCTGAGCAGCACGACCTGGTCGACCGGAGCATGCGGGTACCGGGCGAGGAACGTCTCGGCCACCAGGGAGCCTTCGCTGACCGCCACCAGGCTGACCTTGTGATGGTCCCGGGCGGCCAGAACATCGACCTGGGTGTTCATTTCCTGATCCAGGGTGTCCAGACTGGCCACGGTGTCCGAGGCCTGGAAAGCCCGGGGCCGGCCGGAGGAGTCGAGCCCGGAGTAGGAGAAGCGAACTTCATCGAAGGCACCCGGGAGCCAGGGCCCGCTGGTGCCGTCCCACTTGGTGCCGAAGCCCGAGGCGATCAGCACCGGGGCGCCCCGGTCGGGGCGGTGCACGGTGACAGCCTCGGCGGCGGCGGTCGCCCGGGCCTGACGGGCCCGGGCGCCGGCCACGGCAAAGCCGATGCCGGCCCCGCCGACCACGATGATCAACATCCCGGCCAGGGAGGCCGGAACCACCGGGAGGAACCGCACCGAACGCCGCTCGGAGGTCACGGCGCCGACCACTCCCCTCCACGCCCAGGCGTTGAACAGTCCACCCAGGGCGGCCACCGGGATGGAGAGACGCCCCGGACTGATGCCACTGACGCCCGAGCAGATGGTCATGACCAGGAAGGTGAGGGCGATCCAGCCGATGGCCCGGACGGGTACGGTGCGCCGCCACCAGTCCGAGGACACCGCTCCCGGGCCCACGAGCACCGCCACCGCCAGCACGGGCGGCACGGCGGCAAAGAAGAGCCACGACAGCGACACCACCGCCATCCCGAACAGCAGCATGACCCAGGGGGCCAGCAGCACCGCCGCCGCGACCGTGAAAATCAGACTGCGCGCCCACGCCCCCAGGAAGGCGGGCCGCTCCCCTATCCGCTCGGGGGGCCAGGCCTCCCGGACGATGAGGGCGTCGAGACCGCTGCGAAAGCCCAGCAGGGCGGCCAGTTCCAGGAGGAAGGCCGGCAGGGACTGGTGATAGACGACCAGCCAGCGCAGGTCATGGAAGAGCCCGAACGGTGCCGCCGCCGTGACCTGGGGGGCGAGGCCGCCGGCCCAGGTGGCCCCCAGGGCGGTGAGAAGGGACGCCTCGGCCACGGCCACGGCCACGCACAGGACGATGAGGCGGGGTCTTTCCCGGAAGATCAGCCCCGCCCGCCGTAGGGGGGGACCTTCGACCATGGAGCCGAATTTACCCGGGGGTGGGGCCGACACACCCCGGGCCGGCCGCGCCGGGCGGGGCCACTCAGGCGCTCCCCGCCCGACGGGCCAGGAGGCGGCGGTCCTCGAACCACGGACGCAGGGCCATCTGAACCGGAGGCAGGTGGCCGTAGAGGAGGAGTCCGTCGCCAGGGGCGATCCGGCGCAGGGCGTCGGCCGGGGCCAGGCGGCGGTGGGCGACCGTTTCAGTGGTCGACCGGGCCCCGTCGGCGTCCACCGTCTCGGAGGTCTCGCGATCGCTGGACTCACCCACCAGAGTGCTCAGGGCCTCGAGGGTGGCTGGATCACCGACCCCGGACAGGAGGATCTTGGCCCGGTGGTTGTTGATCACCGAGGCCGCCCGGGCTCCGTAACGGGCGGTGACCTGGGCGAGGTCCTGCCACACCGTGACCAGCTGGATGCCCTGGCCGGCCCCGGTGGCCGCCAACCCGTCGAGATCCTCCAGCGGAGCGATGGCGGCGGCCTCATCCAGAACGATCAACAGTGGTCGGGACAGCGGGCCGCCGGTGGCGGCCGAGCGCTCATAGACGGTCCGCACCACCTGATCGACCAGAGCGGTGAACAGAGGACGGAGCCGGCGCTGCTCGTGGGCTGGGGCGCAGAGAAAGAGCGAGTGAGCTCCGCCATCCAGCAGCGGACCGGGGTCGATTACGGCTCCGGCCTCGGTGGCCGACCGATCGGGTTCGGCAAAGGGATCCAGCACGGTCTCGGTGGTGGTGAAGATCGAGCTGCGGGCCCGCTCCTCCCGGCCGAAGCTGGCCGTGGCCGCCACCAGTGCCGGCTCATGACCAAACCCGGCCAGGACCTCGAGCACCTCCTCGGTCTCCTGGGTGTCGACCCAGCGCACCACGTCGGCCATCGTCCGACCCGACACCGCCGCCGCCAGCAGCAGCGGGGCCAGCAGCTTGGCGCTGGTGGCGTACCAGAACTCCGAATCGGCTGAGCCGGGCTGGCCCGAGCGGGCCGCTTCGATGAGCGCCGAGGCCGTCCGCCGGGCGCCGGCCCAGGTCTTCGCCCCGGCCAACGGTGACCAGGCGTCGGCGGGCAGACCGGTGCAGCCGGCCGGGTCGTAGATCCAGACCCGCCCGGCCCGGCGACGGGCCGCCAGGGTGTCGCGCACCAGATCGGTCTTGACGCTGGCCGCCAGTACCGGTCCGTCCCATTCCAACAGCGCCGGCACCGCGAATCCGCTCGTCTTCAGGGTTTGGGTCGGCCCCACCACCAGGACCGACTGGCGGGCCTCGGCGGCCAACAACACTCGGCCTCGGCCCCAGCGCCCGAGGACCAAACGGCCGGGCTCGGGTCCCGAAACCATGAGGCCGGTCAGCTGGCTCCGGGTGGCCCAGCGGGCCCCGCCCGGATCGAAGCCCGGCCGCCACCGACGGCCCGGGCCGCGGCCCGAGCGCCGACGTCGACGCCCCGACCCGAAGCCCAAGCGCGGCGGCGCGTGCCCGGACCCGGACGCCGGGCGATGAGCGGGCCGGGGCCCGACCCGGTGGCGGCGCCGGGTCGCCACCCACCCTGTCCAGGCCAGCCAAATGGTCACCCCGGCGACGGCCAGGGCGACGGCCAGGACGTGGCGGCCCTCTGTCCACACCACCAGCTCGGCCAGGCCCAGGGCAACCGTCACGTCACCCGCCCCGGAGGCGGGTGCGGCGGCGGGCCGTCCCCGCCTCATGCCCGCTCCGTCCTAGAGACTGGCCCGGTTGTCTCTGTTCCGTTGGGTTCGTTGCAGCCGTGGGTTCCCTGGTGAGGCGTTCTCCCTGGTAGGGCAGCGTGGGTTAGCTCTAGTCCTGATAGTGAGCAAACTTCATCCTTCCTGAAGGTTTGTCGAATAGCCGCTAGGGTGCTCGGTATGGCTGAACAGGACGGCTCATGACCCTGGCGGTCGTTCGCAACATCAGCTCGGCTCCGGCGCTGGCCCCGGGCGAGGACATCGAGGCCTTCGAGCAGGAGATCGTCGACCAGTACGCCCTGGCCATGGCCTCCGCCGGGCTCACCGACTCCTACGTGGAGAGCACCCGCCGGATCATCTGCGAGTTCGCCCGGTCGCTGCCGGGACCGCTGTGGAGCGCCACCTGCGCCGATGCCGACCGCTTCCTGGTCGATCAGCGCCGAGCAGGCCGAGCCGTGGCCACCCGGGCCACCAAGGCGACGACCCTGGCCCAGTTCTTCGAGTTCGTGATCTCCCGCTATCAGGGCGACATAGCGGCCCTGTTCGACCATGTGGTCGACCAGCCGATCGACGAGTTCAACAAGCCGGCCGGCTTCCTCGCGACCCGGGTGCGGGTGCCGCCCTCGGACGAGGACGTGGATGAGCTCTTCGGTGCCTGGCGAGTCGCTCTTCCGGGTGTCCGCAAGTACCTCCCGGCGGCACGGGACTACTTCGCGGCGTCGCTGTGGCGGCGGCTGGGCCTGCGAATCAACGAGACAGTCATGCTCGACATTCGTGACTGGCGACCCGACCTGGGCGGAATGGGCAAGCTGCATATCCGCCATGGCAAGGGGGCCCGCGGTCGTGGCCCCAAGTCCCGGCTCATCCCGGCCATCAACGGC
>Ga0307372_10001038_pt1 | contig 48553 bp, 39 predicted proteins | sample OX1MG_FD_202533 | JGI IMG/M metagenome (GOLD analysis project Ga0307372, IMG submission 202533) | Soil microbial communities from Risofladan, Vaasa, Finland - OX-1 | ecosystem: Environmental > Terrestrial > Soil > Coastal area > Acid sulfate soil | place: Finland: Risofladan, Vaasa | collected...
TTTGGGACGTTCATTCGCTTTTTCTTCGCAAAATATAAGTGCATGATAATAATAGGCTTATATAAATTATAAGGGGTCTTGAAAAAGCTCTTACACAATTTGTGTCCCATTTTGGCACAGTGGGTAAAAATTACAATTTGCCGGAAATCAGAAAAGCCGCAGGGTCAAAACCGCGCGCTGTATGGCATCCAGGAACGGCGCCGGGTAGACGCCAATCCAGACCAGCAGCACCGTCAGGACGCCAAGCGCGTAGCTGCCGGACCGCGACAGCAAGGGAAGCGCGGCGGGCGCCGCCTTGCCCGTTTCAGACGGAGACTTGTAGAGCGCCACCAGGATGCGAAGGTAGTAAAAGAGTCCGATGACGCTGGTGACGATGAGGACGAAGATCAAACCCCACAGGGACGCGGAAGTTCCGACGGCAACCAGGAAGAACTTTCCGACAAAGCCCGCGGTCAGCGGGATTCCAGCCAGCGAGAGCAGCATGAGGGTGAAGATGCCGGCCAGCACAGGCCGCCGCCAGAAGAGGCCTTCGTAGTCTTCGATGGAGTCGGCGTCGCGCTCGCCCGTTGAGAGCACGCTTACCACTCCGAAGGCTCCCAGCGTGGTGACGAAGTAGGCCACCAGGTAAAACGTAACGGCCTCGGCCGCTCTGTTGCCGCCAGCCAGGAAAGCCACCAGAACGTAACCAAGGTGGGCGATCGAGGAATACGCCAGTATCCGCTTGACGTTGTCTTGCAGCAGCGCCAGCAGGTTTCCGGCAATCATGGATGCGATGGCAATGATGCTGAATACCAGGAACACCTTATGCAGATGGTAAGCGCCGGTCTCATAGAAGAACCTCAGCAGCAAGGCCACCATGCCGCCCTTGGAGACGGTTGCCACGAAGGCGGTGACCGGCGCGGGTGCGCCTTCATAAACGTCGGGCGTCCACATGTGGAACGGCACGACACCAAGCTTGAATCCGATTCCCGTGATCAGCAGGGCCAGTCCCGGGTAGATCAGCGATTTTTCGTAGGCGACTCCACTGATGAGCATGGCTGCAATCTGCCCGAACTCCAGGGTCCCGAGCTGGGCGTAAATCAGCGCCATACCGAACAGCAGGAAGGCGGCGGAAACGGCAGCCAGCACCAGGTATTTGATTCCGGCCTCCAGCGAATGCTTGCGGTCGCAGAGGTAGGCGCTCATCGCGTAAAGCGCAACGCTCAGAACCTCCAGCCCCAGGAAAAAAGACACAAAGTGATTGCTGGCAACCAGAACCGAAGACCCCAGCGCCGCGGTGAGAATAAGGATGTAAAGCTCTTCCCGATATCCCGCCTGTTTTTCGAGGTAGCCGTAGGAAAGGATGACGGTCACAAACGTAGCAGCAATGATGAGCCCCATGTAGAAGAGCGCATAACCGTCGATGACCAGCAGGGGCGTCACCTGCCTCGGCGCCACCGAGGCCGCGGGCCAGAGCGACGCGAAGGCGGCGGCCAGGCCCAGCAGGGTCAGCCACACCGCCGCCAGGTGGTTGCGCCGAATGCACACCGCCACCATCACCACGACCGCGCCAACGGTCAGGACGAGGAGAGGAAGTATGGCGATAAGGTCAGTACCGTTCAAGGCTCACTCCGATTCATTCCAGGAACGCCGTTCCGGTCATACGACAACTGGCGCGCGTCCGGGACCATGGTCACCACGGGCTTGGGAGCGGCATATTGCTGCAGCTTCTGCAGCGCCGGCTTAAAGGTTCTGAAGAGCGGCTGCGGATAGAGACCGATCCAGAGCAGGATCAGCATCATCGGAATCATCATCAGCAGCTCGCGTTTACCGAGGTCCGGCAGCGACCATTCATGAGTGTTCGGCCCGTGGAATGCGCGCTGGATAACTTTCAGGGAATAGAGGGTCGAAATCAGAATTCCGATCACAGCCGCAATCGTAACGCCGAGGCTCACCCGGTATGTTCCCAGCAGAACCAGGAACTCTCCCACAAAATCTCCCAAGCCGGGCAGGCCGATGGAGGCCATGGCAAAAAACATCATCACACCACTCATCACCGGAACCGTGGCCCACAGTCCGCGCAGGCGGTCCATCTCGCGCGTATGCGTGCGCTCCTGCAATCCACCGACCAGCATGAAGAGGGCGCCGGTGCTGATGCCGTGGGCAATCATCACAATCAGCACTCCCTCCAGCGCGATCTCATTCCAGGCAAAAATTCCAACCAGCGCAAATCCCAGGTGGCTGACGCTGGTGTAAGCCACCAGGCGCTTCAGGTCGGTCTGCCCAAAGGCCAGGACGGCGCCGTAGATAATTCCAATCACACCCAGTGTCATGGCGACGGGGGCAAATTCGTGCGCCGCGCCGGGAAACAGCGGCACCACAAAGCGGATCATTCCGTACGCGCCGGTCTTCAGCAGCAGGCCGGCCAGGATCACACTGCCTGCTGTGGGCGCCTCCGTGTGCGCATCCGGCAGCCAGGGGTGGAACGGAAACATGGGCAGCTTGACGGCAAAAGCCACAAAGAAGCCCAGCATCAGCAGCATGGCGGTGTGCGGAGTCAGAACGGTATTTAACAAGTCGTGGTACTCAAAGCTGTAGATGCCGGTGGTGCTGTGGTGAATGAAGTAAAGCGTCAGAATGGCAATCAGCATCAGCAGTCCGCTGAGCTGCGTGAAGATGAAAAACTTGATGGCGGCATAGATGCGGCGCTCGTGCCCCCAGATGGCGATGAGGAAGAACATGGGCACCAGCATCAGTTCCCACATGAAGTAAAACAGGAAGAGGTCGACGGCAAGAAAGACCCCCACAATGCCGGCCAGGATCAACATCAGGTTGAAGTGGAAGAACCCCACACCCTCCTGAATCTCCTTCCAGGAAACCAGCACCGACATGATGCCCAGCAGGAAGGTGAGCACAACCATCAGCAGGCTCAGCCCATCCATCGCCAGGTGGAAATGGATCCCATACTGCGGCACCCACGCCCAGTCCACCTGCTTAAACCAATCGCTTTGCGGGAACAGTTTGACGTAGCTGGAATTCTGCGACCACAGAACCAGGCTGATCACAAAGTCGATGCCGACCGCGACCAGCGAAATCACGCGCGGCCAGAGCGTACTGACCCGCCCCGCTAATCCGGCGAGGACGCCGGCCACCAGCAAAATCACAATGAGCCAGACTAGAATCATAGGAACAACACAATCGCCAGAAAGATGATGGAACCCGCCGCGATCCCTGCCGCGTACCAGCGCATGCGGCCGGTTTCCGTTTTTCGCACCCCGTGGTAAAAGAGCTCGGTGATCAGCGCCATCTCGGAGTAAATGTAATCGACGAAATCGTTCTTATCGACCCGGGCAATCCACATGATCGGCCGGACGAACACACGCTCATACAGCCAGTCCATTCCCCAATCGGAGTACCAGAACTGGTGGAGCGCCTTGGCGATGGCCGGGGTTGTAATCGCCTCCGCATACTCGCGCTTCTTGATAAAGAAAAGGTAGGCGAGGGAGAGGCCGATCAGGAACGCCAGCGTCACCAGGCCCTCCGACCCGAGTTCGGACATTCCCCGCAGTGGCCCTTCGGTGATAGGCGGCAGCGCACTGTGCAAAAAGTCCGTGAAGGAGTGGATGTTACCCAGAAACTCGGGCGTATCCACAAACCCTCCCACAACCGACAGGACCGCCAGCACCACGCAGGGCATCATCATCCTGAAGCCGGGACGTTTGTGGACCTTGGTTTTCATTTCGCCGAAGAAGACCAGAAAGATCAGGCGGAACGTGTAGAGCGAGGTCAGTAGCACTCCGAAAACGGCGAAAAACCACAGCACGCCGCTGCCCCGCGCGGACGACCACGTGTCCCAGATGATCAGGCCCTTGCTGTAAAAACCCGCGGTGATCAGCGGCAGCCCCGCCAGTGAACAACCGGCGACCAGAAACGTCCAGAAAGCCACCGGCATTTCCTTGCGCAGGCCGCCCATCTTGAAAATGCTGTGCTCGTGGTGAAGAGACTCAATGATGACGCCGGCGCCCAGGAAGAGCAGGGCCTTGAAAAACGCGTGGGTCATAAAGTGGAAGATGGCCGCCGACCACGCTCCCACGCCAAGCGCCAGAAACATATAGCCGATCTGGCTGACGGTGGAATAGGCCAGCACGCGCTTGATGTCGGACTGCGTGATGGCGCTGAAACCCGCCACAGTAAGAGTTGCCGCACCCACAATGGCGACGGCAAGCTGCGCCTGCGGAGCGATAGAAAACAGAACATGGGTGCGGGCGATCAGGTAAACGCCGGCGGTCACCATGGTGGCCGCGTGGATCAGAGCGCTGGTGGGCGTCGGACCGGCCATGGCGTCCGGCAACCAGGTTTGCAGCGGAAGCTGCGCCGATTTCCCTACCGCGCCGCCCAGCAGCAACAGACCGGCAGCAACCGGCAGCGCTGAGCCCACCGGCCATTGCAGCAGAGCCCGGTGCATGAGTTCCTGAATATCGAGGGTTCCAAGATGGGTAAAGAGGAGGAAGAGCCCGATGGTCATGGCCGTGTCGCCGACACGCGTCACGATAAAGGCCTTGCGCGCCGCGAGACCGTTTGCCGGTTCTCTGTACCAGAAGCCAATCAACAGATAGCTGCACAGACCGACGCCCTCCCACCCCAGGAACAGGAGCAGCAGATTGGCGCCCAGCAGAAGCGTGCACATCGAGGCGACAAACAGATTCATGTAGGCGAAGAAGCGGCTATATCCTTCGTCTTCCTCCATGAACTCCGCTGAATAGAAGTGAATCAGGAAGCCAACGAAGGTGACCACCAGAAGCATCACCAGCGATAGCGCGTCCAGATAGAACGCAATCTGCGGCCGGAACCCTCCCACATCCATCCACGTCCAGAGGACCTGCGTGTAGGCGTTGCCCTGCGGGGGCGAAGTGAGGAAGTTGATGGCGATGAGGATGGCCACGACGGCTGACAACCCGATCGAGCCCGCGCCAAAAACCGGGACCAGCTTCCGGGGCATACGTTTCCCCAGGGTTGCCAGCACCAGAAAGCCGGCAATCGGGAACGCGGGAATCAGCCACAACAGGTGGAGCAAGTTATCCTCTCATCTCACTGACAGCATCCGAATCCAGGGTTTTAAACCGGTGATAGATCCTGAGGACCAGGGCGAGGCCCACCGAGACTTCAGCGGCCGCCATGGTCAGAATAAACAGGAACATAATCTGCCCGTCCGCCTGGCCCCATCGGGCGCCGGCCACCACGAACGCCAGGCCGGCGGCGTTCAGCATGATCTCCAGCGACATCAGCATGAAGATCACATTCCGCCGCACCAGCAGGCCCGTGAGTCCCAGCGCGAACAAGATGCCCGCCAGAAGCAGTCCCTGATGCATGGGTACGGTTGCCATACTACTTCTCCGTTTTCTCCGGTGTACGCCGGCCCAGGTGGTACGCTCCCACCAGGGCACCCAGCAGCAGCATCGACGCCAATTCCACTCCAATCAGATAGGGCCCGAAAAGAACGATCCCCAAATGCTTCGGCTCAATCACCGTGGAACCGTAAACCGCGGTTCCCGGCCCGGCCACCATGTAGGCAACTTCGGCAATCAGAATCAAAGCCAGGATCGAGGGGCCGATCCACATGCTGCCCCGCTGCCATTGCCGCTCCATATCGGTGGCCTTTTTCCCCAGGTTCAGCATCATGATCACAAACACGAACAGCACCATGATGGCCCCCGCATAGATAATGACTTCCAGGGCGGCAATAAAGGGGGCGCCGATGACAAAAAAGACGACAGCCACTGACAGCAGCGAAACAATCAGGTAAAGCAGCGCGTGCACGGCGTTCAGGCGCGTGATGGCCAGAATCGTCGAGGCGATGGCTACAATGGCCGCAATGTAGAAAACAACTTCCATAACCTTGGTCTCAGGGCATCAGGCTGCGGAGGTCCACCGGCGGGGCTTCGTTTTCAGCTTCTCCCTTGTCTTTCCCGCCTATCTTCACACCCGCAACCCGCCAGAAATTATAGCCGTGATACTTGCCCTCACCGCTGATCAACAGATCCTCTTTCTCATAAACCATGTTCTGCCGGTTGTACTCACCCATCTCGAAATCCGGCGTCAGCTGGATGGCGTAAGTGGGGCAGGCTTCCTCGCAGTAACCGCAGAAGATGCATCGTGAAAAATTGATCCGGAAAAACTCCGGATAGCGGCGCCCGTTTTCGTCTTCAGTCGCCTGCAAGGCGATGCAATCCACCGGGCAAGCCACGGCGCAAAGGTGGCAGGCAACGCAGCGTTCGCCCCCGTCGGGGTCGCGGCTCAAAATGATGCGTCCCTTGTGGCGGGGAGGAAGATAAGGCTTCTGCTCAGGGTACTGGACGGTCACCCGCGGCTGGAACATATGCAGGAAAACATTCCAAAGCGATCTGAGTACACTCAGCATTGAATAACTCCAAACTCCATCAAACAGTCCCTGCCCTCTTACTTGAAAGCCAGCACCAGCGCTCCCGTTACCAGCAGATTCGCCAGCGCCAGCGGCAGCATGATCTTCCACCCCCAGGACATCAACTGGTCAAACCGGGGACGGGGCGACCCCGCGCGCAGCAGAATAAAAAAACAGATCAGCAGAAAAACTTTTATGGCAAACCAGACGCCGGCGGGAAGCCACGGCCCCATCCAGCCGCCCAGGTACAGCAGCGTGATCATGCAGGAGATCAGAATGACCCCCATGTACTCGCCGACGAAAAACATGCCGAACTTCATGCCGGAATATTCCGAGTGGAAACCGGCCACCAGTTCGCTTTCCGCCTCCGGCAGGTCGAACGGCAGGCGGCGGGTTTCAGCAATGCCGGCGATGAAGAAAAGCACAAAGCCAAGAAACTGCGGTATGACGAACCAGACGTGCCGCTGGGCTTCAACAATGTCCGAAAGGTTGAATGAGCCGGCCATGATCACCGTTCCCATCATGGCCAGTCCCATAAAAACTTCGTAGCTCAGCATCTGCGCCGAGGACCGCAGTCCTCCCAGCAGCGAATACTTGCTGGCCGATGCCCAGCCCGCGAGCACCACGCTGTAGACTCCCAGCGAAGAGAGCCCCAGGAAGAAGAGCACGCCGATATTCAGGTTGGCCACCACAAATGAGGGCGCAAATGGAATCACCGCGAACGTCAGCAGGACGGTCACCATGATGATCGCGGGCGCCAGCACAAACACCGCCTTGTCCGCGAATGGAGGGACCCAGTCCTCCTTGAAAAAGATCTTGATCATGTCGGCAACGGGCTGAAGCAGCCCGAACGGCCCCACACGGTTGGGACCGTAGCGGTCCTGCCAGAGGGCCAGCAGGCGCCGCTCCAGCCAGATGAGGACGGCCGCCAGGTTCAGAGGAACCATCAGAACAACGAAAACAACGATGATGTAATAGAGCGTCGTGTTCATGATCGTGAAACTCTGCTCCAGACAGGCAGTCCGGCGCCTTCCACCGGAACCAGGCCCGCCGGAATTCCGGCAATTCCCTTTGGCAGATCAGGCTGGACCACCACCGGAAGCTTCTGCGCGATGCCGCCCATGTTTACTTCAACCTGCGCGCCTTCCTGCACCTGCAATCGCTCAGCATCCGCGGCGCTCAGCGCGACGTAGGGCTTGGGCGCCAGCTGCGCAACCGCCGGAGCCTGGCTGCTCAATTCCTCGGAGCCAAACACATGATAGAGCGGCACCAGCAGCCATTCGTCAGTGCGTGCCTCAAATGCTTTCTGCGGTGCCGAGAAATACAAGCCGCTGCCGGCCTGCGGCGGCTCGATCAGCCGCACTCCGGGATCGCCACCGCGAAGCGGACCGTTAATCTCACTTTGAAACTTGTTGACCGACTGAATCGAATTCCATCCGGGCGACCAGAAGAACGGCGTCAGAGACCCCGGCGGCTGTATTGGCGTGCCTTCCATTGAAAATGCCAGCGCGGAGTCCGCATCCTGCGGCGGCTTCGGCTCACTGACGTTGATGTTGGCCAGCATGGCCGTCCGGCCGCTATACCGGTTCGGAGAACGCGGGATTTTTTCGCCTATCTCGCGGAATTTTGCGGAAGGCGCCGCTTCGGTAATCCTGGCCAACGCAGGCACAACACCAGCCGTCGCGGAAACCAGATCGTCCAGCACATTCCAGGAACCCGCCTGGGCGTTTCCGGCGGATTTCATGAGGTCCAGCAGCCAGCGCCAGCTCTCCTGAATGTCGTCTTTGGGGACGTAGGCCTGGAAAAACCGCTGGGCGCGCCCTTCGTTGTTCACCAGGGTCCCGTCGGATTCGGCGAAGGCGCCCGCCGGCAGAACAAACTCTGCTTTGGAGGCGGTCGGCGTCATGAGGTGATCCAGAACAATCATGTGCCGGACCGCCTGCATCAGGCTGTCCACGGCCGCGGCCGGAGCCCGGCGGTACAAATCGTTTTCAAGGATGATGACCGTGTCCGCTTTTCCTTCCTCAACCGCCTTGAAGGCCGCGTCCAGGTTGCCGGCGCCCATCAACGCCAGTCCAAGGCTGTTCGCTTCCGGCATGGTAAAGCAAAGGCCCGCCGCATTGCCGTCCTTCGAGAGCGCCCTGGCCACGTTCGCAGCCGCCTGGATGACCGCCTCGCTGTTCAAGCTTGATCCGGCAACAACCAACGGCCGCTTCGCAGACTTGAGGGCCCGGGCGATACTCTCCGCCATTTGGCCAACATCATCTGAAAGCTCGGGAGCACCCGGAGCTTCAGAATCGAGAGCGTGCGCAACAGCAAAGCCCAGGCGAGCAATGTCATCCGGAGCGGCGCGATAAGCATCGGTGGCTACGTCATCAAGGCGGGTGGCGTTGGGAGTGGCGATGAACAGCGGCCCCGTTTCATGCTGGACAGCCTCGCGAACCGCGTGGTCCAGCCAACGGGGGATTTTCATCTTGTCGGTCGTTTCCATCGGCTGCTGCCGCACCGACTGCCTCAGCGCCAGAGCCACTCTCGGGGCCGTGTTGCTGACGTCTTCGCCCAGAACGAGAACCGCATCCGAATATTCGATCTCGCGGAGCGACGGCGACCGCGCCGGCCCCTGCCGCAGAATCTCCGACATCAGGGAAACCAGATGGGAGGATTCGTCGGGCATGCCGTTAAAGAACCGGTCAGTTCCCACCAGGCTTCGCAACGCGAAGTTGGATTCGAGCGAGGCGCGCGGCGACCCGATCCCAATCACCTTCCTGTTGCCCTTCAGGATGTCAGCCAGCTGCTCAACCGCTTTCTCCTTTGGAACAGGCTTCAGCCTGCCGTCCTGGCGGGAAAGCGTCTCGCGCACTCTCTGCTCGCTGTTGACAAACTCATAGCCAAAGCGCCCGCGGTCGCACAGGAAGTAGCCGTTCACCTCACCGTTGTAACGGTTGAGGATGCGCCGCAGCGTCCCGTAACGCTCGCCGGCGGAAGTGCTGCACCCGAGGCCGCAGTGGACGCACACCGAAGGAGCCATCTGCAGGTCCCACTTGCGCGTGTAATGCTGCTTCAGCGTCTTGTCGGTAAAAACGCCCGTCGGGCAGATTTCAACCAGGTTGCCCGCAAATTCACTTTCCAGTATTCCGTCTTCCTGCCGGCCGAAATAGGCGATGTTCCGCAAGCCGAAAGCCTGCAGGTCCGTTCCTCCGGCATACTCGCCGTAATAGCGCACGCAGCGGTAGCACTGGATGCAGCGGTTCATCTCATGGTTGATCAGGGGACCCAGATACTGATTGCGGAAAGTGCGCTTGGGATAGGGTGTCCGGCGGTAGTTGTGGCCGCTCATCACCGTCATATCCTGCAGGTGGCACTCGCCGCCCTCGTCACAAACCGGGCAATCGTGGGGATGGTTCAGCATCAACCCTTCAATCACTCCCGCTCGGAAAGCCACCGCGTCGGGGTCCTTGACGGAGATGCGGGTTCCTTCGGCAGCGGGCGTCATGCAGGACATTACAATCCGGCCCCGGGTGTCATTCTCATCCTTAAACTGTTTGACGGCACACTGCCGGCAGGCCCCGACCGAACCCAGCGCCGGATGCCAGCAGAAGTAAGGCAGATCGAACCCGCTCTCCAGGCAGACCTGAAGAAGGCTCTGGTCCGGGTTTACTTCATACCAATTGTCATCGACCCAGATCTTCGCCACTGCTATCTCCAAGGACACCGCTTCTCATGAATGTGCCGCTCAAAATCCTCGCGGAAGTATTTCAAGGCGCTCTGCAAGGGCTCGACGGCGCCGGGAGCAAGCGCGCAAAACGTGTTGCCGGGAGCCGCCATCCGGCAGATGTATGCCAGCCTTTCGAGGTCCGGTTCCTGCCCCTGCCCGTCCTCGATGCTTTGCAGCATTTTTTCAGCCCACGAAAGCCCGCTCCAGCAGGGCGTACACCAGCCGCAGGATTCCTGCGCGAAAAAGTGCTCCAGGTTCTTCACGAATCCCACCGGGCACGTGCGGTCATCCATCACAATCATGGTTCCCGTGCCCATGCGGCTGCCGGCTTTCTGAACGTCAGTAAAATCCATTTTCACGTCGAGGTGTTCTTCAACCAGGAAGTCGGTCGAAGCTCCGCCGGGCAGTAATCCTCGAAACCTCAATCCTTCTTTCATCCCGCCGGCGTGCTCTTCCAGAATCTCGCGGATGGTGGTTCCCATCGGCAGTTCCCACAGCCCGGGGCGTTTGACCTTGCCGCTCGCTCCGTACAGCTTGGTCCCGCTGTCTTCTGACTTGCTCAGGCCCTTGAACCATTCCGGGCCTTTGTTGATGATGTGATGAACGTTGCAGAGGGTTTCGACGTTCTGCACGATGGTCGGCTTGCCAAAGAGTCCCGATATCTGCGGGAAGGGCGGCTTGGTGCGCGGGTTGGCGCGCTTGCCTTCCAGGGCGTTCAGCAGGCCGGTTTCTTCACCGCACATGTAACGCCCGCCGCTCAAGTGCAGATGCATCTCAAGGTTGTAGCCGGAACCCAGAATGTTTTTGCCCAGGTAGTTGTGCTCGTAGGCCTCCGCCAGAGCCTTTCTCAGGCGTTCCGCCGACAGAAAATATTCGCCGCGCAGGAAGATGTAAGCGACGTCGGCCTCAATGGCATACGCCGCGCAGATCATGCCTTCAATCATCTGATGTGGAGTCGATTCCATCAGCAGGCGGTCTTTAAAAGTGCCCGGCTCCATTTCATCAGCGTTGCAGCACAGATATTTGGGATGAGGAGCATCCGCCCCGCCGGGCACAAAGCTCCACTTCACCCCGGTCGGAAAGCCGGCGCCGCCGCGGCCGCGCAAGCCCGACTGCTTGACAACCTCGATGACTTCCTTGGGCGCCATTTTCAGCGCCTTGCGCGCGCCCTGATATCCACCCGCCAGCTCGTACCTCTTAATATCAAGCGCCGAGCCGTCGGCTGGAACATCCTTTGTGAGAACTTTCTCCATATCGTTTCTACTGGTACTGCTCGAGTATGCTGTCAATCTTTTCCGTGTCCAGATCCCGGTGCAGGTCCTCGTCCACCATCATGGCCGGAGCGTGGTCGCAGGTGCCCAGGCAGACGACAGGAAGCAGCGTAAACCGCCCGTCCGCCGTGGTCTCACCCATCTTGATGCCCAGGCGGCTGGTCAGATGATCCCGCAGACGGTCATAGCCCATCATCCAGCAACTGATACTGTCACACACCATAATCACGTGCCGGCCGACGGGCTTGCGGAAGATCAGGTTGTAAAACGTGGCCACGCTGTCCAGTTCACTGACCGAAACTCCAAGAATTTCAGAAACGTCCTTGAGCGCCTCATCGGAGACCCATCCCCGGTGCTTCTGGACGATCTTCATGGCGTCGATGGTCAGGGCGCGCTTGTCCGGATAATGTCCGAACTCCGCTTCGATCTCCTGTCGCTCCTCAGGGCTTAACACGCTTTTCAAGCTCCTTATCGGTCGATGTCCGCAAGCACAAAGTCAATGCTCCCCAGAATGGCGATCAAATCCGGAACCATCAATCCGCGGCACTGCAAAGGAAGGGTCTGCATATGCGCAAACGACGGGGCGCGAATGCGGGTCCGGTAAGAATAAGTGCTGCCGTCGCTGACCAGGTAGTACCCGTTGTTCCCCTTGGACGCCTCAATCGCTCCCAACGCCTCGCCGGGCGGAACCACGGGACCCCAGCTGACGCCCACAAAGTGCGTAATCAGGGTTTCAATGTCGTGCATCGTTTGATCTTTCCGCGGCGGAATGGCCAGCGGATGGTCTGATTTGTAGGGCCCCGCCGGCATGTTGTTCACACACTGTTCCATGATCCGGAGGCTCTGGCGCATTTCCTCGACGTGGACCACGGCACGGTCATAGGCATCGCCGTGCGTGCCCGTCGGAATATCAAACTCAAAGTTTTCATAGCCGGAATAGGGCTGCTTCTTCCGGAAGTCCCATTCCATGCCGGCGGCCCGGAGCATAGGACCGGTAACACCCCATTCGATGGCCTGTTCCACGGTCATCACGCCCACGCCCTGCGTCCGAGCCTTGAAAATCCTGTTCTTCATCACCGTCCGGTCGTATTCATCCAGGCGCGCAGGCATGTATTTGATGAAATCACGGAACATCCCTTCCCATCCGTCGGGCAGGTCAAGCGAGGTCCCTCCGATGCGGAACCAGACCGGATGCATGCGGGCGCCGCAAACGGCTTCCACAATATCGAAGATTCGCTCACGGTCATTAAAGCAGTAAAAAACCGGCGACATCTGTCCCACGTCCTGGGCAAAGGTGCCGTACCACACCAGGTGGCTGGCCAATCGGAACAGTTCCGACATCAGCACGCGGATCACCTGTCCGCGCGGAGGAACTTCAATTCCGGCCAGCTTCTCGAAGGCGGTCAGGTAGGCCAGCTCATTGATGACCCCGCCCAGATAGTCGATGCGGTCGGTGTAAGGAATGTAGGTGTGCCAGGTCTGGCGCTCACCCATCTTTTCCGCGCCCCGGTGGTGGAACCCGATCTCCGGAACGCAATCGACGATCACTTCTCCATCGAGTTGCGCCACCACGCGAAGAACGCCGTGGGTTCCCGGATGCTGCGGGCCGACGTTCAGAAAAATGAAGTCCGTCCCATCCTCGCCGCGCTTCATACCCCAATCTTCCGGCCGGAACCGCATGGCTTCCTGCTCAACATCAACCTTTTCATCGTTCTGGCTGAAGGGACCCGCTTCGGTCGCCCGGGCGGGATGGTCTTTGCGAAGCGGGTGGCCCACCCAGGTATTCGGCATCAGGATGCGGGCCAGGAACGGATGCCCGTCAAACTTGATTCCGAACATGTCCCAGACTTCCCGCTCGTACCAGTTGGCCGCAGGCCAGACGTCAGTGATGGTGGGCAGGCTGAGAGAATCTTCCTGAAGAGGAACCTTGATGCGGATGTATTCGTTTCGCTCGAAGGATAAGAGATGGTAGATGACTGTAAAATCGCTCGGGGTTGGACTCACGCGATGCTGGCGGACGCGGTCATCGGTGGCCGTGATGTCGTAGAGCATCCGGTAGGGCCGGGCCACCTCACTCTTCAGATGCTGGACAATATCGTGAAGCTTTTCTCTTGAAGTCCAGAAGGTGGGCACCTGGTCGCGGGCGGCCTGCGGAGCAATCGACGCGTCGCCAAACTTCCGCTGAAGCTCTTGTAGGATAGTTGCGTTAGCGATCATAGGGTGCGCAGTTTAGATTTCGTTGGGCGGACGTAACCGGGTGGCCTTCTGCCTCTCGCTCCGTTTCATATCCCGCCGGGAGGACATCGGAGCGCGCTCAACGCCTTGCGGCCCCACCACCCAGCTCAACGGGCGACGTTCCGTGCCCACAAGCTTGCTCAATAAAGTTACACCTTCCAGAAACGCGTCCGGACGCGGAGGACATCCGGGAACGTAAACGTCCACGGGAAGAAACTTGTCCACGCCCTGAACAACACTGTAAATATCGTACATGCCGCCCGAGTTCGAGCAGGACCCCATGGAAATGACCCAGCGCGGCTCCATCATCTGCTCGTACAGGCGCTGAATGATGGGCGCCATCTTGATGAAAGGAGTCCCCGCTATCACCATCAGGTCGGCCTCCCGGGGCGTCCCGCGAATAACTTCCGCGCCAAAGCGCGAGATATCGTAGCGACTGGTAATGCTGGTAGCCATCTCAACAAAGCAGCACGAAAGGCCAAAGGCGAACGGCCAGATTGAATTTTTGCGGCCCCAGGCGACGAGATCCTGAAGGCGGGTCATGATCAGACTCTTGCGGACGTGCTCTTCGAAAGGCTCTGGAGCCTTATCCGTGAACGGCATGGTCAGTTGCGGCTTGGTAATCGACCAATTCATATTCAGACTGACTCCAAAAAGCTCCTAGCGCGCTTTCCGCCGGGTTTGGGGTCCCCAGTCCAGCGCGCCCAGACGCCATAGATACGCAAGAGTAGCAACCAGGATGACGGTGAAAAACAGGATTTCCAGGTAACCCGCCCATCCGACTTCACGGGCCGCAATGGCCCAGGAAAAAATGAAGACGGATTCCAGATCAAACACCACAAAAAACATCGCGATCAGATAGAACTTGATGGAAAAACGGGCTTCCGCCGAACCCTCGGAAACAATGCCGGCTTCATAGGGCGATCCGGTTGCATGCTCGTTGTGCTGCTGTCCCAGCACGTGGGAGACGACAACCATTCCCGCGGGCACCAGAAGGGCCAAAATGAAGAATACAACTAAAGGCCAGAGCACCATTGCGCGTCAGATCTCTCCCAAATTTTCTAGATGCATAACCCTCCCCCGAGGGTAACAAGTCGGTTGAAATTCATTCAGCTTTTTACCACCAGTGCAACCGACGAATCTCGGGATCACAAGACAGCCAGAGTCCCCGGGACTTGCGATCTCGTCGGACTCTGCAGCTTCGCCTGCCCGGTTGCATAAACTTTTTCAATTCCCGCACCGGGTGATCTAAAGGACTTCTATGATGGCCCTGATCATTTCTACTGAAATATGCGAACCGCGAATTATAACACAATCAATTTTAATTTGTCGCAATCGAACTCACCCTGGTCACATTATCACCGGGTACCCGCTGCGGCGCACCTCAATTCAGGGCATCGGACGCCATTGGGTTGTTCCGCCAAAGCGCGGACCCCCGTATTTCAAGCCATCACATATCCATCACCTGTGTTACCGCGTCTTGGCCGGTTCGGATGCAGTCCGAAAGCCCAATCCCCGAATAAGCGTTTCCAGCCAGATGCAGATGTGGATATTTTTGAATCAGGCCCGCAATACGCATAATGCGGTCCTTGTGCCCCACGTTATATTGCGCCATCGCCAAAGGCCAGCGCGAGATGAGTGAAAATAACGGCAACGTTTCCACCCCCAGGATGGACCGCAGCTCCTGCCGGACCAGCAGATTGATCTCGTTGTTGGACAGTTGCAGGACTTCCGGATCGCGCGTTCCTCCAAGAAAGCACCGAAGGAGCGCTTTGCCTGGCGGCGCCCGGTACGGGAATTTCCTGTGCACAAAGGTACAGGCAAGAAGACGGCTGGGTTCCTTGCCGGGCACCAGGAATCCGAACCCCGGAGGCAGCGCGGCAGCAACTTTTTCATCAAATCCCAGATTGACGGTGATTGCCGAACTGTAAGGGACGGCACGACACGCGTCCACAAGATCCTGTGTGAAGGATGCGAAGAGATCGGCGCACTCATGAACGGGCAGGGCCAGGATGACAGCCTCCGCCTCGTAAACCTGATTGCCTTCGCAACGAATCCTGTAGGGGCTCTTCCAGTGGTGCCCGATCCTCTCAATGGAAACGACACGCTGCTCCAAGTGCACTCGAGACGGATCCAAACGCGTTTCCAGGGCCTTGGCCAGTTCTCCAAGGCCGTTTTTTAACGTCATGAATAGTGATTTGCCCTTCTGTTCCGCTTTCCCGGCCTTCCGTTTCGCGGCCATGGCCCCGCGAATGAGGCTGCCGTGCTGATTTTCCATTTCACGAAACCGGGGCAGAACAGACTCCACGCTCAGCGACTGGGCATCGCCCCCATAAACACCGGCCAGCAGCGGGTCGACAATATTTTCCAGCATCGCCTTTCCGAAGTGCCGGCGGACGAAAGTCCCAATCGATTCATCATAGTCCCGCGGCTTGGTGGGCGTAACAAACCACTCCGTGGCCAACATCAGCTTGCTGGAAAGGGGAAGCAAAGGCGATTTCAGGAACGGCCGGATGCGCGTCGGAGCCAGCAGCATCAGGCCTTCCGGGAGCGGAACAAGTTTTCCCTTGTGAAGGATATAGGTTAGCCGTTCGTCGTCGTTCGAACCGATCAGCATATCCCCAAGTCCCAATTCGCGGCAAAGCGCCGCAGCTTCGGGCTTCTCGGAAATAAAACTGTCCGGCCCTCCCTCGAGAACAAATCCCTCCAGGTGCTCCGTGCGCACAACTCCGCCCAGCCGGTTGTCCGATTCAATCAGGAATTCCGACACCGGAAGGCCGCGCTCCCGAGCCTGGGCAAGCTTATAGGCAGCAGTGAGACCTGAAATGCCGCCACCTACAATGGCAATGCGACGAAAGGATCCCTCGTTTGTGTTCATGATGACTTGCCGGCAGCGATTTCGATTCGACTTGAAACGATGGAAGCCAAGCATCTGATGAAAGTTGGACTGGCATTGAGTGAATCCGGTCGCACGACGGAAACTCCTTTCTGTTGTCCATATTCGCGAAAGGCGACATCGATGTCGTAAAGGACTTCAACGTGGTCGGAAACAAAACCAATGGGCGCCAGCACCACCTGCCGGACCCCCTGCTCCGCAAATTCGTCGATCAGCGATTCCACGGTGGGCCCCACCCAGGGCTCCGAAGTCATGCCCTGGCTCTGGAATGCCACCCTGTATTCCTTTAAGCCCATAGCCTGCGCCAGCAGTTGTGCCGTCTCCTTCACCTGGCTTTCGTAGGGATCACCCTCCGTGATGGTCCTTACCGGAACACTGTGGGCGGTGAAAACCACGGGAACCGGCTGGCCGGAATCCGCTTCCGCGCCGGCAAGAGCGGCGGAAATCTTCTCTCCGAAAGCGGCAATCAGGTCTGCGTGGTCGTGCCAGCTTTCTACGAATTCCACATGGAGTCCCGGTGCAACCTTCTCAACAGCCTGTGAGAGATGGCTGCGATAAAGTTCGATGCTGGTGCGCGAATGGTGCGGCGCAAGGCAGACAGCCACCACCCGGCCCGCCCCGTCTTCCGCCAAATTCCGAACAGCCTCTTCGATGTAAGGCTTCCAGTTGCGCATCCCCACGTAAACCGGCAGTCCCAGGACCCTCGCCAGTGCCTCGGCCTGCTGCGTGGTGATTCGCAGCAGCGGCGAACTTCCGCCGATGCTGGCGTAGCGATGGATAATCTCCTGCACGGCTCTCTCCGGCAGTCCACGCCCCGCACGCACATTCAGCAGGAACTGCGGAATGTCACCCAGCCGACTGGGAGCGCCGTGAGCCATTAAAAGGACTGCCCAGCGCGAAGGGTCCGTAGATCTTGAATGTTCCGCCAGCAATGCACACCCCCGTCTCCTGGAACAGGTCCTCGAAACTTCAGCTCTTGCGCGAACTCAACTCATGGACCATCTCGACCAGCGCAATCACGTTTTCCTCGGGCGTATCCGGCAGGATTCCATGGCCCAGATTGAAGATATGGCCGGGGCGTCCCGCCGCCTGGTCTAGAATTTTCTGAACGCGCTGCCGAATGAACGGCAAATCCGCATAGAGGGCCACAGGGTCCAGGTTCCCCTGCACGCCCACCCGGTCACCCAGCCGGTCCCAGGCCTTTCCAAGCTCCACATGGAAATCAAGGCCGATGATGTCACCGCCGGCGTCGCGCATCTCTTCCAGAAACATACCTGTGCCGGTCCCAAAATGGATCACGGGCGTGCCGGGAGTGATTCCCTGCAGCAGAAGGCGGGAGTAAGGCAAAACAAATCTCCGGTAGTCCTCGGAACCCAGGCAGCCGACCCAGGAGTCAAAAATCTGAACAGCCTGAACGCCCGCCTTGATTTGCGCGTTCACATACTTGGCAATCTCCCGGCCCAGCCGCTCCATCAGCGCGCGCCAGGCGCCTTCGTCGCGATACATCAGGGTTTTGGTGTGTCGGAAAGTCTTGGAAGCTCCACCCTCGATCATGTAGGAAGCCACCGTAAAAGGCGCTCCGGCAAAACCGATGAGCGGCAGGTCGGGCGGAAGTGCGGCACGCGTCCGCCGGATGGCCTCGTAAAGATAACCGAGTGACTCCTCCGGTTCGACGTCCCGCAACCGGTCAATATCCCCCGCTTCACGAAGCGCCGGCCGGATCATCGGTCCTTCGCCCTTGCCATATTCGAGTTTGAGCCCGAGAGGTTCGATAATCAGAAGCAGGTCCGCAAATATAATGGCTGCGTCCACTCCAAGCTTGCGGGCCGCGCCAACGGTGACTTCGGCCACAAGATCGGGACTCTTGCAGAGTTCGAGAAAGGGAACGCGAGCCCGAAGCTCGCGATACTCCTTCATAAAACGGCCAGCCTGCCTCATCAACCAGACCGGCGTCGCGTCCACAGGCTCGCGGCGACAGGCCTTCATAAAGCGCGAATTCTTGAGTGCTTCTCCCGCAGCATAGGAAGCCTCGTCCCGCACCGACTCCATCACGGCTGCCCCGCCGGCCACCGTTGCCGCCACTCCATTCGGTTCGGCCGATGCTCCCGATGACCCCGTACTGGAATCTTTCTGCCGAACCAGCTCCGGGCTCCGGCGTGCCGCTTCAAGCACCAGCACGCCCATTTTGGGAGGCGAAGCTTCAATATCGACAGCAATGCCCGCCGCTACCAGCGCTCCGGTGCAGGTGGGGCCAATGGAGCAGACGACGGTCCGCCGCAAGGCTGCCTTCAGTTTTTCCCCAGCCTCTTGCCCGGCGGCCACCTGCAGGACGTTCGTCACCTGGTTGCGGCTGGTAAAAAGCGCAACCCTCGCACGTCCCGCATAAATAGCGTCCAGCATCTCCTTGAGCGGGCCGAGGTCTTCCGGAAGCGCCCAGCGATAGACCGGCACTCGCATGGGCACGGCCCCGCGCGATTTCAGCTCGTCAAGAAAAGCCTGGTTGGGCTCACCATATTCCTGTACGGCCACCGTGCTGCCTTGCAGGGTGAAGCTGCGGGGATTCTCATCCAGTTCCTGGATGATTTCCTGCCAGGTGTTGGGCTCCGGAGCCAGGATAGTGACCGGCACACCGTATTCGCGAAGCGCCTGTGCCGGCTTGGGACTCCGGGCGACCACCGTTGTGGTCGACAGGCCGTGAACAATCTCTTCAACGGCGTAGCGTGACTGAAGAGCCTCAAACAGGGTACGGGTGCCGGCGCCGGTCATAAAAACCACGCCTTGAATTTTTCCTGCCAGTAGCTGTTCTGCAAATTCGAAAGCCGCCGAATTATTTTCCAGCGGGATTTCCCTCATGCTGGGACCCACGCGCGGAACGCCCCCGCAGCGCGTGATGAGCTTCGCGATCTCCTCCGCCCTTCGGCTCTCAAAGGCCGCGACCTCAAGACCTGCAAAATTCGGTTTTGCCCCGCTTTCGTTCACCATGATTGTCCTGGTTTCTTCCCGTGTCAAGCCTCGGCAGGATATCAGTCTAACTGCTTTTTGAAACGCGCGCTAGAATCCTCCCGATCCCTTCCTGGAAAGCCGGCTCGTCAGTCAACAGACTGATTACCAGGTGGCCGTCATCGGGAAAATCGTAAAAATGTCCGGGGTGAACCAGCACGCCCTCCACGGTCAGAAGTTCCACAGCCCAATCCTCGTCGCTCACGGATTCAGGCACCTTCAAAACCGCATACCAGCCGCCCTCGGTCTTGAGACGCGCAACCTCACGGCAGCGGGCCGTTTGCTGCTCCAGCCAGAATAAATTGGATTTCAGCCGCTCAATGATTCTGGGCTGGACTGTCTTTCGAAACTCCAGAAGGGCAGGCAGAGCGTGAGCAATCGGCGCGCTCACGGAAAGGTACGTATCGGCGATCACCTCCAGCCGTTCAAGGGCCGTTTTCAATTCACCCTCCGGCCCGCTCACCACCACCCAGCCAAGCTTCATCTGGGGCAGCGCCGAGATTTTCGACAACCCGCTCAACGTGAAGGTCAGAACCTGCGAATCAGCGGCGTGGGAAAGCACACGGCCTTCGCCGGCCTCCAGAACATAGTCAGCAAAAACTTCGTCGGCAATCAAAGCGCCCTGGTTCTGCCGGCAACATTCAGCAAGGAGATCAAGTTCGGGCGATTTGACGAACGATCCCGTGGGGTTGTTGGGATGGACCACGATCGCGGCCTTCGCCCCCGTCACCCAGCCATCGCGCACGGCATCCAGGTCCATACGCCATTCGTCCTGGTAATGCAGAGGGTACGATACAACTTCAAGGTCGTTGATGCCGGCGAGAAAGTCGAAAAGGGGGTAGCTGGGCTGTGGGACAAGCACCTTATCGCCGGGATCCGCCAGGAGCCGAAAGACGTAGGTGTAAGCTTCGCTGGTGCTGGTGGTGAGGAAGATCTGTTCCGGGGCGACACTGACGCCATGGGCCGCGTAATATTCGCAAACGGCATGGCGCGCGCGAAGAGGCCCGCGCGGATCCGGTTCGTAGACCAGGGCTTGCGGGTCCTGAAGCGATTGGAGAATTTCGTGTTCAGGCGCGAAACCGCAGCGGGTGGGGTTCGATTCGGTAAGATCAAGGACAGGCAGGCCCTGGCGGCGGCGCTCCTCGAGCTGCCGGGTCAAACGGTTCGGTGCCAGAAGCCAGTCGGTGCGCGATGAAAACATGATCCCTTTGTCGCAGTTTCACGCAGACTGAAGCAACCCCTGGCTCCCCCGTCATTCATCGTCAGCAGCTGACGGTCCCCTCCCGGGAACCGCGATCGACGGGGCCGCTCCGTTATATGCTGCCTCTCCGGAGGCCGCAGGGTTTCGCCCGGCGGCACAGCCGGTCAGGCTGTTTCCTGAATCACTTTAAACACGCCCATCAGTGACTCGCGAGTGCTCTCCACTTTGTTTCCGTCGGGACGCCGGTAATGCGTTTCAAGGGCCATGTCACCCTGAAAGTTGTCGCGGCGCAACGCCTCAAATTGTCCCTTCCAGTCGATAAAGCCGCCTCCGACCGGCGCCCATAGCAGCTTGCTGCCCGGGCCCTTCTTGACGTCTTTGAGATGCATATGCGGAAACATGCCCTTCACATGATTGTACCCGTCGGGAAAAGGAATCTCGTGCAACATAGCGGCGTTGGCCGGGTCCCAGTTGCCGCGCAGATTGGGCGAATTGACGTCACGGAGAAGCTTCCCCAGCTCTTTGCCGGTCCCGATGTTGCACTCATGCTCATTTTCAAGAATCAGGACAACGTCATTCTCGCCCGCCAGCTTCGCTGCCCTGGCCAGCCGGTCGCGCACGTAGGGATAGGCCTTTTCAGGCTCTTCCACGCGCCAGTAGCTGAAAATGCGCACCTTGCGCGTTCCGAAAAATCTGGCCAGCTTGAACGATTGGTGCAGCAGGCGGTCAGAATCCTGCTCCGCAAAATTGGCACGGAATGTGTCCCGCTTCTCTCCCTTCCGCGCCGGCATTTGCGGCAGGTTGTACTTGAAAATGGGTGAACCAATATCGGTCACCTTCAGGTGATGCTTCTCCACCAGCGCCTTGGCCTGGTCCAGTTGCGCCTGCGAGAGGTTCATGATGTTCTTCTCCCACATGTCGCGCAGTTCGCAGTAGCCAAGATCATAGTGGGAGATAAAGTCGAGCGCCTGCTCCAGGTTCTCGGTGAGTTCGTCGGTGATGATTCCCAGTTTCCAGCCCATAGCTCTTGAAGCAGCCGCAGCTTTCAAGTATGCCACGCTCGGCCAGGCCGCCAGTGTAGCGCCCAGGAAACCCCGGCGGGTCCAGTTCATTCCCATTGATGCTCCCTCCACGGGGTACGCGTTCAAGCTTCAAATGACCACGTCATCTTACCCCAAAAGTCCTCTTTTACAACAATCGGGTTGATGAGGCTGGTGGATTTCCATCAGCGGCTCCTTGCCAACACCTCCGTGTTCCAGTGCCCAGTTTCCCCCGGGGAGCAGCCGATCAAAACTCAGAACGGCCCCTGGAATGTGTGGGTTACCACACTTTTGCTTTGTCTCCGTCTGCTTGTTCAGTCGCGAAAATCCGGGTGGGCGGCCAATTGAAGACTGGCCTATGTAAGTAGCTCCAGGCTCCTTCAGGTACTCGCCTGCGCGGCGATGCATACCGTGATCGAGGTGAATCTTCCCGTGGCCGTAATCGCGCTCCATCGGCGGAGGCGCCGGAGCCGGAGCCAGCGGCCTATGAATCTGTCCCGCATTTTGGGCCTGTCATCCGCGGGTGAAACCACGCCACGCCGTGGGCGAGGGTTTGAAATCTGCCCCTACAAAAGTCAACGCATTCCAAATTCTAAAATTGCTTTTTTGCCGCCACGAGGGATTAAAATGGCTGTTTGCTGTTTTTCGAACCGGGCAGTATGGAGTCTGCGGGTTTCAGACTCAGCGGTCGCTGGTTTGTAAACCGGCGAAAAGCCGCCGAGTATCGCTGGAGCGGACCTCGGCGCGACCCAGGCACGCCCGGGGCACGGAATCATATTGATGCGGAGGGAATATTAATGCGTTTCTTGCGCGGAATTTTTGTTATCGCACTCCTTGGATTCACTTCGGTCTGTTTCGGGCAGCAGATGCCCGAAGGCCGCCTGATGCGTTTTCCGGACGTTTACAAGGACAAGGTTGTCTTCAGCTACGCGGGCGACCTGTGGCTGGCGACCACTTCCGGAGGAGAGGCCCGGAGGATCACCACCAGCCCGGGTCTGGAACTCTTCCCCAAGTTTTCACCCGACGGCAAATGGATTGCCTTCACGGCGCAATATGACGGCAACTTCAACGTCTACGTGATGCCCAGCGAGGGCGGCCAGCCGCGCCAGTTGACTTATCTGCCCGACGTTGCCAGCATGCCGGAACGCATGGGCCCGAACAACGAAGTCATCAGCTGGTATCCCGACAGCAAGCGCATCCTGTTCCTTTCCCGCCGCTCGACCTTCAACACCTGGTTTGGCCAGCTTTACACCATCAGCATTGACGGCGGGCTTCCCGTGCGCTTTCCGCTGCCCAAGGGCGGCCTGACCACCTTTTCTCCCGACGGAACCCAAATCGTTTACAACCGCATCTTCCGCAACTTCCGCACCTGGAAGCGATACACGGGTGGCATGGCGCAGGACCTGTGGCTCTACAACCTGAAGGCCAACACCATTGAGCAGTTGACGCATTACGTGGGAACCGACACCTTCCCCATGTGGCACGGCAACACCATTTACTTCACCTCTGACCGCAGCCCCGACAAGCACCTGAACCTTTACAGCTACGATCTCGGCGACAAAAAGATTACGCAGCTTACGCACTACACGGACTTTGACGTGATGTGGCCAAGCCTGGGAACGGACTCCATCATCTTTGAGAACGGCGGCTACCTTTATCTCTTCGACTTGAAAAGCCACAAAGCCAAAAAACTGACTTTCTACCTGCCCGGCGACCGCGACCAGATGCGCCACCGCTGGGAGAACGCCTCCAAGCTGATCACCAGCTTCGATCTATCGCCGGACGCCAAGCGGGCGCTGTTTACGGCGCGTGGCGACGTTTTCACCGTCCCCGCCGAGCACGGCAGCATCCGCAACCTGACCCAGACGCCGGGAATCCAGGAACGGGATGCCGCCTGGTCGCCCGACGGCCAATGGGTCGCTTACGTCTCGGACCGCACGGGCGAGAATCAGATTTACATCCGGCCGCAGAAGCAGTCCGGCGAGGAAACCCAGATCACCACTGACAACAAGGTGTTTCTGCTGCCGATCGCCTGGTCGCCGGACAGCACCAAACTGCTCTACGCCGATTCCACCCTGCACCTTTATTACGTGGACATCCACGACAAGACGCCCATCCTGATCGACCAGGGCCATTACGCAGATCTCACAGATTACGTGTGGTCGCCGGACAGCAAGTGGGTGGCCTACGCCAAAATGGACGGCAACCAGAACCAGGCGATCTATCTCTATTCCCTGGCGGACAGGAAAATTACTCCGGTGACCACGAGCTTTACCAACAGCTGGAACCCGGCCTTCGACCCCGGTGGCAAGTATCTCTACTTCCTCTCCAACCGCACCTACAACGAGGTGCTGGGCGTCTACGACACGGAGTTCGCCAATCCCAAGGCGACGGGCATCTTTGCCGTCACCTTGCGCGCCGATCTGCCTTCGCCCTTCGCCCCCCGCAGCGATGAAGCTGCCACCGAGAAGCCCAAAACGGCTGCAGAATCGGAAGCAGAGGCCAAGAAGAAACAGAAGGCTGAGGAAGAAGCTCTGAAGAATTTCAGGATCGACCTTGAAGGGATTGAGGGCCGCGTGGTGGGCCTGCCGATTCCGCCGGGCAATTATCAGGACCTCCAGGCAAACAAGGGCGACGTCTTCTATGTGTCCACGCCCACCATGGGACTGAGCGGCCCGCTGCCCGGCGAATCGCCTGCCATCCATGTTTTTGACATGGAGAAGCGCAAGGACAGCGTGCTGCTGCCCGGCGCCAACAACTACACCCTTTCCTTCGACGGCAAGAAGCTGCTCTATTCTGCCCCCAGCGCTCCCGGTGAGGGTGGCGCAGCATCCTTGTTTGCGGAAGGCGGCAGCGCAAACGCCTACGGCATTGTTGACGCCAAGCCGCCCGAGAAGCCGCACCATGTGGGCGAGGGCGCCCTGAACCTGGCCTCCATGCAAATGGATGTGGACCCGCCGGCGGAATGGAAAGAAATCTTCAACGACGCCTGGCGGCAGGAACGCGACTACTTCTTTGAAAAATCCATGAACGGCGTTGACTGGGCCAAAGTGAGAGACAAATACGCGGCGCTGCTGCCTTACGTGGCCAACCGCTTTGACCTGAATTATGTGATGGGAGAAATGATCGGCGAGCTTGCGAATTCCCACACCTACGTGGGCGGAGGCGATTTCCCCAATCTCCAGCCGGTGAATGTGGGCCTGCTGGGCGTGGATTTTGAAGCCGACCCGGCCGGCGGCTACTACCGCTTCAAGAAGATTTATCCCGGCCAGAACTGGGACCCGGCGGTCCGTTCGCCCCTCACCGAACCGGGCGTGAAAGTGAAGCAGGGCGACTATCTGCTGGCCGTGAACGGCAAGCCCCTGCGGCTGCCTGAAAATCCTTACAAAGCCTTCGTGAACACCGCCGGCCAGGACGTCACCCTGACCGTCAACAGTAAGCCCTCTACCGATGGCGCGTGGGACGTGCAGGTCAAGCCCATCAGCAGCGAGTTCAGACTGCGCGAGCTGAACTGGATTGAGACCAACCGCGAAAAGGTGGACAAGGCAACCGGCGGCAAGGTGGGTTACGTTTACCTTCCCGACATGGAAGACGTGGGGCTGAATGAATTTGTCCGGCAGTACTTCCCGCAGATCCGCAAGCAAGGGATCATCTTCGACGTGCGGTACAACGGCGGGGGATTTGTGGACCAGATCATCCTGGAACACCTGCGCCGCATCCTGGTGGCCATGGAATCAGCCCGCAACTTTGCCAGCAACACCATTCCCGACAACGTCTTCTATGGATATATGGCTGACCTGAGCAACCGCTACACCGCCTCCGACGGCGATTTCTTCACCTACTTCTTCAAGAAGTACAAGCTGGGTCCGGTGATTGGCGAACGCACCTGGGGCGGCGTGCGCGGCATCCGCGGCTACATTCCGGAAATCGACGGCGGATACTTCACGCGGCCGGAATTCTCTCTCTACAATCTGCAGAGCCACTGGACTGTGGAGAATCACGGCGTGGCGCCCGACATCGAGGTGGACAACCGTCCCGACCTGGTGGTGAAGGGACAGGACCCGCAACTGGAACGGGCCATCCAGTACCTGATGAAGGAAATCCAGGAGCACCCGAAGAAGCTGCCGCCCCGGCCCCCGGACCTGCCCGCCTATCCACCGGGCCCGGCACAGTAGCGACGCACTACGCTCCATGCCTGTCATCCTGAGCGGAGCGAAGGATCTGCTGTTCCTTCACCAAAGCACCTAAAGCAGATGCTTCGCTCCGCTCAGCACGACGTTCACCCCGCACAAACGCCAAAGGCGCGATCTGTACGCCACCCACCGAAAGAGCCGCAGACCGCGGAAACGGCGGCTTGCGCTATCTCCCTCTGCAAACCGGGCTTGATCATCAATATAAATTCGTCTATATTGTCAGTCTGAAATCATATAGAGGCGCATCATGCCGGATATGGACTTTATCGGCGTTCGCGAAGCGGCCCGGCGGCTGGGCGTGAGTTACCCCACCCTCAAGCAGTGGATCTACCGGGGCAAGGTCCACACGGTGAAAACCGTGGGCGGGCACCATCGCATCGCGCAGTCGGAAATCGACCGCCTGCTGTTCCAACAGGGACGGAAGCGGCAAACGGCCCTGCTGGCGAAGACCCCGAAAGCCAAAGGACGGCCGGCGTCAGGGACGGGACTGCAGGAATACATCAGCGGAAGGAACCAGCTGGTCGGCCGGATTGTGGCGCTCAAGACCATCGGCCTGCTGACCAAAGTTTCTCTCGACGTGGGCGGCCAGATCGTTACCTCCGTCATCACCCGCGACGCCTGCCTCGACCTGAAACTCAAAGTGGGCGACACGGCGGCGGCGCTGATCAAGGCCACGGAAGTGATGATCATCCGCCCCAACTGGAAAACCTCCTGAGCCGCCACCGGCGCCCAGTCATGGTTAGCGCACACGTCGCGGTGTTTGCGATGTGCACGGCCCCACGAAACGCATGCAGCAACCGCGACGCAGAAGACAATCCGGGAATTTACAAATGACGAAGTCCATAACAAGGACCCCCTTCGCACTACTTGTCGTTGCCCTGGCGATTGGATTTTCATCCTGCGGCCCCCGAAACAGCGGCGGCGGGCGGAGCAAAACCATTGTGGTCTCTGCGGCGGTCAGCGTGGAGAATGCTTTCGTCAAGATCGCCAATATTTATACGGCCCGCACGGGAACAAAAGTCGATTTCAGTTTCGGCGCGTCGGGAAATCTGGAAAAGCAGATCGAGGCCGGCGCGCCCGTTGACGTCTTCGCCAGCGCAGGCGAGAAGGAGATGGACCAGCTTGAGGGCAAGGCGCTGACCGAGCCCGGCACCCGCGCCGACTTTGCCGGCAACGCCCTCGTGCTGCTGGTCCCCACCGGTTCAAAGCTGAAGCTCGATTCATTTGTCCAACTGGCAGGGCGGCAAGTAAAGAGGATCGCCATGGGCAATCCCCAAACCGTTCCCGCCGGCCTTTACGCCCGGCAGGCGCTCCAGAATCTTCACCTGTGGCCGAAACTGGAATCACGGCTGATTTTTTCCGAGGACGTTCGCCAGGCGCTCGATTACGTGATGCGCGGCGAGGTGGACGCGGGCATCGTGTATGCAACGGACGTGCGGATCGCGGGCGGCAAGGTGCGGCAGGTGGCGGAAGCGCCCGCCGGGACTTACGGGCCCATCCGATATCCGATTGCTGCGATCAAAGGTTGCGCCCATCCGGAAGCTGCAAGAGAATTCATCCAACTCGTTCTCAGTCCCGAGGGCCGGAGCATCCTCGCCAGCTACGGATTCCGGGCGGTCAAAACGCCATGATCTGGTCAGCTTTCAAAATATCGGCGCTGGTGGTGAGCGTTGCGACGCTGGCCGTTGCGCTGGTGGGCACGGCGCTGGCTTTTCTTCTGGCGCGGCGCGATTTTCGCGGCAAGGAAGCGCTGGATTCGCTGGTGACGCTGCCCATGGTGCTGCCGCCCACGGTGACCGGCTACTACCTGATTCTTCTGCTGGGGCGGCGCGGGCTGCTGGGGAAATATCTCTTCGCGCTGACGGGCTGGACGGTGGCTTTCACCTGGGAAGCCGCTGCCATTGCCGCGGGCGCCATGGCGCTGCCGCTGATGGTGAAGTCGGCGCGCGCGGCGCTGGAATCGATCGACCGGCGCTACGAACTGGTCAGCTTCAGCCTGGGCAAGAGCGAACTCGAAACTTTCTTCCGTGTGACGCTGCCGCTGGCAAAGCGCGGAGTTCTGGCTGGGGTGGTTCTCAGCTTTGCGCGGGCGCTGGGGGAATTCGGCGCCACGCTGATGCTGGCCGGCAACATCCGCGGCAAAACCCAGACCATGCCGCTGGCCATCTACGAAGCGTTCATTTCGGGCGACGACCAGAAAGCACAGATCATGGCGGTGATTCTGACCCTCACCTCGATTGCCGTGATCTATTTGACCAACGTTCTGACGCGCCCTCCCAGGGCGGCATAACCCATGCTGAAAGTCGCCATCCAAAAGCAGTTTGCCTCAAACGGCCGCGCCGGGTTTGCTCTCGACGCCGCCTTCACGGCCAGCCAGGGCATCACGGTGCTGTTTGGCGCGTCGGGATCGGGCAAGACCACCACGCTGCGTTCGATTGCCGGAATGGTGACGCCCGACGCGGGAAGAATTTCGTTGGGCGATTCCGTCTACTTCGATTCCGCCTCCCGCGTGAATCTTGCCATGCAGAAGCGCCGCGTGGGCTTTGTGTTTCAGGATTACCTGCTTTTCCCGCACCTGACCGCTGCCGAAAATGTGGCTTACGGCGCCAAGGCGCCGCACGACCACGCCCGGCGCCGGCAGGTTGAAGATATGCTCAAACTCGTTGGCGTGGATGACGCCGCCGGCCGCCGTCCCGCTGAACTTTCAGGCGGCGAACAGCAGCGCGTGGCGCTGGCGCGGGCGCTGGCCTCAGACCCCGCCATTCTGCTGCTGGATGAGCCGCTTTCGGCCGTTGACGTCACAACGCGCTCGCGCCTGCTGGATGAAATCGTCGAGGTGCAGCGCAAGACGGCCGTCCCGTTTCTCTACGTTACGCACAGCCCGGCGGACGCGGTGCGCATCGGCGATGAACTGCTGGTGATGTCGGAAGGCCACATTGTGCAGCAGGGCAAACCGCTGGAGGTTTTTAACGCGCCGCTCAACGTTCCGGCCGTCCGCGTGCTGGGGACGGAGAATATTCTGGCGGGGAGGATTGAGAGCCATCAGGCGGAAGAGGGCATCAGCGTCGTGGACCTCGGCAAGTGCAGGATGCTCATCCCGCGCAGCCGGCTTGCCGAGGGCAGCCGCGTCACGCTCGGCATCCGCGCGGAAGACATCATCGTTTCGCGCGAGCGCGTCAGCCGCACCAGCGCGAGGAACCTGCTTGCGGGAACCGTCCGGCACCTGCTGCGCGATGGGGAAAGCATCGAGCTCGTCGCCGATTGCGGCGTCGATCTCAAGGTGCGCATCACGCCGCAGGCCGCACAGGCGCTGGAGCTCGCTCCCGGAGTGGAAATCTATCTCCTGATCAAGGCAAGCTCATGCCACATCCTCAGTTGACGGGCTGGCGCGCCTAATTGACTGCAGGCCGTACAATCCCCATTGCAACTGAGGGTCGCGCTGCGCCGAAGGTCACCGTGGCAGCGGTTTCAGCATGATGTCCCGAAACTCGATTGCGTTGTCTTTGTTGCATTGCAGGCCAATGACTTCACCGGCGAGGTGCTTTGAATTGTGAGCGTCCAACAGGGTCTTGCCGTTCAGAACAACCACGAAGTGGTCGCCATCAGCCGTTATTTCGTATTTGTTCCAGTGGTCGGAGAGGATACTTGCGGGCAGCGCCTTGACCGATCCAACCAGGCTGCCCGTGTTGAAGCCGTCGGGCATATTGGCCCAGATCTGGCATTCGTATCCGCTCACCCAGGGAAGTCCTTCCTTCTGAGCACGCACAAAGACACCACTGTTGACACTGCTGGCTCCGCGAAACTGCAGTTCAAGAACATAATCGGTCGAGGGTGACAAAGTGCCCAGCCAGCCCGCGCTGGTTCCCGGGCAGACAAGCGCTCCGTTCTCAACCTTCCAGTCTCCCCCCTTGTGAACCTGCCATCCTTTAAGGGTTTTGCCATCAAACAACGATACCCAGCCGCGTCGGGCGGCCCCTCGAGCAAGAGTAACGCTGTGGCTTTGGACAACCACTGACATCGCAAGAACGCCTAAAACTCCGATTCCTATAACCCAACGCCGCATGTCTCCTCCATTCTTCCATCGAGGACAATCTGTGTAACTTCACCTACGAAAACCGCGTCCGTTTCCAGAGCAGCATGGCGCCGGCGATGAGGAGGCCCAATGTGGCGGCCAGCAGGACGACGATCCAGGCGGGATGCAGTTCGATGGGCGGGCGGGTGGTTCCGTGGGAGAGCCAGACAAAAATGCCGACGGCTGCGATGACGATGGCGATATCCCACCATCGCCAGCCGTGCGAACGCGAGGCCATGACGTCTTCGCCCGACTGCGCGCGGAAGACCTCATCGTGGTTAAGGCCGTAGCGGTCGCACTCGCGCTCAATCGCCTCGCCCCACGCCGCGTGTTCCTTCTCGGGCGCTTCCGCCCGGCTGATGGCCAGCGCGCCCAGAATCATCACCACGGAGCCAGCCACCACCATCACCTGCGCGGAGGCGCCGCGGCCTGACAGTTCGCCGAAAACCAGCGCGCCCCACGCCAGCCCCCAGAGCTGGTTGGTGTTGGAAAGCGGAATGCCGCGCCCGATGCCGATATACTTTGCCGCGTACTGCTGGAACAGATCGCCCAGCACCCAGCAGAAACCTCCCAGGAACAGCCAGAAAAGCGCCGGTCGCGCCGCCGCGAGATCCATGAGTACTGGATGCAGCCCTCCGCGAAACACCAGCGCCAACGCCGCAACTGTTCCCAGCTCGCCCACCGTGAAGACGGTGACAAACGAGAGCGGGTTCATGCCGCTCAGGTAGGCTTTGCGGTAGGGAATGTACATGGTGCCCCACAGCAGGCCGGCCCCGAGCGCCGCCAGGATCCCCGCCGTGGTGTGAGCCGAAGTGGTGAGCGGAGCGCTGGCCGAGGCGTAGGCCAGCAGGACCGCGCCGCCGGCAATCCCGATGGCGCCGCCCAGAACTTTTGCCTGCGCATTCTTCCCCGCTCCGCGCAGTTCGCGGAAAAAGAACCAGCCCCAGAACAGGCCCACCAGGCAGTTGGTGTTCCACAGCGGGAAAGCGATGGAAAGCCCCACGTCGCGGATGGCAAAAACCGTGAGGGTGTTGGCCACGGCCCACAAAGCCCCGGCCAGGATGGCCCAGACGATGAGATGGGCTTTGTCGCGCAGGTCGGCGAAGATGTACTCCGTGCCCTTCATAATGGTGGGGACGGTCCAGCGGGCCACGAAAACGCCGGCCACCATGCCCAGAGAAATGATAAAAGGCGAGATGCCCAGCGTAACCAGTTTGGTGGGCGCTTCGGCGGCGCCCAGCCAGGCGCCCGCGGCCAGGCCGCACAGTACGCCCAGCGTGTGCAGCGAGCGCGAAACGTTTGAAGAATGGAGTTGCCGGGCCAGTAGTTTTGCTCCTCAGCGAATGTAAACCAGCAGCAGAATTCCGGCGGCCAGAACCGCCACGGGAACCCAGAACTGGCTGTCCGTCAGAATAGCTTTCGCCATCGATCGTTTCATGCCACACCTCAATCCTGATGTTCCAGAGGAAATCCTGCCGCGAGGCGGAGGTGATTTTACCACTGTATCTGGGAAGGGAAATACCTGGAAATCAAATCATCGTAATAGGGGCGGAGTTCCCTGACGTCCGGCCGGACCGCGGCTTTTGAATACAAATCGTAGGGATTGAACTCGCGCACCCAGTGGAACATTTCGCGGTCGTGGTCGCTCATCAGATAGCCGTAGGCGCCTTCCCGGTGCGCGGGATAGAACGAGTGATAGCGGACCATGTAGAGCGCTTTTTCGGGCAGATAGTCTTTCACCACGTGATAGAGATATTCGTCGTGCCCCCAGGACATGTCCACGTCGCCGAGCCCGCCATGCTCCTGATAGACGCCCAGGCGCGTCTGGTATTCCGGAACCCTGGAATCGGGATTCTCCGCGAAGAACTCGTGAAAGACAATCTTGTCTGACCAGGCGCAACCCACCGGAAAAGTGTCGCCCACCACAGCCCATTGCGGCTCGTCCCAGAGGCAGAGGACTTTGCCCAGGTCGTGAATCAGGCCGGTCAGGATGAACCAGTCGGGGCGGCCGTCCCGCCGCGCCGCTTCCGAAGTCTGCAACAGATGCTCGATCTGGGAAAGCTCGGTGTCGGGATCGCTTTCATCCACCAGCGTGTTCAGATATTCCATGGCTTCCCAGATACCCATCTTCGCCCGTTTTTTGGCCAGGAATTCCTGCTTTTTGCCGAGGACGAAATCACGCGTCTGGTTCATATGGTTCTGGCGGTAAAATTCGCGGACTCGCGGCGGTGTGGTATCGGTATAGTTCCGGAATTCCTCCTGCTTTTTCTCAGTCTGCACCGGTGGGCTGGGAGGAGCACCCTCGGGATAGCGCGTCTTGACAAAGTCGTCCCACTCTTCCAGATCCTTCAACGGCCCTTTTTGAGCGCGGGTCTCACCTGCTTGCCCCATAGCGGAACCACCTTTCCCTTGCGTCCATGTTTAGCACACCACCCACGGCGAGTCAACGGACCAGGAACTTCGCGGATTTCTCCAGCCCGATGTCCCGCAAACCTTTCCAGCGTAGCTGAATGCTGTTAACAGGAAATTTTCAGCAAGCTTGACGCTTGAGAAACAGGATGTACAATGGGCCTTCTTTGATACCGGGGAAATCCTATTCCATTCACCAATGGGACCAGCGGGGGAAAACCTGGCCGCTTCTTCCAGGCGGGTGATCGACCGGAAGTTGATCACGATGACGATCGGGCGCTCACGGCAACGTTCGGCGCGCGGAGTATCTCCTCGGGCAGTTCGTCCAATATCTTGAAGGGGGCCAAAGTGAAAGCGATTGTGAAAACACTCCTTCCGGTGTTTGCTCTGCTGATGGCGGGCTCGACGCCGCTGGCGGCGGCCGGGACGTTTACGATTGACTCCAACACCAGCATCTATGTCAATCCAAGCCAGCCGGGGCCCGTGCAGAAGGCGGCTCAGGACGTGGCCGGCGACATGCAGAAAGTGTTCGGCCAGCCCGTCCAGATTGTTCACGATCCCGCAAAGGCCCATGCAACGACGCTCTGGATTTCCAGCGGTTCGGCCCTGCCCCAGGGAGTAACGAAACCCTCCGGTTGGGAACGATTGCAAATTCAGGCCGTGGATCGTCCGGCTGCCGGCTCACCGGCCGTGCATGCGGTGGTGCTGACCGGGTCCGATATGCGGGGGACGATTTACGCCATCTATCAGTTCTCCCAGCAGTTCCTCGGCGTGGATCCGCTCTACTGGTGGACGGACCACCCGCCCCGGCGCCGATCTGAAGTCAGCATTGCAGAAAATCTTTCTGAGACCAGCGGACCAAAATTCCGCTACCGGGGATTCTTTATCAACGACGAAGACCTGCTGACCGGCTGGGCGCCGGGCAGGAAGACAGGAATCTCGCTGAAGGCTTGGAACAAAATCTATGAAACGATCCTGCGGCTCAAGGGCGACATGGTGTGTCCCGGAACGTGGATTTTTCCGGACGACGCGCAGATCAAGCTGGCCGGCGAGCGCGGCCTGATCATTACCCAGCACCACGCCATTCCACTGGGGCTGAACGTGGCGCGCTGGCCCAAAGACGCGCCCTACAATTACACCGCGCATCCCGAAATTCTTGATCGCGCCTGGGAAAACGCTGTCCGCGAGTATCCGTCGGGGGTCGACGTGCTTTGGACGGTCGGGCTGCGGGGACTCTCTGACACCTCCTATGCCTCCTCAGACCCCGCCGTCCGGGGAAACAACAAAGCGCTGGGGCGGCTGATCAGCAAAGCCATCGCCAGCCAGATCCGGATTGTACGGGCGGCCCATCCCAATGCCCGGTTCATCACCAACCTGTGGCAGGAAGGCGCACGCCTCGTCCAGCAGGGCGACCTCAGCATTCCGCCCGAAGTCCACAAAGTGTGGGCCGACAACGGCTACGGCTATCCCCAGGACAAAGGCGAAGTCGCTTCAGGCCAGGGCGTCTACTATCACGATGCCATGATGAATGGCCGCGCGAACCAGTTGACCGAAATGGTGCCCGTGGAACGGATATACTCCCAACTCGGACGGTATATCAAAGCCGGGGCCACCCATTATCTGCTGTTGAACACCAGCGATATTCGCCCCGTCCTGATGACCGCCAAAGCGGTGATGAACGTCGGCTGGAGCGGCGTTCCACCGGCGGGCGCTGAAGGCGACAAAGCCTACTACCACGCCTGGGCAACCCGCGAATTTGGTGAAAGGTCGGCGGCCCAGGTGGCAAACGTCTACGTGGATTACTTCAAGGCGCCCGCCCATTTCGGCCAGCCCGAGCGTGAATACGGTGACAACCTATACCACAACGAAGCGCGCCGGATGATGCTGACCTACATGATCGACTCGCCAATCTACTCGATTCCAAGCCAGGCGCCCAAATGGGTGCAGTCCCGGATCTCCGGTTATGGGCCCGGTAGAGAAACCGGGAAGGAGTGGCTGAGCCAGGCGGTGAAAAGAGAGATCCAGCAATGCGGAGACGCCCAGCCGCGCTGGGACGCCGTGTGGAAGAAGGCTCTTGCCGTCGAGCCGCTGGTGGCGCCCGATCGCAAGTCCTTCTATCGCGCCAGCGTGCTGGCGATGATCGCCATCAACCAGCAGAGCAACCAGGCGTTGTTCCAGGTGGCCAGCGCCATCGAGGAAGCGCAGGATGGCAGGATGAGCGAAGCCCGTGCGTCCGCGCAAAAGGCGCTTAAGGCACTCGACTCCATCCAGCAGGCAGAAGCGGGCGCGGAATACGGCAAGTGGAAACACTGGTACCGGGGAGACTGGCTGACGGGCGTCTACCGGACGCGACAGATGGTGGAAATCTTTTCAAAATTTCTCAGCAACCCGCTCATCCACTTGCCGCCACCGGTTCTCTGGAACGGGTGGGAAGCCTATTACCACATCATGGGTTACGAGGGCGACCGCACGGCGGACGTCAAATGAACGGAAGACTCCGGTTTCATGACGATCCGCGCTGCCTTCACGCGGGCTGAAAGCGGCTGCGCGCGTGACTGAAGAAATCTTGACCTACGTCGTGATCTTTAAGGCATAGGCAATGTCGCACGGCTTCTCGCCCGGCATTTCAACGACAAGCGCGTCAGAATCCTGCCGCCATTTGAGGCGGGCGTCGCTGCCCAGCAGACCGACATTTGAAATTTTGCCGGGAGCGTTCTTTGAATTTTTCCCGAGGGCTTTGATGCTGGCCTCGCGCTCCGGCCAGGCCATGAGAATGGCGTAAATCACACCGCCTTTGGTCGTGAAGCGCATGTCGTGCGAGGTGAACGTTATCTCTTTCAGCTTCGTCTCGCCGAAAGATCCGCCGGCCAGCAGGGTGGGACCTTCGCCGTAAATTTTCCACGGGCGCGTGGCGTAAATCGCTTCGCCATTAACGTCCATCCAGCGGCCAATGCCGCGGAAGACTTCTTCGGCTTCGCCCGGCAGGGTCCCGTCGGGCTTGGGCCCCACGTTGAGTAGAAGGTTCCCGTTCTTGCTGACGATATCGATGAATTCCAGTACCAGCTCTTTGGGCGACTTGAAGGTGTCGCCCTCGATGTAGCCCCAGGATTTCCAGCTCACGGAAGTGTCGGTCTGCCAGGGCAATTCCCGAATACCGCCCGCCAGTCCGCGCTCGATGTCCAGGACCGCGGCGTGTTCCGGATACGCCGTGTTCTTATAGGTCACCACCACGCCCTGGCCGCGCTCCACGGCCAGGTTGTAATAATAGGCGGCAAACTGCTCGCGGTAGGGCTCCAAACCAGGAGCGCCGTTGGCCCAGTCGAAATAAACCAGGTCAGGTTGGTAGAGGTCCACGATCTCCACGCAGCGGGCAAACCAGTCCTGCATAAACTCCTTGGACGGCTGCTGGACCAACTGGCCCGGATGATTGTCAATAGGTGGAGTCGGCGAGTGGCTAGGCCCGTAAAGTCCCGCGAACAGCGGATTGTCCGTGTCATAACCCTTCTCAAAAGTGTAATAAGAGAAGTGAAAGGCCCGGTGTGAAGAGACGCCGAGTTTCAATCCCTGGTTGTGGACTTCGCGCGCCCAGCCGGCGATGGTGTCGCGGCGGGGACCCATCCTGGCGGCGCACCACTCGGTGAGGTGCGAATCGTACATGGGAAAACCATCGTGATGCTCGCCCACCGGAACTATGTATTTTGCGCCGGCCTTCTTGTAGAGTTCCACAAGCTCGTCCGGCTTCCAGTTCTCCCCGCGAAACATGGGAATGAAATCCTTGTAGCCGAACATCGACTGCGGCCCCCAGTGCTGCCGGTGCCACTCAAAAACGGGGCTCTCCTGGCGATACATCAGGCGCGGGTACCATTCACTGTCGTGGGCAGGAACAGAATAAACGCCCCAGTGCATAAAAACTCCCAGCTTGGCATCGCGAAACCAGTCCGGCACGTTGTATTGCGAGAGGGAGTCCCAGGTGGGCGAGAAACGCCCGGGAAACGGAGGCGTGATGGCCTGCGCAATGCGCGAAACGGAGCCCAGGGCTGATAAACCTGCGCCGGCGGCGAAGGCGGACTTAAGAAAATTCCTGCGTGAGTACATACTTGTCATAAAATGCCCCTCTCGATAGCTGCGAGTGCGGGCACTAAAATATCTCACCTCATCAAGCCGCGCAAACGGTTTCCGCACCGGGCGATCCGAGAGGAACGCCGGAACGGAATATAGGGTTGAATCTTCGGGACGCCGTGTGTTATTACTAGGCGGCCATCAATAAAGCATGCAAGCTGCGCCGGCCGTCGGACCGCGCTGTCACCGCCTGGTGCAATGCATGGGAGGAAAAATGAAAACGAAAATCGTCGCCTGGAAGCTGTTGCTCTTCGCCGGACTGATGGCCATGATCGGCTGCCAGGCCCCGGCCCCGCAGAAGGAGGCCAGGCCAGCTCCCTCCGCTAGCCAGATCCTGCATGCGCATTTTTATAACTCGGGCTTCAGCCTGGCGGATGACAACTACAATGCCTGCTTTTACGCGAGCAACGGAAAAGTCTACTACGTCCTTGCCTCGGGATCGACGGACACGGGGGCGCAGATGTTCGCGTATGATCCGGCAACAGGAAAGATTGACCGCGTGGGGGACCTGACGGAGGCAGCAGGCGAAAAGGGACTGCACGCGGTGCCGCAGGGGAAGGGACACAGTAGCTTTATCGAATATCAGGGTAAGCTCTATTTTGCCACGCACATCGGGTACTACAATCCCGCAACCGCCTCCGGGCAGGAACTGGCCGGCACGCCTCCGCCGGGATATAAGCCCTACCCTGGAGGCCACTTCCTTTCCTACGATCTGGCGACGGGAAAGTTCGAGAGCCTGGCAAAGGCTCCGCAGGGCGAGGGCATCATCTCATTCATGATGGACCCTCAACGCGGGCGACTCTACGGCATCACATGGCCGTCAGGGGAATTCATCCGATACGATATGAAAACCCATGAGCTCAAGAACTTCGGCTCGTTTTTCCAGGGAGGCGAAAAGGGAATCCCGGGAAAGACCTTCCAGGCAATCTGCCGCTCTCCGGCGCTTGATCCTGATACCGGCTCGGTCTATTTTTCCAATGCCCAAGGAGACATTCTCCATTATGACTACAAGACCGATTCGCTCCAGACATTGCAGGAGTGCAACCTGCGAAAGGACGTCTTTGGACAGATCGACCCCAACAAACCGGGCACCATGGGCTACAACTGGCGCCAGATTATCTGGGACCCGGCCCAGAAAGCTTTCTACGGCATGCACGGACGGTCGGGCTACCTGTTCAAGTTTGATCCTCAAGCAAAAAAGGTCACTGTGGTTACTCGGCTGGTTTCAGATCCCACTTATGAGAGTGGCATGTATGACGCCTTTGCCTACGGCTACCTGGGCTTGACCCTGGGCCCAGACGGCCACACCATCTACTATCTGACCGGCACTCCCCCCGCATCCGCCGGGAGTGCTCATGCCACGAGCACTCCAGCCGATAAGTCAGCGGCCGGACACGAGAATGAGGAAATCCACTTTGTGACCTACGACATCACATCCGGAAAGCGCATTGATCACGGTTTTCTGCAGTTGGAGAACGGCATGGACCCATTCTTTGCCGAGTCGATTGCCATCGGAAAAAAGAACATTTATACCGTGTCAAAGATCCATCAAGGGGGGCACCTGCGAGTGGACCTTTTGAGTTTTCCGAATCCGCTCTTGTGACGATATGCGATGGGCCGTATCAGTTTCAACTGCGGCGGAGGGTCTCGCAGTTCCCGACCGGCCGCAGGAAGAGGAACAGCTTTATCAGGCACCCGGATTTCGAGGCAGATTGAGCCGGTCGAGGGCTTCAAGTATCTTCTTGTTCAGGAAAGCCATTTGCCGCTGGTCATGAGGATTGGGTTCGAGACTGGCGTCCCGGACGAAAGCTTCTTTGATGATGCCCCGCGCCGCCAGCAGTGACTTCTCCACGTGGTGGAGCAACTCCAGGTTCTGCAGGCTGAAAACAATCAAGGGCAGCACGTCCCGGAAGGTTTCGTAGGCGTCGTCCATCCGCCCCTGTTTGGCCAACCGGAACACCCGCGCCAGGACATCCGCCGCCCCCAGGCTGGGCATCACCCCGCAAATTCCCGCTGGAATCAGCTCCAGCATGTACATCCCGCCCCATCCTTCCAGAACTCCGACCTCGCCGGACGTCTTCTGAACGACAGCTTCCACCTTGGAGGCCATCATCGGTTCTTCGAGCTTGACGTAGCGGAAGTGTGGATGCGCCCGGTGCAGGCTGGCGATGAAATCCAGGCTGATGGTTGGCCCGCCGGGATTGAAATCCTGAATGATCAGCGGGACCTCAATCGCGCTCAGGATGCGGTCAAAGTAGCGGAGAATGTCGCGCTCCCCCAGGGGGAACAGTCGCGGCACAGAAACGGAGATGGCATCCGCCCCTGTCCGTTGGGCCTCGAGCGCGGTTTCCGCTGCCTGCTTTGCCGAGAAAGCATTCACCTGCCCGATCACGGGGATGCGGCCGGCCGACTGCTTGACCGCTTCCTCTATGGCCCGGCGCCTCTCGTCTTCAGAAAGCTTGTAAAACTCGCTGGCGTAAGCGGGAAGGCACATCGCGCAGGCCCCGCTGGCGCAGGCAAAGTCAACCAGCGCCCGCAGGCCTTCCCAGTCAACTTCCTGATCCGCCTTGAAAGGTGTTGGAATAATCGGGACGATGCCCTGAATCTGAAACTCGCGCCGTTCAATCTCCGCCTTTGTCATGTATCAAACTCCCATCCTGAGAAAACTTTGCCGGTCCTGGCGTGACCATAGGGTTATAGCCCGCCGAACGCGACTCACGCGGCCACATGCCCGCACTTTACCGGGAAACAGGCTCAGGGTTGATGCATAAATACCGTTCAGACTTTCCATGATCGTTCGATCTCCTCCAGCGTTTTCCCCTTCGTTTCGGGAAGTCTGCAGCTGATAAATACAAAGCCGGCCGCGCAGATCGCTGCGTAAATCCAGAATGTCACGGCGGCGCCGAACCCGCGATTCAGCAACGGAAATGTGTAAGTCAGGATAAAAGATGCCGCCCACAACGACATCACGGCAACCGACATTGCCGTGCCGCGAATGCGATTGGGGAATATCTCCGCGATCACAACCCATGTGACCGGGGCCAATGACACGGCATAGCAGGCGATGGCCGCCACCACCAGCACCAGCATGTGGACACCATGGCTGTGTTGGTAGTAACCAGCTCCAAGAACCGAATAAATGACGGCGAGACCGGCGGACCCGATGAGCATCAGCTTACGGCGTCCCACCTTGTCCACCATGCCGATAGCGACAATGGTAAAAATCAGGTTGACGGCCCCGGTAATCACGATGTTGAGCAGAAGGTCGGACACTTTGTACCCGGCCGCGGAAAAAACTTCTTCGGCGTAGTTGAAGATGACGTTAATGCCGCACCACTGCTGAAACACCGCCAGAACAACGCCCAGCAGGAGAACCTTCAACATCGTTGGATCGACCAGTTCCCGCAGGCCCTTGCTTCGCGCTTCACCCTGCAGGCTTAACTCAATCTCGGCCAGGGCGCGCCGGCCATGCTCTTCACCTCCGATTCTGGCCAGCACCTGACGGGCTTTGCGATGCCGGCCCGCCTTGGCCAACCACCGGGGACTTTCCGGGACCACTACCATGCCGGCAAAAAACAGAACCGCCGGCACCGCCGTCACTCCAAACATCCAGCGCCAGCCGTGCTGGCCGTTCCAGGAATGCAGGATATCCAGAGCCGTTGCGCCGGCAGGCACGGGTCTGGCAATCAGCCAGTTGACACACTGGGCCAGGAGAATGCCGACCACGATATTTAACTGATTCAGTGTTACCAGTTTGCCGCGAATTCCGGCAGGAGAAACCTCAGAGATATACATCGGTGAAAGGTTTGACGCCAGGCCGATCGCCACGCCTCCGCTGATCCTCCATTGGACAAAACCGTCAAAGGTCCCTGCCCACGCCGTGCCAACCGATGCCGCGGCAAATAGCAGGGCAGAAACAATCAGCAGAGGCTTGCGGCCAAAGCGGTCACTCAGGTTGCCTGAAATCGCTGCGCCAAGCAGGCATCCCACCAGTGCGCAGCTCATGGCCCATCCCTGCAGCGCCGGATCACTCAGATGGAAGTACGCCTCATAGAAGGGCTTCGCCCCGCCAATAACGACCCAGTCGTATCCGAAGAGGAGACCGCCCAGACCCGCCACCAGCGAGATTATCCAGACGTATGCGGCACTGTATTCCCGCCGCATGCCCCGGGCGTCCACTTGGGACGAAGTGACACTCATTTGAAATTCTTATCAGGCGGCACAAGCCAAGCCGCCCCATCCAGCATGAAGCGGGCCCGCCATCGCGCCCAACCGGGCTAATTCGCCGGCGTCAGCACGATGTTCCGGAAAGAGACATCGCCCTTCTCGCTGCCCTGCAGGTAAATCGGGCCCGGCAAGCCTTCATGGCTGTCGAGCGCCCCGCCGGTGATTCCCGGAATCTCCCTGTGGTTGATCACCGTTGTGCCGTTCTGCACCACCGTTACGGTTCGGCCCACAAACGTGATGTCAAACGTCTGCCACACGCCTGCTCGTCGCGGCAACTCCGGATGCGGAGCAATGTAGCCGTATACCCCGCCGGTGTGATGGCTGGGAGGTTCTGACGCTGAATCAGTTTCGATCTGCACCTCGTAGCGGCCGCGCAGATAGACGCCGCTATTGGCCATGGGGCCACATTTGAATTCAAGGTGCAGTTTGAAATCTTCAAACCTGGCGTTGGTGATGATGTCAGGGCCACTCCCGTCCTTGACCAGCATGCCGTTGTCAACTTTCCAGACAGACGGCCGGGTCGGATCACTGGACCTCCACCCGTCGAGATTCCTGCCATTGAACAGGCGGATGGGCTTCCCCCACTTGGGAGGGTTTTGGCGTTTCAGGGACGGCGCTCTGCGACCGATCCAGCGCCGCGAAGTTCCATCCGGGCCCGTGGCTGTACCGACCAGCCGGCCGTCCTCGAACTTCCCTTTAAAAAGAGTATCCTGGCTGAAACCTTCCTCCTCTTTGGGCGAGAGGAACTCGAGGTCGCCGTTCTTGAATGAAACTTTTTTCAGTCTGGTTGCATGCTCCGAAACGCCGACCAGCACAACCCTGGGTTGGCCTTCGTGTTCCGAAACGTCAATCCAGGAAGGAAGGTCGCCAGTGGGCGTTGTGATGGTCAAGTCCCACCTGCCAAGGAACGGCTTGATTGCCGAACTGGCGCTTGCAGATGACGCGTAAAGGCGGCCAGCACCGCCCAGGCAAAAAGCAGGAACCAGCATCACCGCTAAAAAAACAAAAGATTTTCTCCTGAACTCGATCATTTCCACCTCATTTAATCCAGGCTCGGCTGCTTGATGAACTTCACCTGTCTCGAATATAAAGTCTAAGCTAAGAAAACAGAACGCGATGATCTTGCAATGCAACCATTATGCAGTGCCGATTCGCTGGAACTCGGCAACACCTGGCTGGCGAGCGGCTTGCAGGGCCATATCCCCTTGAATTCCTGTCTGATCCGTTTGGAAATGCCCCAAAGGATTCCGTCAAATTCTGCGTTAACGCAAACGCTGGAAGCCTAGCACAGATGGTCCTAAAGTCAAGGCTAACTCTGTCCCGATCCGGCTTATCCTCATCCCTTCCCGGAAGACGCAAGCGAGTCCCCAGGATGAGGCGATAAAAACTAGCAAGGAGCCAGAGCTGATGGGTGTATTCTCGGTTGGATCCGGGAATGGGCAACTGGAGGTCCCGGGGGGAGTCTATCTTCGGGAGGGTTCATGCAAATTACCCGGCGGCTGTGGCTGGCGCGTACCGGACTTCTATCGATGGCGGCGGCCTTGGGACTGGATTTTTCGGCCAGAGGTACACAGCCGTTTCATCGTAATAGTCATCATGAAGGAACATCACTCTGGCAGGTTTATCAGCAATCGCTGAAGGGCGCGAAGTATGTTGACCTGACGCACAAGGTCAACCCGCACATTCCCGTGTGGCACGGATTCGGGCCATCCCGATTCCTGCCCACGGTTGACCCTCAAACGGGGCGAGCGTACACCTACCAGCAGGACGGATTTGAGGCAACACATTACGACCTCTCCACCGACCAGTTGGGGACCCAGCTCGATCCGCCAGCCCATTGGAATCCGTACTTTCCCTCAATAGACGAATTGCCCGCCACTTTTGCGGTGCGGCCCCTGGTAGTGATTCCCATTCAGCAAAAAGTAGCCCGCAATCCGGGATACCAGATGGGCGTCGGGGATGTTCACGCCTGGGAAGAACGCCACGGCAGAATTCCGCAAGGGTCCGTCGTCTTTGTTCGCTCCGACTGGTCAAAGGAATGGCCCAATCCGGACCTGGCCACGCGCAAGGTCTTCCCCGGCGTTCAATTGGCGGCCCTGAAGTTTCTCCATCTTGAGCGGCACATCCTTTTCCACGGGCACGAACCGCTCGACACGGACACCACGCCCACATTTGAAAGCGAAAGGTGGCTGCTGACCAACGGATATACGCAGGGCGAGGGCGTGGCTAACCTCGACCAGGTCCCTGAGAAGGGCGCCCTGGTAACGATAGGTTTCCCTCGGCTCCAGGGCGGAACGGGGGGTTACGCGCGTTACATTGCCATCTGCCCGCCTGACTGGAAATTTGGCGTCTCCGTAGGCGAACTGCCCGAATCTCCTCTGCCACGATCCTCAAAGCCCCTTCATTGGGACAACAAAGCGGGGATTCGTGTTCGATAGCACATTACAACCCGCATTTGGCTGCAAGACTCACGTTGTCGGCACAGGAAACTCTCATCAATGTCCCGGAGCGGGATCGTGCCTCGCCTTCGGTTTTCTGCTGTATTTTCCTGCCGTCACATTGCAGCCACTCAAGGACGGTTTGGTGGGCCCAGCAGGACTCGAACCTGCGACCAACGGATTATGAGTCTCCGCAAGGCATTCTTAAAGTTCCCGATATTCCGGGCAAAAAATAGACAGCATGATACTTAGATGTCGTCAGAGTCTCTTGAATTGTGAGGGATTATGGGGCTTTCTTGCGGTTTATTGACTACAGTTTGACTACATTTTTTCGGCCGAACGCCACTTGGCAAATTAATGATGACTCCTTACACCTGAGCTAACGGACAAACCACATGTGCCCAAGGCAAGCGTGGCCTGGCACGCTGATGGAGTCAGCAAAGACATACATCGATGGTGCGCCAGGGCGGCAAGACCTGAGGAGTAACATGATCACCTTGCTCTGGGGTGGTCCCCCGGGCTGAGACAAACAGTTAAGACAATGCTCGCCATTCGGTTTTTGAATGCAGGAACTTACTGTGCTAAAAGAAGGAAACACGTTGAAAACAAAGGAGGTTTTAATCTCGCTCTTGACTGGAGCGCAGCGATTGTGTGATTTATGTCGCTATCACTCGTGACGGAGATCACTGGCTCCGCGTGAACTTGTGTTGCAAGGTAGTCCATTACGGTCTGGATTGACGGAAGTAAGTGGAGCTACTGTAAGTCCAAGGCATACGTTATGACTCTTATGCCCAGCACGGAAAAGTTCATAGCCAGTTGGGGTGAAATGGCGAGCAAATGGTGCGTCAATCGCACAGTTGCTGAGGTTCATGCGTTGTTTTACCTTTCTGCGGAGCCGCTGAGTGCAGAAGGCGTCGCCCAGGCCCTGTCTGTTTCCCGTTCGAACGTCAGCGCAAGCCTGAGGGAACTGGAAGGCCTTGGACTCGTCAGCGCTGTCCACGTTCGCGGTGACCGCAAGCAGTATTACGAAGCAGCCAATGACCCCTGGGAGGCGTTTCGAGCCATCCTGGACGACCATAAGCGCCGGGTCATTGATCCCGCCGTTGTTGTGTTCCAGACGTGTCTTGAAGAACAGATGCGCACGGCTCCGGAAGATTCTTATACCGCGGAACGGATGCGTGATGTCGTATCATTTTTCACTGCCATCATTCCGCTCTATGAGGAACTTCGGCGCCTGCCTCACACTCCTATCCAAAATCTTTTCAAGGTAACAGCCACCATCAGAGATCTCCTCGGCTAGTGTGGTGTCCCATCAATGCGTTGAAAAATGTGGACCGTCACGGCACGGCTTCAGCCTTGCCGTTCGGGCGATGGCCAGATTTTTCGGGCCTTCAGGTCCTGAGGGGAAAGGCCTCAGCGCCTTCAGGCGGGCCATTCCCGGGGGCCTCCCGAACACGGCTTTAGCCGGTGAAGGTTGTTCCCTTCAGGGGCTAAAGAGTGTGTGTGAAAACTCACGTTGCGTGTCATTCCGAGGAGCCGAAGAGCCTTCCCTGAGCGGAGTCGGAGGGCGACGAGGAATCTCGTAACGGACGCGCTTTCGAGGCGAGATTCCCGTTTACCCTGAGCCCCTCGTGTCACTCGGGGCCGTTTGCTGTTGGAGGGCGAACGGGCTCGGAATGACATCCGGCACGAATTTTCAGCAATCTGAGACGCGATCGAATGTTTTGATAGGGTCAGAATCTATATATTCCTTCGCCAAACGCGTGACGGAGCGCACTGACACGATGAACAGTTAGGCCAATGCTTTCATGCAGTTAATCTCCCATCAGGTTGTGGTTTTGGCTGTGCTGTGACGCCCATCACAACGATGCATGACGCAAATCACAGCTCGTGTATAATCGATTGTTGCAAAGTATCCCGTGTTGCTTGTAAGTTCAGACAAAACAGGATGAACGAGACATTCAGTACATTGGTTATGGATCTAACGCCGGTAACCGAAAAATTCATGGCCTGGTGGGGCGAAATGGGGAGCAAGTGGGGTGTGAACCGCACGGTTGCGGAAATCCATGCTCTTTTTTACCTGTCTCGCGACCCCTTGAACGCGGAAGACATTGCCGCCGCCTTGTCGATTTCCCGTTCCAACGTGAGTGCAAGCCTGCATGAGCTGCAGAACTGGGGCCTGATAAGTCCGGTGCATTTCCGGGGCGACCGCAAGCAATATTATGAGGCGATCAAGGACCCTTGGGAGATGTTCCGGGTGATTCTTGATGAGCGCAAGCGGCGGGAGATTAACCCGACGGTGGCGACGTTGCGGTCGTGCCTTGCGGAAGTGACGGAGTCCACGCAGGGAGATGTTTACACCCAGGAACGCTTGCGCGCCATGCTGGAGTTTTTCGAGGTCATGATTCCAATGTATGACGAGCTTCGGCGTCTGCCCCTGGGCCCTATTCAGAATCTTGCCAGGCTGACGGCAAAGATAAGGGAAGTGATTGGGTAGAAGTTTCAGTGTGAGGGCCATGGGCTCTCGGCCGTTTTCCGCGGCGCCCCAGCATATCGCCAGATGACTGGGCGCGAAGAAAAAAGGATTAACGCTGTGGGTTTTGCTTCCGGTATCAGACAAATCGGGCAACGAAGGATACACGACTTGGAGGTGTTTTAGATGGGTTCGTTGAAGCAGTTTTATAGGTTAGCGTGGATGGGTGTGGTGGTGACGGTCTTGGGCATTCTGGGCAATTCCAGGGCCACGGCCATTACCAGCTTCGCCAGGCAGACCGGATTGCCTTGCAGTTCGTGCCACACGACCCCGCCAGAGCTCACCCCGTTCGGGCGGTCGTTCAAGCTCAATGGATACACGCTGACGGGAATGCCGCAGATCACAGCCAAGCCTGCTCACCAGGAGGCGGGCCTCAACCTGAACCGTTATATGCCTATTGCGGCTTTCATCCAATTTGCGTACTCAGGAAGCAACCGCCCGCGGCCGGGAACCCAGAACTGGAGCTTTGAATTTCCGCAGACGGCAAGCCTTTTCCTGGCTGGGGCGATGTCAGACCACGTTGGAAGCTTTATTCAAGTCACCTATGACGCGCAGGCCGACCACTTCAGCTGGGACAACACCGACGTTCGCTATGCAAACCGGAGAACTTTTGCCGGAAAAGATCTGGCGTATGGCTTCACGTTTAATAATAATCCGACTGTCGAAGATCTCTGGAATGACACGCCGGCATGGGGTTTCCCCTGGGTGGGCCCGGACCAGACTCCCACGCCCATGGCCGGGACGCTGATTGACGGCGGCCTGGCGCAGGACGTTGGCGGAGTGGGCGCCTACGCCATGTGGAATGACCATCTTTACGGCGCCGCAGCCATCTATCGCTCGGCCCACATCGGCAACTCGTTGCCGAATGACGGGACGCAGTTTGGCATCAATATTCAAGGTGCCGCGCCCTACTGGCGGCTCGCCTGGCAGCAGACGATGGGCAACAATTATCTCGAAGTCGGCACCTATGGAATGCACGTGGCGTCCACGCCGTTTGGGGTGACAGGGCCGGAAGACGATTTCACGGATGTGGCCGTGGATTCCCAGTACGAACGTATCCTGCCATCGCTGAACAACAACACCATCTCGGTCCATACCACCTACATTCACGAATCGACCAACCTGATGGCCACATATGGGCTTGGCGGCGCGGCTTTCCCGCACCATGACCTGAGCACCTTTAGACTGGACGGGACCTATCACTTTCGGAATAAATATGGCGCCACGGTCGGATACTTCAACACGTGGGGCACGACAGACGCGCTACTTTACGCCCAGGGCCCGATCGATGGCAGCGGCAACGGGAACCCCAAGAGTAACGGTTATATTCTGCAGGTTGCGTACTGGCCGTGGCAGAATATTGACTTTACGGCACAATATACCGGGTACCTGAAATTCAACGGTGGGACTACCAACTATGACGCTGCGGGCAGGAACGCTTCTGATAACAACGCAGCGTACGTCACGGCCTGGTTTATCTTCTAGACCGCGTTGCAAAAAGGCAGGGAGGCAATTTGTTCAGGAAAGTATGGTTTCCCTGCCGTTGTTCAGCGATGAAAAACGCAGTCCGAATTCTGACGGCAGAGAACGTGAGGTTGAACCTTTAAGCAGGCGAGTCGAGCATCTGCCCGGCGATCCTGGCAGGGTTGGTGGTGCCGAAAGCAACCACGATGAAGCCAAATGAAATTTTTGCGGGGGTTAAAACAAGAATGAAGCGAAAACAGACTATTGGGATCATCACTCTGATCGCGGCTTTCTCAGTAATCTGGGGCGTCCAGGCAGGGAAGATGTCGCTCGCGGCGCCCGTGCCGCGTTCCCAGGGCAATTCGGCCAAAAGAGTCGCAGGTGAAATCACCGGCAAGGTCGTTTTTGAAGGGGCCAAACCAAAACTACAGGAAATTTACATGAGTAGAGACCCGGAGTGCCTCCGGGAAAATCAGGGGAGGACGGTCTATGTCCAGGACGGAGCAGTGAACTCCAACGGAACTCTGCCCAATGTCTTTGTGTTCGCAAAATCCGGGACCGGGAAGGAGCACTTTCCCGTCCCCAAGACGCCCGTCGTTTTGGACCAGCAGGGATGCATCTTTGTGCCCCACGTGCTCGGCATTATGGTCGGCCAATCCTTGAAAGTCCTCAATAGCGACTTCACCACTCACAACGTTCATGTGGTGCCCAAGAACAACCCCCTATGGAACGAGTCCCAGCCGCCCGGCGCAGCGCCATTGTATAAGAAGTTTCTGAATCCAGAAATTATGATCCCAGCGATCTGCAATGAGCATCCCTGGATGAAGGCCTACATCGGCGTTGTTGACAACCCGTTCTACGATGTCACGGGAACGAAGGGAACATTTACCATCAAGGGCGTTCCGCCGGGTGAATACACGATTGAGGCCTGGACGGCCACGTTCGGAACTCAGGAAAAGACTGTGCGAGTCCCTGCCCATGGGTCCACAACTTTGGACTTTACATTCCACCATGAATGAGGGACACGACTGACTTCGCCGCTCGCCAGGAATATCTGTGCGAGAACAAGAGTTAGTCCGCCCGTGCCGATGTGTGGTCACGAATTTCAGGCGGGCGGCCAGGCAGCCAGGCTTTACAGCGCGGAGCAGGAATTCATGGGCTTACAGTCATGCTAGACTCCTTTGTTTCGAGAAGTGGAAGTGGACTGGCAAGAGTGAGAAGGCAGCCCCTCAGGGAAACGGTAAGTCCCGGGCTGGGTGTTACGTAAAGGATGAACCGACTACTCGTCATGCTATTATTCAGCCGTGGGAATAGAATCGGATTGGGGTTGGTTCTTGCTGGTG
>Ga0307372_10001040_pt1 | contig 48549 bp, 34 predicted proteins | sample OX1MG_FD_202533 | JGI IMG/M metagenome (GOLD analysis project Ga0307372, IMG submission 202533) | Soil microbial communities from Risofladan, Vaasa, Finland - OX-1 | ecosystem: Environmental > Terrestrial > Soil > Coastal area > Acid sulfate soil | place: Finland: Risofladan, Vaasa | collected...
CGGCCTCCTGGGGTACGGGGAGAGAGGTTTGCCGCAAAAATAAAGCGGCTGACCTTATGACGCGCGACGGCCGGAAAAGGTTCGGGTGCGTTCCTCGGGGGGCACAGGCTGACATTCAGAGCATTCGTTACCGCCGACCGTCCGCCAAGCAGGCCCTGCCAAGCAGAATGGCGTGCAGCGTGAGGCGATCGCCAGCGGCTTCCCCCGTTCATCGATTAACTGCGAACGGGAGTATCGCGCGCCGATGCAGGCGCGTTCGACGACGCGGGGCGCAGCTCGGGCGCCGCTTGCCAATCGACCAGATGCAGTTCGACCGTGCGGCGGCCGCGGAACTCGTTGATTACCGGCCGAAAGGCGATCGACAAGGGCCCCTCGACGGCGGCCAGTTCGTCGGCCCATTCGCCGCCGCCAAAAGCCACCGCCCGCAACGCGGCGCCATGCTGCGAGAGCTTCAGCGACAAGTGACGGCCGCCCCCGCCGATCTTTTGCGGCGGACCGGTCAACGAAACGCCCGAAGCGCACAACATCGGCCGAGGATTGGCGTGGCCAAACGGCGCCAGTCGTTCCAGGTCGGAGACGACCGGCAACGTCAATTCGCTGAAACCTACCTCTGCGTCGATCCACAGTTCGGCCGTCCGCGTGTCGCTGGAAATGGCGCCGGCGGCGTGCTCGCAAAAGTCGGCCCGGAAATGCTCGAGACGCGACTCCTCGATCCTCAAGCCGGCGGCGGCGGCGTGCCCGCCGTGGCTGACGAGGTGCTGGGAACAGGCGATGAGCGCCTCGTGCAGGTTGAAGCCCGGCACGCTGCGGGCCGAACCGACGCCCGGCTTGACGCCCAATTCGTCGAGCGCCACCAAGACCACCGGCCGGTGGAATTTCTCGGCCAACCGGCCGGCGACGATGCCGATCACGCCGGCGTGCCAGCCGCGGTCGGCCAGCACCAAGGCGGCGTCCCCTTCGGCGTCGAATTGTTCTTGAACCTGCTTGTTGGCCGCCAGGTAAATGCTTCGCTCCAAGCTCTGCCGGCTGCCGTTGAGCTCGTTGAGATACTCGGCCAGGGCCGCGGCTCGTTCGGGCGAGGTCGTCGTCAATAGCTCGACCCCCAGTTGGGCCTGCCCCAAGCGGCCGGCGGCGTTGAGCCGCGGGGCAATCGCAAAGCCGATATCTTCGGCGTCCAGCCGCAGCTTGCGGCCCAGTTCGGCCAGCCGCATCAAGGCGGCCAGACCCAGCCCAGGACGCTCCTTCAGACTGGCCAGGCCGTGCATCACCAACACCCGGTTTTCATCGACCAGCGGGACGACGTCGGCGACCGTGCCCAGCGCGGCCAGGCCGATGGCCGACAGCAAAAAGTTCTTCATCGCTTCGCCGACTTTCTTGCTGCCGCTGGCCTGCTGGCACAGCGCCCAGGCCAGCTTGAAAGCCACTCCCGCTCCGCTCAGACCGGCGAACGGATAGGCCGTGCCAGGCAAGACAGGGTGAACGATCGCCTCGGCGTCGGGCAGTTGAGCCGCCGGCTCGTGATGATCGGTGACAATCAGCGACAAGCTCGCTTCGCGAGCGGTCCGGGCCTCTTCGACGCTGGCAATGCCGCAATCGACGGTGATCACCAGCTTGGCGCCTTGCGCGGCCAGATTCTTGAGCGCATCGTGATTGAGGCCGTAGCCCTCGTCGATGCGGTGCGGCACATAGTAGCCCGCGTCGGCGCCCAGCAACTTCAGGCAGCCGATGAGCAGGCTCGTGGCCGACATGCCGTCGACGTCGTAATCGCCGTAGACCACGATTCGCTCGCTGCGAGCGATCGCCGCCGAAATGCGTTCCACAGCCGCGGGAATGCCCGGCAGTTCGCCTGGATCGCGAAGCGCGGTCAGCTTGGGATCGAGAAAGTTGCGGGCCTGGACCGGATCGGCCAGCCCGCGGCAGATCAACAGCCGCGCAACAACCGGCGAAATCCCCGCGGCTTGCGCCAGGCCAGCGATGCGGGCCGAATCGTGGGGATGGATGCGCCAGCGTTTGGCCATAATCTTCCTGATTCCAGCCGGAACGAGTTGGACGAGCGCCCGGGAAGGACCTTATTTCTTCTTTTCGACGTGCAGCGTGTGCTTGCGAAGCCGGGGCGAAAACTTGCTCAGCTTCAGCTTTTCGCCGCCCGATTTGCGGCGAATCGTGTAGTTGTAGTCGCCCGTTTCCTCGCAGACGAGAAACACGGTTTCGACCTTCTTCTTGCTCTTGGCCATGCGCTGTGCGCTCCTCGACAAAACGAATCCGAACGTGGGTCAGTGCCATTGTCGCTTTTCGCTCCGCGAAAAGACAACTTTTCGCGGAGCGAAAAGCGACAATACAAAGGCTGACCTGCGGGCGGACGCGGCGACCCCGCCCTAGCCCGAATTGAGCGATTGTAGCCGCTCCGGGCGGCTCTCCGCCAGCCCCAGTTTTCGCTGGCAGTGGGCTAAATCTGTGTTGCCAGCTTTGAATTCGGCGCTCACTGGCTTCGAGAGTGGCGTGCCGATGTGATTATCGACGTGAGTTCTCTTGCGAGCCATTCGGCGTCGCGAGCTGCCCACTTCCGCCCCTGGAAAGCCCAGCCCGCGAAGAACGCCGCCACGACCAGCGTCAGCCAGAGCAAGGTTTTGATGCTGAACTGAGGGCGGGGCATGGGACCAAAGGCTATGGGCTGTGTTCTGGTACTTGGCGTCGAAGCTTATCTCGTGGATAGACCAACGGGTATTTACTGCACACGGCAAATAGGCCCTCCTGGCAGCGATTCAGACGTTTGGATTCCCAGCCTTTTAGGCCAAACCCAAGCCCGGGCGGCGTCCGGCGAAGAACTTTGCTGAGGAGCGGCACGAGCTTTGGTCGTCAATACCCCCACTGTTAGGTGGATCGGCGGCGAACAAGCGTTATTGACCACCCGTATAATAAGCTATAAGCTGCGCGGCAGGAAAATCTTACGCCTACGAACACCACGCGGTACGCTCGGCAGCGTATCGGCGGCGCTTTTCTTTTGGATCTGGGGCTTCGCGCCTCGGCTGATCGGCCATGGAAATCTTAGAACGAATCTGGGAGATACTGGGCCTCGTCTTCGGGGGACTGGCCCGGTCGATCGAACGCGCGATCACCTCGCTGTTCGGTTCCTCCAACGCTCGATATATCAAGAAACTGCAAGCCAAAGTCGACGCCATCAACGCGCTCGAGCCGAAGTACCAGGCGATGAGCGACGAGGAGCTGCGCGGCCAGACGGCCGAGTTCCGCAAGCGGCTGGCCGCCGGCGAAACGCTCGATGATCTGCTGGTCGAGGCCTTCGCCATCTGCCGCGAGGCAGGCTGCCGCTTCATCGGCTTGCGCCATTACGACGTGCAGATGTTGGGCGGCATGGTGCTGCACTCGGGCAACATCGCCGAAATGGTCACGGGCGAAGGCAAAACGCTGGTCGCCACGTTGCCGGCTTACCTGAACGCCTTGGCCGGCAAGGGCGTACACGTGGTCACGGTCAACAACTACCTGGCCCGCCGCGACATGGAATGGATGGGCCCGATCTACATGGGCCTGGGGCTGACCGTGGGCGCGATCTACAGCAACATGGACCCGACGGAAAAGCAACGGGCCTACGATTGCGACATCACCTACGGCACGAACAACGAGTTCGGCTTCGACTACCTGCGCGACAACATGAAGCCGGCCGCCAAGGGAGACGACCGCTACGACCTGCGGGACCAACAATGCCAAGGCCCGCTGCGCTACGCGATCATCGACGAAGTCGACAACATCTTGATCGACGAAGCCCGCACGCCGCTGATCATTTCCGGCCCCGCTCACGACGACGTGACGCGCTATCCCAAGGCCGACAAAATCGCCCGGCAGCTCAAGAAAGACCTGCACTTCGAGGTCAAAGAAAAGGAGCACTCCGTCCACCTGACCGACGAAGGCGTGCGCGAAGCCGAGCGGCTGGCCGGCGTCGAGAGCTTTTATACGGCCGGCAACATGGATTGGCCGCACTTGATCGATAACTCGCTCAAGGCCCATCACCTCTACAAGCGCGACGTGAACTACGTCGTCGACGGCGAAGAGGTGGTCATCGTCGACGAGTTCACTGGCCGCTTGATGCCCGGCCGCAACTGGAGCGACGGTCTGCACCAGGCGGTCGAGGCCAAAGAAGGCGTGCGCGTCAAAGAAGAGAACCAGACCTACGCCACGATCACGCTACAGAACTTCTTCAAGCTCTACGACAAGATCAGCGGCATGACGGGCACCGCCATGACCGAGGCTTCGGAATTCTGGAAGATCTACAAGCTCGACGTGATCTCCATCCCCACCAACCGCCCGATGCGGCGGGCCAACTATCCCGACGTGATCTACCGCACCGAGCGCGAGAAGTTCGAGGCCATCGTCGAGGAGATCGAACGGCTGCACAAGTGGGATTTCGTCGAACTGGCCGGCGGCGAGCGGATGCTCGGCACGATCACCAAGGAGCAGGACGACCGGATCGAGTTCCAGCCCAAGGACGCGAAAGAGCGGCAGTGGATCGAGCGCAGCAAGATCAAGGAGCTTGAGCAACACGGCCGGCCGGTGTTGGTCGGAACCGTGTCGATCGAGAAGAGCGAGCGGCTCAGTTCCATGCTCAACCGCCGCGGAGTCAAGCACGAGGTGCTCAACGCCAAGCAGCACCAGCGCGAGGCCGAAATCGTGGCTCAAGCCGGCCGCCTGGGCGCCGTGACCATCGCCACCAACATGGCCGGCCGCGGCACCGACATCATCCTGGGCGGCAACCCCGAGACGATGGCCTGGGCCCTGCTTCAGGACAAGTACGAAACTCGGCTCGACGTACCGCAAGAGGAATGGAACACGCTGGTCGCCGAGATCGAGCAACGAGAGCAGATGAAAACCCAAGGGCAGCAGGTCAAGACCCTGGGCGGCTTGCAGATCATCGGCACCGAGCGGCACGAGGCGCGGCGCATCGACTTGCAGTTGCGCGGCCGTTGCGGCCGCCAGGGCGACCCGGGCGCCAGCCGCTTCTTCCTCTCGCTGGAAGACGATCTGATGCGGATTTTCGCGGGCGAGTGGGTCAAGAACGTACTCACCAGGCTGGGCATGCAGGAAGGCGAAGCCATCGAGAGCAAGATGGTCACCCGCCGTATCGAGGGCGCCCAGAAGAAGGTCGAAGAGCGCAATTTCGACACCCGCAAAAGCCTGCTCGAATACGACGAGGTGATGGACGAGCAGCGCAAGCGGGTCTACGGTTTCCGCCAACAGATTCTCAACGGCGTGAACTGCAAGACCAAGATTCTGGAGATGATCGATCGCGAGATCGACCGCTATCTCGACGATTTCCTGGCCAAGGACTACGGCGCCACGACCTTCGCCAAGTGGGCCGGCGGCGAACTGAGCGTCGAGTTGAACGCGGCCGATTACCGCGGCCTCGAATACGAGACGGCACAACGGACCGCCAAGGACGAAGCCCAGCGAATGGCCGAGACGCAGGTCTTCGAGGCCATCGACGAAAACCTGCCCGAGGACGTCGAACAAGACGAGTGGAACTGGGAGGCGATGGCCAAGCTGGTCAACGCCCGCTGGAAGCTGAATCTGCGCGACCGCGATCTCAAGAAGGTCGGCCGCGACCACGTGGGCGAACTGCTGATCGAGAAATCGCGCGACGCGATCGAAGGCACGGACCTTTCCGAAGGCGCCCGCTTCCTCGACCCCGACTACGGCTGGCGGACCGCCTGCGGCTGGGTCCACTACAAGTTCGGCGTGCAGCTCGATCTGGAAGAGGTCCGCCGCATGGAGTTGCCGGCTTTCAAGGAGCTGGTCCGCGAAAAGGCCGAAGCGGCCTACGACGAAAAGGAAACCGAATATCCGGTGCTGGCCGGGCTGTATCACTTCACCACCCGCGACGCCAGCGGCCAGAAGCGCTACGATCGCGAGCGGCTGGTAGGCTGGGCCCGCGAGCGGTTCGACGTCGATCTGGACCTGGAAGATTTGCGCAACAAGCAGCGCGAGGAGATCCGTGCGCTGTTGATCGATCATAGCCGCGACCATCAGCGGCGGGCCAACGCCGCGCTGGCCGAGGCGCAAAGCCGGGTGCAAAAACTGTTTGGCGACGAAGAACGAGCGAACGTCTCGGCCGCGGAGGTCGCCGGCGCCAACGGCGCCGTCGACTCGCTCAGCCAGTGGCTCGCACAGGAACTGCACTACGAGTTGCCGGCCGAGCGGCTGGCGAAGCTCGACCGCGCCGCGCTCGAGCAGCACCTTTCCACGGCCGTCGAGGACCATTATCGTCCGGAAATCCGCCGCATGGAGCGGGCCTTGGTGCTGCAACTGCTCGACACGGCCTGGAAAGATCACCTGCTGGCGATGGACCACCTGCGCTCGAGCGTTGGCTTGCGCGGCTATGCCCAGGTCGATCCGAAGGTGGAGTACAAGCGCGAGGGCATGCGGACCTTCGAGTTGATGTGGGCGAACGTCGGCGAGCGCGTCACCGACTTGGTGTTCCGCATGGAACAGCTCAACGAGGATTTCGTCGGTTCGACCTGGGTGGCGGGCACGGCCACGCACGAAGAGGCGCCGTCGACTTCGCAAATGAGCGAAGACCAGCAACAAGCCCTCGACGGTTCGGACAGCGGCGCCAAGCCCGAGCCGATCCGCAACCGGCAAGAGCAAGTCGGCCGCAACGATCCTTGCCCCTGCGGCAGCGGCAAGAAATACAAGAATTGCCACATGCGCAAAGGGGGAGTGCGCGAAACGTAAACGGTGGGGGCCGGGCCTAATCGATGGAGGGCCGGGCGCCCCCGCCCGACGCGATTGATGGAGGGCCGGGCGCCCCCGCCCGACGCGTCTCGCGTGAGGGTGGCGGAGCGCTTTTAAAGGGGGATGTGGAGATAAGGGAGATCGCCCTTTTGAGATCGGCGGCGTAGACACCTTTCCCGAGTGCTTGAGTTTTGACAACGCATAGGAATGCCCACGGTTGTCGGTCCCAGAACTCAGAGGCGAGCCGACATCAACAGGTTGGGCGTCCGCGATATTTATGCGCCGAGGAGGAAGCCCATGCCGTATTTCGTCCGGCTGCTGTTGTTGGCCATCCCAGTTATTTGGTCCTTTTTCGCCGAAAGCGAACAAGCTGACTCGCGCCAATCGGATGCGCGGGAACGTTCTTCGGCTTCGCTGGCCACGGATGAGGGCGAAGCCAAGGGAAAAGAATTACTCGGGCCAGGACTCGGCAAGTTCATTTTTATTGCCGGCGGTGAATTCACGATGGGCCGAGATAACGGTGAAAACCCGGACGAGCGGCCGGAGCACCTAGTTGAGTTGTCGCCTTTTTATGTGGCAAGAACGCCCGTAACAAACTCGCAATTCGTCCGGTTTCTCAACGAGGCAAAGATATCGTCCGAGGAATACTTTCTTGCCGAGGCGACATACCTAGCGCCTGCCATTGCTCGGGCGGATGGGATATGGACTTGCAGCGACGATGTTGAGAATGACGCCGCGCGTTGTCAAAGCTGGATGCTCGCTATGAAATACTGCGACTGGCTGTCGGCAAAAACGGGGCGGAACTGCAGGCTGCCGACGGAAGCTGAATGGGAATACGTCTGCAGGGGCAAGGAAGGAAGAACGTATCCCTGGGAAAACGACTCGGCGGACCTTGACCGCAAGCTGTGGCGCTGGCGGGGGTGGAAGCAGAAAAGTCCAAAACATATTTCGGTTGGTCAGTTTCCCGATGGCGCTACGCCAGAAGGGGTCTGCGATCTGATAGGCTATATGGATGAGGTCTGCGCCGACTGGTACGATCCTGATTACTATGCCAAGTCGGACAAAAAGGATCCATTGGGCCCGAGTAAGCCAGGCGAGTCCAAACGGTACAGGAATGCGAAAGTTGCGCGTGGTGGTCTTGAGCGGCGCTATGTGTCGAAATCATTCGCCCTAAACTTTTTACGCCACTCGCAATTCTTCGGAGTGCTTCCGGGCGCCTATCTTCCGCGCGGTTGGTCCAGGGGGAAGACAGTTCCACCCAAGGATAGTCGCTTAGTCTACGGGCGCCTAGGTTTTCGAGTCGTCGTTGAAGAGAATCCGGCAGCAGAGCCTTAAAAAGGTCGTATCTTCATCTAACCGCTTCCCCGAGGGAAAGGATGCCCGCGGTGAGTTATCTGCTGAATGCCATTTATCTCGCCCTGCTGGCCCTGGCCGCGCCGTGGCTGTTCTATAAATCGCTGCGGCAGGGCAAATATCGCGAGGGCTTTGCGGTCAAGTTCTTCGGCGCGGTTCCGCAGCGGACTGGCGACCGGCCCTGCGTATGGCTGCACGCGGTGAGCGTGGGCGAAGTGAACCTGCTGGCGACGCTGTTGGCGGAAATCGCCCGACGCCGGCCCGGCTGGGAGTGCGTGATCTCGACGACCACCATCACCGGCTACGCGCTGGCGAGGAAGAAATACGCCGGGTACTCGGTGTTCTACTGTCCGCTCGATTTTTCCTGGGCGGTGCGCCGCGCAATGCGCCGCGTTCGGCCGAGTTGCCTGGTGCTGGCCGAACTGGAACTATGGCCGAACCTGATCCTCGCCGCTCGCGAGCAGGGCGCTCGCGTGGCCGTGGTCAACGGGCGGCTCAGTCAGCGCAGCCATCGCGGTTATCGCCGCCTGCGGCCGCTGGTCGCCCGACTGCTCAGGCAAATCGACCTGATCGCCGTGCAGAACGAAGAATACGCCGAACGGTTTTTGGATCTCGGCGCCTCGCCCGCCGCGGCGCGGATCACCGGCTCGATGAAGTTCGACGGGGCGCAAACCGACCGTCGCAACCCGGCGACGCGGCGGCTGAGCGCACTGGCCGGCCTCGCCGAGGACGACGTCGTGTTTTTGGCCGGCAGCACGCAAGAGCCCGAAGAAGCCTTGGCCCTGGCCGCTTACCGAGAGCTGGTCGCCGAGCATCCGCAGTTGCGGCTGGTGCTCGTCCCACGGCACCGCGAGCGATTCGACGAGGTTGCCCGGCTGCTCGACGACAGCGGCCTTCACTGGCAGCGCCGCAGCCGCTTGGAGGTCGACGGCGCCCATCCGCAAGCTCGCATCCTACTGATCGATGCGATCGGCGAATTGGGCGCCTGGTGGGGCGCAGCCGAGATTGCGTTCGTGGGCGGCAGCCTGAGCCGTCGCGGCGGACAGAACATGATCGAACCGGCCGCCTACGGCGCCGCCGTCTCGTTCGGCCCCAACACGCGCAACTTTCGCGATATCGTCGGGCTGTTGTTGGCCGCCGAGGCGGCTGTCGTCGTCGAGGACGGCGCCGAGCTGACGGCGTTCGTCCGCCGGGCGCTCATCGACCGTCCGTTCGCCGCGGCGCTCGGCCAGCGAGCGCGCGAGTTGGTCGCCAGCCAGCTCGGCGCCACCGCGCGGACGTTCGACTCGCTGGCGCCGCTGGTCGAATCGCCCCAGGATTCGTTCCTTCGAGCGGCCTAGGCGCGGAAAAAGGGGAAAAAGGGGACATTCTACTTTTTCATGAAACCGAGCAAGGGCACTTGCACGTGCCGGAAAAAGTAGAATGTCCCCTTTTTCCGTGATGAGGGCCTAACTCGCCTTGACCTCGGTTGCTGCGAAAGGTTATAAGCCGCCGACTCACCAGCGCGCCCAGGGAACGTCAACATGGAACATGCCTTGCCCAAGAATCGCTTCGAAAAAATCGCCGACTTCCTGGTCGTTCAGCGAGTGACGATTTCGCTCGTCGTTTTTTCGCTGCTGCTAATCAAAGATCTTGCGACCGGCGCCAAGCCGCACGATACTTGGAACTTGCACGACCCGGTTGCGGTTGGCGGCATGGCGCTGGTGCTCGTCGGCCTGGCGATCCGCTCGTGGGCGGCCGGCGTGATTAAAAAGACAAAGGTGCTGGCCACCAGCGGACCTTACCGCATGTGCCGCCATCCTTTGTATCTCGGCTCGCTGATGATGATGCTCGGCTTTTGCATCCTGGTCAGCAATTTGTTCGATGCCTGCGTCGTGTTCGGGCCGGTGCTGGCGATCTACATTCTCACCATGCGGCGCGAAGAGCGGCGGCTGGCCGAGCGCCATGGCGAGGCCTGGACGCAGTACGCGGCCGTCGCCCCGCGGCTGTTTCCCTATCGGTTGTTCACCGAGTTATTCGGCATCCTGCGCACCGAATGGTCGCTGGCGCAGTGGCTGAACAATCGCGAGTACAACGCCGCCGCCACGACGCTCGTCGCCTTGACCTGCCTGCACTTCTGGCGGGCGATGTAAGCCATCGCAGGCGAGAGGTCTTTCAGAACAGGGAGTAATAATCCCGGTTAGCGATTCAGACGTCGTCCGAGCAACGGGCCGGCTAAGGGATCGCGAAAACGCGAAAGAGCGAAAACGCGAAAAGAAACGAACAGCAGAGCCGAGCGGTCAACCAACCATAGGGCAAAGATTCCATCGCGGCCGCCGTCTTTTGGCGAGCGATCCTTCTGCCTGTTTCGCTTATTCGCCGCAGACTACTGCATTGTCAGGGCAAAATCTTAGGGCAGATCGGCTTGAGCTTGCGCGTCGGTCATCTGCATGCTCGCCGGGCGGAGCAAGCCACGGATGAAACACCGATCAAACGCGGATGAAACGATAGGGAACTTCGCCTTCGCCCGGACCAAAGTGGAGTCCAAACGCACGATGTTTCCGATCCGTGTTCGATTCGTGTTTCATCTGTGGCTCAAGTCCGTCGCGCGTTCCTAATCTGCAACCAAGCGCCAACCCTGAGTCTTAATTCCGACGAAGCGTTACCGCCTCTCGACCGAACGCACGGCGACCCGGCCGGCACGGCCGCCTTCGCGCAAGCCGAATTCGGCCCAGATCGGCAAATGGTCGGAAATGGCCAGCGCCTGTTTCTGGTTCAGCTTGAACTCGCGCATCAGGTCGACGGCGCCCGAGCGGCCGAGATATTCGGTCGTGGCCCGAGTGTCGAAGAGGATGTTGTCGTAGAGCTTGTCGCCGCGAGTGTTCGTGGCCCGGCCGGAGATCGCCCAGGTCAGGTAGGGCATCTGCCCGAGTTCGCCAAAGTGGCGGTCGTCGGCGTTCAAATCGCCCAGCAAGATCACGTCGTCTTCGCCGCGACCGTCGCGGCCGACGGCCCGGATCACGTCGTCGAGCACGCTCAATTCCTGCTTCGTCTCGTCGGGATCGGTGTGAATGTCGATCAGCGTGAAGGTGAACGCCTCGGAAGGCGGCGGTCCGCGGACGCGAAAGCCGGCCACCAGCGGTTCGCGGTGCAGCAGATCGTCGGGGTCGTTGACCGTGTAGACCGACTCGCGATCGCACTCGATGCTGGCCGCGTTGTAGACGAACGCGTATTGTTCCTTGCTCGAGGTGCGGCCCAAACGCGGCCCGATCACGTAATCGTAGTGGGCCCCCTCGGCGTTGATCAGCGCGAGGAACCGCGGCATGATGTCCTGCGATTTCGCGCGAATTTCTTGAATCGCCACGACGTCGAACAGGCGGATGATTTGCGCCAAAGCCTCGGCGACGTCGGGCTTGTCCAGCTTGTGCTCGCCGAACACCTGAATGTTGAACGAAGCGATGCGGATTGAATCGCCCGCTCGCTCCACGGGCGGCAGCGGCAGGGCGGCGGCTTGCTCGATCTGGATCGGATCGCCGCCGCCGAAGTTGATCCGCTGGCGGACGCCCTCGGGCAACCGCGAGTAGCCCAGCCAGCCCGCGGCGATCGAGAGTAACAGGGCCAACAAACGGCGGTTTTTTCGCACGAGCCCCTCCTTGGGCTTTAAGAGAGATGCTTGCGGGCACATTCGCAAGCCCCTTGGGAAACCGGGCCGCGTCTGCGTTTCGGCTGCTAGCGCTTCTTCAAAGCTATTTCGACAGTTGGGTGGCTGGCGGCTGAGCCTTGGCGAAGCCCCAGTTCGCTCTCGTATCGCTGCGCTCTGCCGCCAGCCACCCCGCCGTCAACACGAACGCGAAGAGACAATGCTCCGCGAAAACGCGGGGCGCTTAAAATAAAGCAAGCTGCCCGAGCGTTCCAGGGCAGTTCAGCGGCGAGTTTCGCGGACCAAGTGTCCCAATTCGGGCAGAATCAGTTTTTCCATCGCCAGCCGCACGGCGGCCGGGGAACCGGGCATGGTCAAGACGACGGTGCGGCCGATCACCCCCCCAATGGCACGGGAGAGCATCGCCGCAGGGCCGATTTCCTCGTAGCTCAGCATCCGAAACAGTTCGCCATAGCCCGGCAAAGGCTTGCCGAACATCTGGCTCACGGTCTCGAACGTCTGGTCGCGGCTGGAAATGCCGGTGCCGCCGGTGAGCAGGACGGCGTCGATCTCATCTCGCGCAGCCAAGGCGGCCAGCAACGGCCGCAGGCGGTTGGGGTCGTCGGGGATGATTTCGCGGGCCAAAACCGCGTGGCCTGCGGCCAGCAGGCAATCGACCGCCGCCTGACCGCCGGTATCGGTTTCGAGGGTTCTGGTGTCGCTGACGGTGACGACAGCGCAGGCGAGTCGCTGCGGCGCCTGCGAGCGATGTTCCTGGACAGATTGGCTCATCGCCACTCCGGGGGGTTGAAAGCCGGGCGATTTGGGCAAAATCAGCGGGGTTTTTATTGTCGGCGCCTAGCCGAAGCGCTTATACTAAACCGAGCTGGCGTCGTCGATGCCCTCCGTGCTAGTTTCACGCTAAATAGTGATCCGGCAATGCTGAATTGAACCGAGGCCGCCATGAGTGCATCTTTACGTCGTTGGCGCCTGGCCCTTGCCTTTTGCCTGACGTTCGCCGCCGGCGACTTGCGCGCCGAGACGTTCCTGCTCGCTAGCGGCGGGCGCATCGAGGGCGAGATCGTCAATCCCGAGCAGTCGCCCCGCGAAAATTACGTCATCAAGACCGACAGCGGCGGGCGGATCACGCTCGCGCGGGCGCAGGTCAAAGAGGTCATCCGGCAAACGGACGCCGAGGCCGAATTTGAAAAAGTGCGGCCGCAGTTCGCCGACTCGCCCGATGGGCAATTCGCCTTGGCGGAATGGTGCCGCGAGCACGGACTGGAGCGGTTGCGGAACAAACATCTGAAGCGCGTGCTCGAATTGGATCCCTCGCACAAGGAAGCTCACCGGCTGCTGCACCACTTCCAAGGCAAGAGCCAGAAAAAGTTCTGGGAGGACCAGGGCTACGTGCTCTATCAAGGCGATTGGATGTCGCCGCAAGAGGTGGAACTCAAAGAGCGTGCGCGCCAGGCGGAATTAGCGGCCAAGGAATGGCGCCGTCAGCTCAAGGTGTGGCGCGGTTGGCTGAACTCGGACCGCAGCCAGGAAGCCATCGCGAACATCAACCAGATCGACGATCCGTACGCGGTGCCCGCGTTGACCGATGCCCTGACCAAGGAAACGGCCGTGCCGCTTCGCAATCGCTATATCGAGGCCTTGGCTCGGATCGGCTCGGCGCCGGCCTGGCAGGTCTTGTGCCAGTTCTCGCTGCGCGACGACAACGAAGACGTGCGGCAGACGTGCCTCGACTTCTTGGACGATAACCCGTTGCCCGCCGCGGTCAATTTCTACATCAAACACTTGAAGGATCCGGAAAACCGGGTCGTTCTCCGGGCCGCCGACGGCCTGTTGCGAATGAAAGATCGCCGGGCCATCGGTCCGCTGATCGACGCCTTGGTCACCAGCCACAAGCGCGTGATTTCTCCGGCGCAGGCCGGCGGCATGAGCGCCACGTTCGGCCTCGGCGGCTACAGCTTCGGCACGCCCAAGGCGCAGGTCGTTACCGAGTACTACAAGAACGAAAACGTGCTCAATGCCTTGGTGCAATTGACCGGCGGCGTGAACTTCGGGTATGAAGTCGACGGTTGGAAGACCTGGCGGGCCAGCCAGAAGAAGAAAACGCAAAGCCTGAACGCCCGCCGCGATTGATCCCGAGGAGCTCGTCGATTGTCCAAGCCCTCCATCGCCATTCTGGGCGCCAGCGCCGACCGCACGAAGTTCGGCAACAAGGCGGTCCGCGCCCATTTGCAGCAAGGCTACGATGTCTACCCGGTGAATCCCAAAGGGGGCGAAATCGAAGGCTTGCCCGTCTATAAGACGCTGGCCGATGTTCCCGGCCGCCGCCTGCACCGGATCAGCGTTTATCTGCCTCCCAAGGTCATGCTCGGAATGCTCGACGAAATCGCCGCCCGCGGCTGCGACGAATTCTGGCTGAATCCCGGCAGCGAGAGCGACGAAGTGCTCGCAAAGGCCCGGTCGCTGGGGTTGGAGCCGATTCAGGCTTGCAGCATCGTGTCGCTGGGCGTGAGCCCGCATTCGCTGGAAGCGTAGCCGCCTTCTCGAGATGGGAAATCCAAGCTCCGAGGAACTCTGTTACATGCAACGCGTGAATTTGGACACAGCCGGCCACGCTGTAAAGCAGTTTTTGCGCTCATTGCCGATTGACCGGGGCGACATTGAGCTGGAGTTGGACGGCAAGGTCTTATGTAAAGTCACAAGCCCGAACAGGCTATCGGACGCGGAGAAGGCTGCCCTGCGCAAGAAAGGACTGGAACTGATCCGGCAATCGCACGTGCGCAACGAAAACGTGCCGGCGAGCGATATCGCCCGCGAGGTTGAAGAAGCAGTGCAGACCGTTCGCGGTCGCCGGTGATGCCCACCGCGATCCTTGACACCAACGTCCTCGTCCAAGCGGCGATTTCCCGTCGCGGCGCTTCCTACCGGACGCTCGGCGCCCAACGCAGTTTCTTAACGAATTGTCATAACCGGCGCAGCGTCTTAACGACTTCGGGCGAAATTCGCCTTGAACAAGTTACGCCGCTTGTTGGCGATAGCCGGTCCGGCGGCGTGCGAACCAGCCGTCGCCGAGCGTGGCCAAGGCGACCCGATCTTCGAGGTTCGGCCGGAACATCGTGAGCAACAACAGCGGCAAGAACCAAGCCTGATAGACGCCGCCCGCCCCGGCGATCCAGAATTGCGTGCCGAGCATGACGGCGGCCGAGCAGCTCAACAGCGTGCCCAGGTTCTTTTGTGCGGGCCAGATCGCGAATCCCCCGCACATCACCAGAAACGCCACCAGGACGGGAATCCGATAAGGGTTCGCCGACTTGTGAAAGCTCCAAAAGCCCTCGGCGATCGGCGCCGTGAAGTTGGGCCAGCCGAACATCATTTTGATCTGCACGATGAACTGGTCGAGATTGGCCGAGGTGAAGATCAGCGGAACGACCATCAAGGCCAGCGTGGCGACGAAACCGGCGCTGAACCGCATCAACCCGCCGCGCCAATAGAAGCCGACCCATAAGGGCAGCAAGAAGATCGGGTAGTAGATGGCGCCCGCGGCCAGTCCCAGCAGAATGCCCGAAACGAGCGGTCTGCGATAGGCCGCGATCGCCCAGACCAGCAAAGCCGCCGGCAGCACATGATCGACTCGGCCCGTCATTAGCGCAGTATAGGGCAAGAGCAGATAGAGCGTCGCCGCCGCCACGCCGGTGCGGATATTGTCGAAGTGCCAGACTCCGATCGTCACGATTCCGATCACCACGGCCAGATGCGAAAGGATGGCCATCGTTCGCGCCGTCGCCGCCTGCACCATGAACTTGCCGGCCTCTTCCGAGACGGCCGGATCCTTGGGCGAAACCGCCTTGGTCGTGATGCTGGGCACCCAGTGCAGCCAGGGATAGCCCGGTCCGTGCCGCATCAGGCTTTTGTCTTGCGGCGCAGCCGCGTTGCCCGAGAGGATTTCGTCGAGCTTGCGCACGCCCTCGAGATCGCTTTCGGTGGGCTTGTTGATGACCACGTTGACCATTAAAAACACCAGCAGACAGCCGGCGATAAAGGTCAGCCCGCCGGGCGATAAATTGGGTTCCAGCAGCGGCCGCCGCACCATGCCCAGATCGATCCACAGCCGCACGAGCAGCAATCCGCCGACGACGAACAGCCAGACATATCCCCAATAGCGAATGTCGCCCGAGTGCGTGACCATCAGCAAGCCGGGAGACAGCGCAATCAACAACGCCAGATCGAGATTGCGCATGCTCCAAAAACGGCTGAACTTGAAGAAGATCGCAATCGTCAACAGCGACGACAAATAAACCCAGGTCGTCGGCTTCAGCTCGTATTCGTAAAGAATTCTTTCCATCGTTCGACGCCGGCTTCCCGAGCCCCTTGAGGGCGGCGGCTTGATTTCATTCAATTTGGCGCCCATTGCCAATCTACGGCGCAGTTGAACTCGGTCGAGCAAACCGAAACTTCCTGCGATTCTCGCAATCGGGCGCCGTGCAAGATAAGGTTTTCAGGCCGATTTGCAAGAGTTTGGTTAGCGGCGCCAGGCAGGCTTTTTCACTTAAGGCGTTTGGGTCATAATGGTTGCGTCTCGCTCAAACGCTGGCTGGCCGCCAGCGCCCAGGGGCTGTCGACGGTCAAATCCAAAAAGGCCCGCCAATGCACTTCGGCCTCATCGCGGCGGCCGAGTTCGTCCAAAGTGCGGGCCAGATGATAGTGGGCGTCGGCGTAGTCGGGATGATAGGCCAAGGCCCCGGCGAAGGCGGCGGCGGCCAGGTCGTGCTGCTGGGTCTCGGCCAGCACGCATCCCAGATTGGCCCGGGCCTCGACGTAGTCTTCGTCGAGTTCGACGGCCATGTAATAGCGTTCGCGAGCCGCGCTCAGGTCGCCCAGGCGATAGAGCATTTCGGCCAGCAAGAAGCACGTCTCGGCGTCAGGGCCGCCTGCGGCCAGCGCCGCACGGTACATCTCGGCGGCCATCTCGAGATCGCCTTCATCGTCGAATTGTGCTGCCAGTGCGCGCATTTCGGCAGGCGAAGCCAGCGACGACAGGCTTTCGCGTCGCGAGCCGTGCGGCGCTTTCGCTTCGCGGGGCGAGGCCGGCGCCGGCAAAGTTTCTGCCGGTTCGGCGGGCAAAGCGGCGTCACTCGCCGCCGCCTCGAAATCGAACCGCAACTGGCCGGCCGAATCGATCAGACCGTCCCCTTGCCGCAGCAGCAACTGCTTGCCTTCGACGATCACCGAAAGCTGCGCCAGCGGCCCTTCGATCTCGGGCAACAGGCGCCGCAACGAAGCCAGTTTCTTTTCGATCGCCTGGGGCGAAACTCCGGCCGCCAGCAATTCGGCCAAGCGCCGGGCATGGGCGACTTGCTGGAAATCGAAGTAGGGGAGCTTGCGGACCTCGCGCACGGGTCGAATCAACCCTCGCCGATGCCAACGTCGAACGATCGCGGTTGAGACGCCCAGCAGATCGGCCAGCATCGCCGGGGTATAGAGGCGATGGATATTCTGCTCGCCTTCGACGAAGCCCAGCCGCTGCCAGAGCTGCGTTTCGGTGATCACGCGCACCTCGCCTCGCTCGACGGCCGCGCGCACCTCGTCGCCGAGCGATTCGGCGAGATCGCCAAGCGGCAATTCCGCCTCGCCCACGACGATAAGTTGAGGCCGATCGTCGAGCCGCTCCACCGTCGCGCCGCCGCTGGCCCGCACCAATTGCTGAGCTTCGCGCTTGGGCATCCCGGCCAGCTTGCCCACGAAGGCCACTCGCTCGCCTTTGAGGATTTCCGAGTCGGCGGCATGGGAACGAGTCGACATATCGGCGTGCGATTGAGGGCGATGGTTTCGTCGCAAGAGACCGCCGGATCGGAGTTGCAGACCGAAAAAATCAGGCAAACGGTCTTGTCGTGGCGAGGAGGCTCGCGCTGTTCCTCGTGCTCTGTCAGGCGCTGATTGATGTACGTTCAAGCGATGGGTGGCTGGGCCTGAGCCTAGGCGAAGGCCCAGTTCGCTGGGGCATCGCCTAGGCTCTGCCGCCAGCCACCCTGGCCGCTAGCATTCGTCAAATCGCGGCTGACGGAACATTAGCATAGCAACCGCTCGGGGCGCCGCGAAGCGGCGCCGATCCGCAGGAAACCGCGAAAATGAGAATGCGCGAAAAGCCAGGCGTCTCGCGGCGAAAAAAAGAAGCGGGGCACGGGCCGTTGGAAAGACCCATGCCCCGGGCGCTGGTCTGGCACGACCGTCGCGGCCGGTCGGAAGCGGCGAAAAATCGAGTCTAGGCGAATCAGGTCTCGCGATCCGACTGGGAATAAATTCTGCGGGGCTTGTTCACCTTCGAAGAGCGGTCGATTTTTCCGCCATTGCCGGAGTTCGATTCGTCGACCGGCCCGGGCACATTGACTCCCGGCGGAATTTCCGGCTTTTTGCTGCCATTTTTCGGTCCGTTCTGGCCCTCGCGCTTCTCCAAAGGGGCTACCGGAGGCTCGCTCGCCTTGCGGGTTTCTTGCTGGCCCGATTCGGAGGTTGCATGGTTCGGGGCCGCAACCACCGGCGGAGCCGGCGCCACGGTCGTAAGCGGCGCCCCGCTGCACGGGTCGATCGGCACGCGATAGACCATGGTCCGAGGCACGCGGTAGGTGTACGTCACCGGCACCTGCTTCTGCACGACGTGCGGCACTTGGATTGTTTCCTCGAAGGCCGCCTGGCGGCAGACTCGCACCGGCAATTGCTCGACGCGCTCTTCCTGCACCATCCGCATCGTGGTGACCGGAACCTTGCGAACGACTTCTTCCAACTCCATCCGGCAAACCCGCACCGGCGCCTTGTTCTCGACGCGTTCAGTCACTTGGCGGCAAACCGTGTAGGGTACGCGGCGCACCTGCTCTTCCTGCACTATGCGGCAGACTTGCAGCGGCACGCGGCGGACCACTTCTTCATCGACGTAACGGCAGACCTGAACCGGCACTCTACGCGTCATCACGCGGGCCGCGTAACTGGTTTGCGGAACTTGCACCGTGACCAGGTTCGGCTGCCAGACGCGCTGCGCCGTGACAACGCCGGGCTGCTGCACCGGCTGCCAGTAAAGCCCGCCGCGTTGATACGCCGTGCGCCCGGTCGCCGGATCGACGACGCACGTGCCCGACTGCCAAGACAGCCGAGTTCGCACCGGTCCGGGCTGGTAAACCTGTTGATCGACGTACGTGCCCTGATCGACCTGCACCGGGCTGTAGGTCGTGACCGGTTCCATCACCGTGTAGCTCTCTTCGCGCTCGGCGGTTTCCACCACGGGCCGCCGAACGGTGTAACGCTCTTCGCGCTCTTGCGTCTCCCACACCGGCCGGTTGACGACATAACGCTCTTCGCGTTCGGCGGTTTCATAAACGTTGCGAACGACGTCGTAGCTGCGATCCTCGATCCGCTCCTCCCAGACCGGACGCTGCACCGTATAGCGTTCCTCGCGCTCCGAGGTTTCATAAACCGGCCGGGCGACGGTATAGCGGCGCTCGAGCATTTCGGTTTCCCAAACCGGTCGATAACTGGTCACCTTGCGCTGTTCATAGACCATTTCCTGCTCGAGCCGGTAGGCGGTCACTTGTCGATCTTTGAAGACCGTTTGATATTCCACCCGATACGTTTCGCCGCAAGGCGACTGCCCCCACGCCGACGACGCCAACGCCAGGCCGGCCGCAAGTGCGAATGTGAATTTCATCTCTCTACCCTCGTTTTCCGTCGATCGCCGGAACGCAGGCTCCGGTCGCCTTTAATTTGATGTTTTCAAGTCCTTCTGCGTGCCCCGCGGCGCCTTTAACGGCTCCACTTAATTCCTACGTCAAAACTGCGCCGCAAGCCCGTCATGTGAATGTGGCGGACTAAACCGAAAGCTGCAAACAGAAAAGTTTGACATGCCTTGCAGAGCCCCGCGCAATGCTCGGCGAGGCAACGGTTTGCGACGACCAAAAATCTCTAAAGTTTTCTTACGGATCACACCGAGGCGTGCGAGAGATCAGGCGTTCTAACTTGCGTAATTGGCGCCGTCTATCCAGCCTCTCATTTCGCAGGCCGTCCGCCTGCGGCTTCTCGCCAGACTTGAGGCAAAACTAGTGCATTGTCAGGTCTTAATTTTTGGGTAGGCGGGCGCCCAGGCTGAGCCGGCTGAGCCTCGGCGAAGCCCCAGTTCGCTGGGGCATCGCTTCGCTCTGCCGCCAGCCACCCCCGCTGTTTGAAATTGCTAACCCCAATTCCTAGACCTGACAATGCACTAGGCGCCATCCGCCGCCGGAGCGAATGGCCGCAAACCGCACGCTCTGCGCGCCAGTGGTCAGGGGCCATGAACGTTCATGACCGGTCGCTTGCCTGGCGAGGCTTCGGGCGGCTACCATCAGGCATGACGGGATCAATTGTTCACCAGCGCATCACGACGACAGCGTCACGAAGTCCAGATGAAATCGTCAACGAATTCGGCCGGACGACTCGAGGCGGAAGCCCACGCCTTGCGCCGGCGCGTGAGCGAGTTGGAAGATGCTGAAGAAAACTTGCGGGCGATCCTGCTGAATGTCCCTGAGTTCGTGTTCACGATGGATCCGCAGGGAGCGCTGCTTTCGATCAACCACGTCGGTCCGGGAGCCACGTTCGAACAAGTGATTGGAACTCGCGTCTACGATTACCTGACGCCCGAGAATCAAAGCGTCATGGCTCAAGCGATCGAAAGCGTGTTGCGAACCGGCGAACCGCAGAGCTTCGAGTTGCAGGCCTTCAACGGCTTGGGGTCCGATTCTTGGTACTCGTGCCGCATCGGTCCAATCCGGCGCAGCGGCGAAATCGTGGCGCTGGCCGGCGTCGGTTCCGACGTCACCGATCGCAAACTCGCCGAGAAACGATTGCAGGTGGCGTGCGACGAGTTAGAGAGCCGAGTCGCAGACCGTACGGCGGAATTGATCGCCGCCAACGAGAGTTTGCAACACGAAATCGAGCAACGCATCCGGGCCGAAGCCCAGGCCCGGCAACAGACGCGAATCCTGCAATCGGTGCTCGACAGCATGGGCGACGGGTTGATCGTGGCCGACCAGAACGAACGCTTGGTGCTCATCAACAAAATCGGCGCCCAGATGCTCGGGGTCGACCAGGCTCAGGCGGTCGACGCCGATTGGAGCTGGTTCAAGCACGCGTTTCTGCCGGATACGACGACGCCCTATCCCCAGCAGCAGCGGCCCGTCATCCGGGCGATCCGGGGCGAATCGCTGACGGGAGAAGAGATTTATTTTCGCCTGCCGAACAGGCCCGACGGCCTCTGGCTGCAGGTCAGCGCGCGACCGTTCAAGGACGAGCGCGGCGTTCAGCAAGGCGGCGTCGTGGTGTTCCGCGACGTCGGCGAGCAGAAACGCGCGGAAGCGGCGCTGCGAAAGACCGAGGCGCGGCTCCAGGCTTTTCTCGACAATACGCCCGCGGTCATTTATCTCAAGGACGTCCAGGGCCGCTACCTGCTGACGAACAACGCCTGCCTGGCGCGCATGCAGCGGACGAACGAAGAAGTGCTCGGCTTCACCGACGCCGAACTGTTCTCGAAAGACGTCGCCGCGACGTTGCGCGTCAACGATCTCGCCGTGCTCAAAGCCAAAACCGCGCTGGAATTCGAAGAATCTTCGGTCGGTCACGGCGAACTGCGAACGTATTTGTCGGTCAAGTTTCCCCTCTGCGATTCCGACGGCGAGCCTTATGCGCTGTGCGGCGTTTCCACCGACATCACGGAGCGCAAACGCGTCGAGGGAGAACTGCGGTCGGAGCAGCGTTTCATGCGGCAGTTGATTCATGCGCACGAGCGCGATCGGCAACTGATGGCTTACGAAATCCACGACGGGCTCGTGCAATACATGTCGGCGGCGTTGATGCACTTGGAAGGCTTGGGGGACCGGCGCGAAAAGCTTTCGACCAAGGCTGCGGGGGTCCTCGAATTGGCGATGCACTTGCTGCGCCGTTCGGTCGGCGAAGGACGCCGCATCATGAGCGGATTGCGGCCGCCGATTCTGGACGAGGCCGGAATCGTGCTGGCCATCGCCTACCTGGTCGCCGAACGGGCCAATGCCGGCGACCTGCAGGTCGATTTCACGCACCGCGTCTCGTTCGATCGACTCGAACCGCTGCTGGAAGCAACGATCTTCCGCATCGTGCAAGAGGCGCTGACCAACGCCCAGCGGCATAGCGGCGCTTCGCGGGCCGAAGTCAAACTGCTCGAACGCAACGGCCGCATCCTGCTGGAAATCTGCGACTCGGGCGTGGGCTTCGAACCGGCGAAAACGCCCAAGGACGGTTTCGGATTGGAAGGCATTCGCAAACGAGCCTCGCTGTTGGGCGGTTGGGCCAAGATCCAAAGCGAACCCGGCAACGGCACGCGAGTTTCGATCGACCTTCCGCTGAAACCTCTCAACGGTTGACCCCGGCGTCGCCCCGCCAGACGCGAGCATTCATGCCGCCGAATCGCCTATTTTTGAATTGGAATCGCCCGGCGCTCGAAAGCGCCGCCGACTACTTGCGAGACGCGCACGCCGCGGCCGGCCAGTGGCCGTTGGACCGCCTCGTCGTCGCCTTTCCGGGCGGCAGAGCCGGCCGACGGTTTCTCGAAATCCTCGTCGAGCAAGCCGCGGCCCATTCGCTGGCGCTCAGCCCGCCCCAGATCGTCACGGTTGGCAATCTGCCGGAATTGCTCTACGAGCGTTCGCAGCGAATTGCCGGCCCGCTGGCCAGCCAACTCGCTTGGGCGGCGGCCTTGCAAGAAGGCGACGCCGAAGAATTGCAGCGCGTCGTACCGGAACTGCCGCCCCGCGACGAACCGGCGCGTTGGCTGGCGCTGGCGAATCTGTGCGGACAATTGCACTCGGAATTGGCGGCGCACGCCTTGCGTTTCGGCGACGTCGCCGAGCGCGGCGCCGCCGCGGGCGAATTCATCGAACGCGATCGTTGGCTGGCGCTGGCCTCGGTGCAAGACGCCTACCTGCGTCGCTTGCACGAGGCGGGATTGGCCGATTTACAGTTCGCGCGGCTGGCGGCCATCGAACGCGGCGATTGCCGAACCGATCGCGAGATCGTGCTGGTCGGCGTCGCCGATCCGAATCTGGCGCTCGCGCGGATGCTCGAACAAGTCGCCGATCGACTGACGGTCCTCGTGTCCGCCCCCGCCGCGCTCGCCGAGCGGTTCGACGCACTGGGGGCGCTCGTTCCCGAAGCTTGGCTCGACGCTTCGATCGAACTGGCCGACGAGCAGATCGTGGTCGTCGAGGGGCCCGCCGATCAGGCCGAAGCGGTCGGCGCCGCCATCGCCGGTTACGAGAGCCGGTATTCGGCCGAGGAGATTACGATCGGCGTACCCGACGCGCGCGTCGCGCCGCATCTCGAACAACGGCTGGAACAGTTTTCGCTGCCCTGTCGCTACGCCGACGGCCTGCCGCTGCGGCAAAGCGGCCCTTATCGCTTGCTGGCCGCCGTGGCCGACTACTTGGAGGGCGGCGCGTTCGCCGACCTGGCCGCCTTGGTGCGGCATCCCGACTTGGAAGCCTGGCTCGACGCGAGGCTTCGCTCGGCGGCCGGCGGCGAAGAGCCGGCGCCGAGTTGCCTCAGCAATCTGGACCGCTATTACAGCGAGCACCTGCAGGCCAAGCTGACCGGCCGCTGGCTGCGCGGCCGTCGCGCCGCTCAAGGCGCCGCCGCCGTCCAAACCCATATCGATCAGCTTTTGGGCGATCTGGGCGGCCGCCGGCCGCTGGGCGATTGGGCCGACCGCATTGCTCGGCTGCTCGTCGAAGTCTACGGTCGGCTGGCGCTGGACCGCAATCACGCCGGCTCGCGAATCATCTTGGAGTCTTGCGAGCGTCTGCACGCCGTCATGCTCGAAGCCGTTTCGCTCGACGTGCGGCTCGCCGGGCAGTGGCGCGCCGCCGACGCCCTTCGCCTGTTGTTGCGGCAACTCGAAGGCGACGCCATTCCCCCCTTGCCGCAGCACGCCGCCATCGAGTTGCTCGGCTGGCTCGAACTGCCGCTCGACGACGCCCCGGCGCTGATCGTGACGGGTTTCAACGACGGGCTGACTCCCTCGCACGTCAACGCCGACATGTTTTTGCCGGGCGCCTTGCGGCGCCGCTTGCGGCTCAACGACAACGACCGCCGCTATGCTCGCGACGCCTATGCCCTCAGCGTGCTGGCCGCTTCGCGCGAGCGGCTCACGCTCGTCGCGGGCCGGCGAACCGCCGAAAGCGATCCGTTGTCGCCCAGCCGCTTGCTCTTCGCCTGCGACCGCCCGCGGATCGCCGAGCGCACGCTGGCCTTTTTCGGCCCGGCGAAACCGCCCGCCAGGCTTGCAATTCCGTGCAGCCTGCCGCCGGGGCTGGCGTGGTCGGCCTTCGCCGTGCCGCGGCCCCAGCTCTTGCCGCAACCGATCACGAGCATGCGCGTCACCGAATTTCGCGACTATTTGGCTTGTCGTTATCGCTACTATCTCGGCCGCGTGCTGGGATTGAACTCGTTGAACGACGCCGCGGAGGAGCTCGGTCCCGAGGCGTTCGGTTCGTTGGCTCACGAGGCGTTGCAGGCCTTTGGCGCCGATCCCGACGCCAGCCGGTCGACGAAGGCGGAAGAGATTCAGCGGCGGCTCGACCACGCTCTCGATCGGGCCGCCGTCGACAACTACGGCCAGGATCGCCTGGCGCCGGTCGAGGTGCAGATCGAGCAATTGCGGCTGCGACTGCACGCCTTTGCCCGGTGGCAAGCGCGATGGGCCGCGCAAGGCTGGCGGATCGCCCACGCCGAGGCGGTGATCGACGACGGCTGCGCCCCGCTGGTCGTCGACGGCGAGCCGATGTTTCTGCGCGCCCGGATCGACCGCGTCGACGTGAACGAGCACACCGGCCAAGCGGTGATCTTCGATTACAAAACTTCCGACCGCGGCAAGAGCCCCGACGAAACTCATCGTCGCAAAGGCGATTGGGTCGACCTGCAACTGCCGCTCTATCGCAAGCTGGCCGCCGCGTTTGATCTCGAGGGGCCGGTCGACCTGGGCTACATCGTGCTGCCCAAAAGCCTGGACGATGTCGGCGAGCATTTGGCGACGTGGACCGAGGCGGAACTCGAATCGGCCGACCGGCGCGCCGCCGACGTCATCCGCGGCATCCGCGGCCAGATCTTTTGGCCGCCCGAGAGTCCGCCGCCCGCGTTCTCCGAGATGTTCGCACGCATTTGCCAGGACGCCCAATTCGGCGGCCTCGCGTTCGGCGCCGAGGAGGAGGACGCTTGACCGAGCGCGACAAGCCCTTCGGGCACATCATGATTCGGGCGTCGGCGGGCACGGGCAAGACGTTTCAACTATCGAATCGCTATCTCGGACTGGCCAGCCGCGGGGCGGCGGTCGAGGAGATTCTGGCCAGCACGTTCACGCGTAAGGCGGCCGGCGAGATTCTCGACCGCGTGTTGTTGCGGCTCGCGGCGGCTGCCGTGGACCCCGCAGAGTGCGCCGAGCTAGCAGAGTTCATCGGCGACGCCTCGCTCGATCGCCCGCGCGCGCTGGAACTGCTGGAATCGCTGGTCCGCAGGCTGCACCGGCTGCGGATTTCGACGCTCGATAGCTTCTTCGCGCAGATTGCGACGAGCTTCAGCCTCGAACTGGGGTTGCCGCCCGGCTGGCGGATCGTCGAATCTTCGGCCGACGACCGTCTGCGCAGCGAAGCGATTCGCGCCGTGCTGGCCGAGGGCGACGCGCGGACCGTGCTCGCGCTGCTGCACCTGTTGACCAAGGGCGAGGCGACGCGCTCGGTGAGCGATCAGATTCGCGATTTGGTCGATGGCCTGCACGGCTTGTACCTGGAAACTCCGGCCGAAGCCTGGCAGCGCTTGCCTCGGCCGCCGCGACTTTCCGGCGCCGAGTTGGCTGCTGCGCTGGCGGCCTTGGCCGAAGCGCCCTTGCCGGCCGACAAACGCTGCGCCACAGCTCGCGAAGGCGACCTCGAGCGGGCGACGCTCGGCCGGTGGGCCGACTTCATCGAAAAGGGAATGGCGGCCAAGGTCGCTGTCGGCGAAACGACCTATTACAAAAAGCCGCTCGACGAGGGCCTGATCGAAGCCTATCGGCAATTGCTGCGTCACGCCCAGGCGGTGCTCGTCGGTCAATTGGCCGACCAGACCGAAGCCACGCGGCGATTGTTGGAGCAGTTCGACGCGCACTATCAGCGGTTCAAGCTGGCGCGCCGCGTCTTGCGGTTCGACGACGTGACGCGAAAGTTGGCCTCTGCCGCGGTCGCGGGCCAAAGTAGTAGGCACGCTCCGCGTGCCGTAACCGGCGCTGCGGTCGAGCGCCATCACATGGTCGGCGACGGCTCACGGAGTGAGCCTGCTACCATCGAGCACTGGTCTTACCGGCTCGATTCGCAGCTCTCGCATCTGCTGCTCGACGAATTCCAGGACACCTCGCTCTTGCAATGGAACGTGGTGCGGCCGTTCGCCGCGCGCGTGTTCAAGGCCGCCTCGGGCTCGTTCTTTTGCGTGGGCGACGTGAAACAGGCTATCTACGGCTGGCGCGGCGGCAACTCGGAACTGTTCGACACGCTGGAAGCCGAGTGGTCCGAACTGGCCCAGGAAAGCCTCTCGCGCAGTTTTCGTTCGGCGCCGGCGGTCATCGAAACGGTCAATCGCGTGTTTGCACGCATCGCCGGCGCGCCGATGCTCGACGCCTTTCCCGCAGCCGTGGCCGCCTGGTCGCGCGGCTTCGCTGAACATTCGACCGAGCACGATCGGTTGCCCGGTTATGTGCGGTTGCTGGTCGCGCCCGGCGCCGGGGACGAACAAGATAAAAAGACCGCTACGCTCGAGTTTGCGGCGGCGGAAATCGCGCGGCTGGCCGGCGAGGCGCCGAACCGTTCGGTCGGCGCCTTGGTGCGCGACAACAAGGCGGTGGCGCGATTGATCTACGAACTGCGGCGCCGAGGCATTCAAGCGAGCGAGGAGGGGGGCAACCCGCTCACCGATTCGCCCGCCGTGGCCGCGGTGCTGTCGCTCTTGACGCTGGCCGATCATCCGGGCGATACCGTGGCCCGCTTTCACGTCGCCCAGTCGCCCTTGGGGCCGATCGTTGGCTTAAAAAGCCACCAGGACGAATTCGCCGCTGGCCGGCTGTCGCTGAGCGTGCGGCGGAAACTGATCAACGACGGCTACGGAACGACGATTTATCGCTGGTGCCGCGAGCTGTCGGCCCATTGCGACGCGCGCGACGCCCGCCGGCTGACGCAGTTGGTCGAACTGGCTTATCGCTACGAGCCCGAATCGACGCTGCGGGTTCGAGACTTCGTGAATTACGTCGAAAGCCAGAAGGTCGAAGATCCCACGGCGGCCCAGGTCCGCGTGATGACGATTCACCAGTCCAAGGGGCTGGAATTCGACATCGTGGTGTTGCCGCAGCTCGATGTCAACCTTCGCGGCCAACCGCCCGCGGTGGTCGTCGGCCGGCCGGAAGCGGCCGCCGCGCCGAACTTCGTTTGCCGCTACGCGGGCGAAAAGCTGCGAGCGCTCTTGCCGCGCGAAGTCCAACAGGTCTTCGCCAGTCAGGTCGACCAGGCGATCCGCGAATCGTTGTGCGTGCTGTACGTGGCGCTCACCCGCGCCGCCCACGCGCTGCACATGATCGTCGCTCCTCCAGATGAACGTGAGAAAAACCTGCCGGCGACCTTCGCCGGGCTGTTGCGGTTTGCGCTGGCCGACGGCCGCAAAGCCGAAGCGGGCCAAACGCTGTACGAACTTGGCCGCGCCGATTGGCACGGCGGCGCGTCGAGCAACGGGGCCGGGCGGCCGCCTGACGGGGATGCTCGGGGCGACGCCGAGGGCGAAGCGTCGAGCGAGTTTCGCATTGCCTTGGCGCCCGCCGGCGAGCGGCGCAGCCGTGGGCTCGAGCGGCAAAGTCCTTCGGGGCTCGAAGGGGGCGACATCGTCGACTTGGCGAAGCTGATGCGGCTGGACGCCGCCGGGGCCCTCGAGCGGGGAACCGTGGTCCACGCCTGGTTCGAACAGATCGAGTGGCTCGACGACGAAATCCCGCAAGATCCTGCGCTGCTCGAAACCGCCATGAAGCTCGGCGCTTCGTCGTCGGACGCGGCGCACTGGCTCGCGGAATTCCGCACTGCTCTGGCGCGAGCGGCCGTGCGCGATTGCCTGTTGCGCAGCGCCTACTTGCAAACGGCGCCTTGGACGTCGGACCGGGAAGTCGCCGCCGAATTGGCCGGCCAAACGCCGAAGCTGCAAGTCGCTCGCGAACGCCGCTTCGCCGTCCGCGAGCGCGACGCGATTCTCTCCGGCAGCCTCGACCGGCTGGTGTTGATCCATCGCGGCGACAAGCTCGTGGCCGCCGAGGTGCTCGATTTCAAAACGGATCGCGTGTCCCCCGACCGCCCCGAGCAGTTAGCCGCAGCCATCGACGCGTACCGGCCGCAACTGAATGCCTACCGCCAGGCCGTCTCGCGCATGACCGGGCTGCCTCTCGATCGCATCTTCGCCCGGCTGCTATTTGTGGAGCCCGGCCTGTTGCAAACGATCGGCCCCAGCGAAAGTTCGCAGTTGACGTAGCGTGAGGCGCAGCCCCACACGCGCGCGTGCGGCCGCGCCTCGCTCAGCGGCTACAGCATGCCATAATGGTTCGGCTTGGAACGGTGCAATACGTCGATCACGAGCATCGCACGAACGCTGGCAATTCGGCCAGCGAAGTAATGCGGCGTTCGACGGCGTGACGGCCGGCCGGGTCGATCAACACGCTCTGCCAGCCGGCGGCTTCGGCGGCCCGGTAATCGTTGTCGAGATCGTCCCCGGCCAGCAAGATGCGCGAGGGCGGCAAGTTCAGCCGTTCGGCGATCGCCGCAAAGAAGGCCGGGTGCGGCTTGCGAACGCCGACGAGTCGCGAGGAAATAAACAGGAAACGGCACTGGTCGAGCGGCGCGAGCCCTTGGCAAACCGCTTCCAGCCGGGCGTCGAAATTCGAAGCGATGCCCAGGGTAAGACCTCGCTCCGCCAGCGTTCGCCAGCAATCGGCGGCCCCTGCGCAAAGCCGCCAATGGGCGCTTGATGCGAAGTGCCGCCAAAGATCGTCGAACAAGCCGTCCGAGTCGGCGACGTCGTCGAACACTTCGCCGACGATTGCTTGCCAGCGGCGCCGCTCGCGCGGTTCGTCGGTGCGGCCCATGAGCTCGGTTTCGTCCAGGCGCTCTTGCCGGGCGAAGGCCGCCCGGAAGCGGCGCAGGACTTCTTCGCGCGAAAGCGCCGAGCCATATCGCCGCCCGGCCGCTTCGTAAGCCGACGCCACTGGCGGGTCGGGCTCGATCAGCGTGCCGACGGCATCGAACAATACGGCATCGACAGTGAGGACCGGCTTCATCGATTCAACGCTGCGCTCGGATTGCGCCGCGCTCGGATTGCAATCTCAGCCGCGTAGCGGCGAAAGGCTGTAGCCAGGGGCGCCAGCCCCTGGATTGCTTAAAACGAATATCGTCGTTAGCCCCGGCAGGGGCGGAACGGAGCGCGGCTGGCTGCAATTGGGCGGCGGGGGATACATTCATGGCAGCGATATTCAATTGGGAAATAGGAGCGCGAACGAATGGCCAACACGTTTACCAATCTTTTGTACCATGTCGTGTTCAGCACGAAGGGCCGCGAACCGCTGATCCGTGATAACTGGCGGGACGAGCTTTACGCATACGTCGGCGGCGTCGTTCGGAACGAACGCGGAACGCTGATCCAAGCGGGCGGGACGGCGGACCATGTACACTTGCTTATGAAATTGCCGGCCAGCGCGGCAATCGCCGACATGCTTCGGCTCGTCAAGGCGAACTCGTCGAAGTGGGCCAATGAAAGCGCATTTTCTCGCGGCGCGTTCGCTTGGCAGACAGGCTATGCGGCGTTTAGCGTCAGCGAATCGAACGCCCCGGCAGTTGGTCGATATATTCGGAACCAAGTCGAACACCACCGCGGGCTGTCGTTTCAAGAAGAGTTCGTCGCATTGCTCCAGCGGCATGGAGTCGCATACGATCCACGGTATCTTTGGCGTTGATGCACGCGGGGCCATGTCGCCCCTGACGGGGCTGAACGACGGAGAAATCGCACGCCAGTTCCAGGGGCTCGCGCCCCTGGCTACAGCCTCTCGCCGCTACGCGGCTAAAGTTGCAATCGTTGGCGCGGCTGCGCTCAACTGCGCGAGATCACGCCCACGTCGAGCAGCATCACGAACAGCATCAGGCTGGCCAGGAGGAACAGCCCGATGAACTGGCACCATGTCATTACCTGTTCGCTGGCGGGCTTGCCGCGGATGCCCTCCCAGGCCAGGAACATCATGTGCCCGCCGTCGAGCAGCGGAATCGGCAGGAAGTTGATCACCGCCAGGTTCGCGCTCAACATGCCCAGGAACATCAGAAACGGCGACAGGCCGTCGGAAGCCGAGCGGCCGGCCTGCTCGGCGATCGTCAACGGGCCGCCCATCCCCTTGGCCGAAACCTGCCCGGAAAGAATTTTGCGCAGGAAACGATAGACCAGCGACAGCGAGTCGCGCGTTTCCGCGGCGCCCAGACTGACGGCTTCTCCCACCGACGTGGCTTTCTGGACCACCAAGACGGGCTTGAACAGAAACCCGCGATCGGGATTGAGCCAATCGGAGACGGGCTCGGGCGCCAGCGTGACCTTGCGCTCGTCTTTGAGCGTCAACTCCACCTTGCACTCGGGCGGAAACTCTTGCAGCAGCGTGAAGAACAGCGGGAAATTGTGCTTCTTTGGGCCGAACTCGAGATCGGCCGGTTCGGGCTCGCGTTTGAGATGGTACTTTTCCTTGGCATCTTCCGGCGGCAGCACGACCGCCTTGACCAATTCGTCGCCCGGCTTGATCTTTTGCGCAGCGGCCGGACTGCCCGGCTCGACGGCGGCCACCTGATTCTCGACGGCGTAAGCCAGACCCAAAGCCGGAACGGGGACCGGAGCGTCCTCGGTCGTCGGGAATTCGCTCAGCGTTTGAGCCCGCAGCACGGCCGAGGTTTCGATCGTCTTGCCGTTGCGCAGCAAGGTCAATTGCACGGTCTCGCCGGCCCGCTCGGCCAACTGCTTGGGCAAGGTCATGGGATCGAGCGGCTCGTCGCCTTCGACTTCGCGGCCGTCGATCTTCACCAACCGGTCGCCCGCTTGAATGCCCGCCGCCTTGGCCGGAGAATCGTCTTGTACGGCGGTGATTTCACCGAACTTCATTACCAGCCCCAGCCGCTGCATGGGGATCGCCGGGATGTCGATGTTGAAAATCTTCGTTTCGTCGTCGTTGATCTTGTGCTGCACCGTGACGGACGTGGCGCCAGGGTGAGCGTACAGCGTCTGTTCCACTTCCAAATTGTTTTCGACCGGCTTGCCGTCGACCGCGATCACTTCGTCTCCCGGCTTGAAGCCGTCTTTGAGACGGGCCAGCCGCGAGTATGGCTTCACCGGCGGAGTAAACAGCTCGCGTTCGCTGCCGTTGCCGATGCCAATGATCGGGGCCAGCCGCCCGGCGCCGCGGCCTATTGGGTAGACCTTCAACTCGAGCCGCTCATCGACGCCCGGCCGATCGACGACGACCTTCACTCCCTTGTCCAGGTCGTCGCCCAGATGGATGCCGCGCTGCAGATCGCGAAACATCGGGTTCTGCTTGTCGCCGATCTCGACGATCTTGTCGCCGGTTTGCAAACCCGCTTTCCAGGCCGCCTCGCCCGGCATCACATGGCCGACCACGCACGCGACCTGCTCCACGCCGAGCAGGCTGTAGCAAATCGTCGAGACGACGAAGGCGAAGATGATGTTCATGATCACGCCGGCCGAGATGATCGCCATCCGCTGCGGCACGGTCTTGGCGAGGAAACTGCGCGGATCGTAAAGCGGCGAGCCTTCACCCCGACCCTCTCCCGGCGGGAGAAGGGGTTCGCCTTCGGCTTGGGCCAGCTTGGCGCGTTCCATTTCCTCGGCCATGCGGGCCGGGTTATCCTCCTGACCGAGCATCTTGACATAGCCGCCCAAGGGCAGAATGCCGATGCCGTATTCCGTTTCGCCCCAGCGGAACTTACACAGCTTCCAGCCGCCGATGTCGAAGCCGAGATAGAACTTCTCGCACTTCACGCCGCACCACTTGGCGACGGCGAAGTGCCCCAACTCGTGTACGAAAATCACCGCGCCGATGCCCAGCGCCACTTCGAGCGCGATCAGCAAGTCGGCCGGATTCAAGAGCGAAAAACCGATCAGGTGCAAACCCAACGTAAAACCTCCCGACGTGCCCAGTCGTCCAGTTCGATCAACTGCTCCAACGATGGGCGAGGGTCAAAATGATGATGATCGAGAACGTCGCGGCACGCCGGCACGATCTCGGTGAATTTCAGTTCTCCGGCCAGGAAGCCCGCCACGGCCGCCTCGTTGGCCGCGTTCAACACAGCTCCTGTCGTGCCGCCCGCTCGGGCCGCCTCGAGCCCCAGCGAAAGCGCGGGGAAACGTTCGAAATCGGCCGGTTCGAATTCCAACTGGCAAGCCCGCGTCCAATCGAATTTGGCGGCGATGCCTGCTTGCCGCTCGGGGTAAGTCAGGGCGTATTGAATCGGCAGCTTCATGTCGGGCGGGCTCATTTGCGCGATCACCGAGCCGTCGACGAATTCGACCATCGAATGCACGACCGACTGCGGGTGAACGACGACGCCGATTTGGTCCGCCTCCAAGTCAAACAACCACCGCGCTTCGATAATCTCGAGCGCCTTGTTCATCATCGTGGCCGAATCGACGGTGATCTTCTTTCCCATCGCCCAGGTGGGATGCTTCAGAGCGTCGGCCACCGTCACGTTCTGCATTTCTTCGGCCGTGTATTTGCGGAACGGCCCTCCGCTGGCCGTCAGCACGATCCGCCGCACGTCCTGGCGACGGCCGGCCTGCAAGGCTTGGAAAACGGCGCAGTGTTCGCTGTCGACGGGCAAGATGGGCGCGCCTCGCCGGCGCGACAAATCCATCACCAGCGGTCCGGCCATGACCAACGTTTCTTTGTTGGCCAGGGCCAGCGTCTTGCCGGCCTCCAAGGCGGCCCAGGCCCCGCGCAAGCCGGCACTGCCCACGATCGCCGCCACGACGACGTCGATCTCGGGCTCGGCAACGGCTTGCTCGATGCCTTCCTGTCCGGTGAGCAATTCTACGCCCGAGGGAAATCGCGGCCAAGGATACTCGGCCGCCGCCCTAGCGTCGGTCGCGACCACCCAACGAGGGCAGACCTGCAAGGCTTGCGCCGCCAGCGACTCCAAATTCGAATGCGCCGACAGCACCGCCGCTTGCAAGCGCCCGCCCGAGGCGGCGATCACGTCCAACGTGCTTTTGCCGATGCTGCCGGTCGAGCCCAATACGGCGACTTTTCTAGTGCAAGAGGGCATAAACGCCTGCGGGGAAAACAGAAAGCGCGGGCTGCGCGCAATGTGCCAATGATGCGGGCCCGCCATCGGGGGCCAATTTGCGGCAATCTCGCTCCGCCATTGGAGTTCGGCTCGGCGTCTGGCATTTTAAGCCTCTCAGGCGGCCGCCGACAACCCAGATTCGCCCGCTCGCGCGACCCGCAAACCAGCCGTTGTATCGATAATGCTTAAGGCATACTATGAAAAGGTGAATAAGCAAACTGTTCGGAAGCTTGGCCCCCGGAGGGAGTGCTGTGAGTGAGAACGCTCTACAGACGTGTCCGCGATGTAGCGCCGCGCTGGAGGCCGGCTTTGCGGTCAAGGCGAGCGGGCTCTCGTTCGTCGCGCCGGAAAAGCTGGAGCGGTTCGCTTTTCTCGACGAGGACTTGGCGAAGTCCGGCCTGCGTAACCTGTTGCCCTCGAAGGCGGAGTACTTCCGGTCCTACCTGTGCCGGTCGTGCGAGCTGTACCTGATCGACTTCAGAACGACGCTGGACCGAGATCAAGCCGAGCAGGTCGCCCGGTCGCTGATCGGCCCGGCCTGATGGTTAGGGCTGCCGTTCAGCGAGACAGGCTTTCGAACCAGGGCTGCGCCTGACCGCGGCGACAAATCAGCTTTCCAAAGTTCAATCATCCCCCAGCCGTCGCGGCAGATGAGCTGGGCGGATAAACATCGGCGAAACAGAATTTCATGGAAAATAAAAATGAGAACGGCTTGAAAAAGGCCGAAAAAAGACCACCTCCCGTAGGAGCCAACGTCGTCTGGTGGCTGTTGGCCATCGGCATGTCCGCCTTGTTGATCGTCATGTTTTTGGCCACAAAGCCTGACGTCGACATCCCTTACGGGCAACTCGTCCGCCTGATTAAGAAAGGCGATCCCCACAGCACCGATCCCGGCGTCAAGGCGAAAATCAAGGCCGAACTGGGTTCCGATGCGGGCAAGGAAAAGCCGCACATCGAGGTCGACGAAGGCACGGAGGGCAATCAGCGGATCGTTTGGTACTCCGGCGTTCGCAATCTGAAGGTCGGGCCCAGCGAGATTACGGGCACGGTGACGCGCGAGCTGCGCGATGCGCCGCAAGCGGGCGGGAACAACGAAGTCGCGGAGGCTCGCACTGACGCAGCAGATAAGGCCAAGGACGTCGCCTTCCATACCGGCCGCCTGGGCTTTGAAAAAGACAATAACGCCTTGATGGCCACCTTGGAGGAAAACGGCTTTATCGACGTCCGGGGCGAAGATCCGCCTACGCCGCTGCGCGAATACTTTCTGCCCGTCCTGTCGTTCGTCGTGATTATCGCCTTGTTCGTGATGATTATGCGACGATTCGGCGGAGCCGGTTCGCCGATGGCGTTCGGCCGTAGCCGGGGCAAGATGTACGCCCAGGAGGACATCGGCGTCACTTTCGACGACGTGGCCGGCGTCGACGAGGCGGTCGACGAACTGCGCGAAGTCGTCGAATTCCTGCGGACCCCCGAAAAGTATCAAGTGCTGGGCGGCCGGATTCCCAAGGGCGTGCTGCTGGTCGGGCCGCCCGGAACGGGCAAAACGCTGTTGGCCAAGGCCATTGCGGGCGAGGCGGGCGTGCCGTTTTTCAGCCTGTCGGGCTCCGACTTCGTCGAGATGTTCGTCGGCGTGGGCGCCGCTCGCGTGCGCGACATGTTTCAGCAGGCCGAGGCCAAGGCGCCGTGCATCATTTTCATCGACGAATTGGACGCCTTGGGCAAAACGCGCGGCACCAGCGTCGTCGGCGGCCACGACGAACGCGAGCAGACGCTCAACGCCTTGCTCGTCGAAATGGACGGCTTCGGCTCCAATAGCGGCGTGATCGTGATGGCCGCCACCAACCGGCCCGAGACGCTCGACCCGGCCTTGTTGCGCCCCGGTCGTTTCGACCGGCACGTGCTGGTCGATCGGCCCGACGTCAAAGGCCGCGAAAAAATCCTCGAAGTCCACGTGCAGAACGTCAAGCTCAACAGCACGGTGCAACTCAAGGAGATCGCCGGCATTACCTCGGGCTTCGTCGGCGCCGACCTGGCCAACCTGGTCAACGAGTCGGCCTTGTTGGCGGCTCGCAAGGGCAAGAATGCCGTGGGCATGGAAGAGTTCAACGAAGGCGTCGAGCGCGTCACGGCGGGGCTGGAGAAAAAGCAGCGCATCATCCACGAGGACGAAAAGCAGCGCGTGGCCTACCACGAAAGCGGCCACGCCTTGGTGGCTTACAGCCTGCCGAACACCGATCCGGTACACAAGGTTTCGATCATTCCTCGCGGCCTGGCGGCCTTGGGCTACATGATGCAACGGCCCGAAGGCGATCGCTACCTGCTGACGCAGGCCGAATTGGAAAGCCGCATTCAAGTCTTGCTGGCCGGCACGCTCGCCGAGGAAATGATCTTCGACGACGTTTCGACCGGCGCGCAGAACGACCTGGAACGCGCCACCGAGATCGCCCGCAGCATGGTCATGGATTACGGCATGAGCCGGCTGGGGCGGGTCAACTATCGCGAGAGCAACCGCTCCGCTTTTTTGGCCGGCTCGGCCGACGCGCCGCGCGACCGCACCCACAGCGAGCAGACGGCCCGCGAGATCGACGAAGAAGTGCAGCGCATTCTCGACGAGGCGCTCGAAAAGGTCCGCCAGATCTTGCAAGCTCGCCGCCCGGCCTTGGTGGGCTTGGCGAAGCGGCTGATCGAGCGGGAAGTGATCGACGCCGACGAGTTGCGGCAGATCATCGAAGACAATTCCCCCAGCCCGCAGATCGTTCCCGGCACCGCCGCCGAACGCAAGCGGGGATTGGAGGCGAAGGAAGCCGTTGAAGCCGAAGGGCGCGACGACGTCCGCCGGGTTCAGGAAGACGCCTGAATGTTTCGGAGGGTACAATGAGCGTGAAAGACAGGCCCCATTACACGATAGCGGCAGATGTGCTCGCCCAGTGGATCGACGACCAGCGAGATCGCTGGTGGTTCGTCGATGGCGATCCCTTGCTCACTTCCGTTATAGATTTTCCATGCCCGAGCGATGAGCTAGCGCCTGCAATACGCAAAATCGGCAGACCGATCTTGTTGCAGGATACGAACGCCGTCTCGAGTGCAAAGGGAGAAGAAATAGGGAGTGGGAACCTTGACGCATTATCCGACACCAACAATCGACGGCGGCAGAAGACGTGGCTGCTGTCGTGGCAAGGCTCCGACATCGACTGGCTATTGATCGAAGACCAAGCATTGGTTTCAAGGTAGCCGCCGACTGCGCGGAGTTTCCTCACGAAGGGAGCTGGCATTGCCTCGTCCGGTCATTGATCTGCACCAGATGGTCAGGGCAGTGCTTCAGCACTCTTCGCCACTGCCGCCGCTCGCCGAATGCCCGATCGAACACTTCGAGATGTCGGCCAACTTCGGGGCTTCGCTCATCAGATACATCGACGACCATATCGACAGCACAGACGTTTACCAGGCTGTCTACGACCGGCATCTCGGGCACTTGCGCCGCATGGTCCTCGCGGAATTGACCGAATCGTTCGAGCGTTTCCTGAAGGAATTGGCCTCGGTCTGCGTCGATTTTCTGGCAGCCGTGAATCCGGGCAAATCAGAGCAAAAACACTGTTCTTGCCGCCCGCCGGCGGCCGGTTTATACTGGAAGTAACCCTTGTCACCGCGGGGGTTTATTCATCTTGCCCGGAAGATTCCCGCCAGGAGAGATTCCATGGTGTGTCGCGTCTTGTTCACGGCGTTGATGGTGGCGTTGGCGAGCGTTTGGGCCTGGTCGCCCGTGCGTGGCGAAGACCCCAAGGAAGCGGCGCCCGAGCAGGCCGCCCCCAAAAAAGTTAAAGTGCTGCCCGCTGACCAGGTGGGCCAAGATTCGCTCGGCAAAAAAGAGCAGGCCGATAAAGGCGCCGAATACTACGAGTTGTTCAAGGTCCTGGCCGACACGATGGACCAGGTCGAGCGGAATTACGTCAAGGACATCAGCCGCCGCGAGCTGATGGAGGCCGCCATCCGTGGCGTGCTGGAAAAACTCGATCCGTACTCGAACTACATCAGCCCGGAAGAAATCGGCAGCTTCAAGACGGCGGTCGAAAACCAGTTCGGCGGCATCGGCATTCAGGTCGACGTGCGTCGCGGGCGTCTGTTCGTGGTCAGCCCGCTGGTGGGCAGCCCGGCGTACCGCGCCGGCTTGCAGGCGGGCGATGCGATCGTCGAAATCGACGGCAAGTCGAGCGTCGACATCGATCTGGAAGAAGCCATCCGCCGTTTGAAGGGCGAAGCGGGCACCCGCGTCACGATTACGCTGACGCACCCGCCGAAACCCGACCGCCGCAGCGTGACCATCGAGCGCGAAATCATCCAGGTCGAGACGGTGCTGGGAGATCGGCGAGACGATCACGACCGCTGGGACTTCATGCTCGACCAAGAGCAGCGGATCGGCTATATCCGCATCACCGCCTTCGGCCGCGATACGTTCCGCGACCTGCACGCCGCGATGAAAGAACTCGACGAGCAAAAGCTGCGCGGCCTGATCGTCGACTTGCGGTTCAATCCCGGCGGGCTGCTGACTTCGGCCATCGAAGTCGCCGATTTGTACCTGACCGAAGGCGAAATCGTGAGCACCGCCGGACGCAACAGCCCGAAACGCTCGTGGAGCGCCCGCAAGCCCGACACGTTCGAAGGTTTCCCGATGGTCGTGCTCGTGAATCGTTACAGCGCCAGCGCCAGCGAAATCGTCTCGGCCTCGCTGCAAGACCACAAGCGGGCGATCGTGATCGGCGAACGCACTTGGGGCAAGGGCAGCGTACAAAACGTGATCGAACTGGAAAACGGCAAAAGCGCGTTGAAGCTGACCACCGCCAGCTACCGGCGCCCCAGCGGACACAACATTCACCGCTTCCCCGACTCGAAAGAGAGCGACGAGTGGGGCGTATTGCCCGATCCGGGCTATGAAATCAAGCTCGGCGAGGAGGAAATGAGCCGTCTCGTGGCCCTGCGGCGCCAGCGCGACATTCTCCAGGTCAACCATTCCGTCCCGCCGGACGCCGCCTCGCCATCCAGCCCGCCCGCCAAACCGGAGGACGACAAGTCCGCCGACGCCCCCGAGGAATCCAAAGACGCCTCGAAAGAGCCGTCGGACGCAAACAAGGCCGACGCGCCCGCATCGGAAACCCCGCAGGGCGAAGAAAAGCCGGCCGACGCGACTGTGGCTCCCGGCGAAGCCAAGTCCCCCTCGGACGATCGCCAGTTGCAAAAGGCGCTCGACTATCTGTCGAGCGAGCTGGCCAAGGCCCAGTGAGCAAAACGCGGCGGGCGCCTGAAGAAAAACCCTTCCGCGGCGACTTGACAGGGCTAGATCAGGTACTATAGTCAGCTTGCCTTCTTCCGTGCTGGTGAAAGTGCGCCGTATTCCATGCCCAGCGCCGCTGTTAAAGCCGGCCAGCGATGCTCACGTTACGAAGCGTTGTCGTGCTGATTATGGGTGAGGTCTCGGTTCTTGTTTCCCATGTCGGGCAAGCCGACGCGGGCGTGATTCTCTCGGCCGAACTGGACATGGCCGGCGGCAGCTCGTCAGCGAGTGGAAGCGAAGCGCCGCGACCCGTCTCGATTTTCGCGATCGAGCATCTTGGCGGCTTGCTGCTTTGCTCGCGCGGCCCGGCGTCGTCGGGCGCAGGCGCAGACAAGCCGTGTGCCCGCGGGACTTGCGGGCGATTTCCCGAAGGTTATCCGCTCTTGTTTGATCTCGCGGCTGCCGGACTTCAGCCGCGCCTCTTTCCCCTGGGCATTGCGAGATCACGTCTTCCGGCCTCCTCGCCCCCATGCGGTTTGATCCGTTTGCTTCGTTGGCGGCGCGGCGCCTTTCAATTGATCCGTGTTTTTGCGCATGTGGAGGACCAAAATGAGACTCCGTACCTTGACCCTCGTAGCCGGCGTCTTGCTCTTGTCCAGCGGCGCCAGAGCCGGCGTCATCATGGACGATCCCATCACAGCCACCCGGTTCTACGGCGACGACGAGAACATCAGCGTGTTTTCGGGCCCGTCCATACTGATCGGGGGACAAGGGGATGGGGCCAGTTCGATTCTGGATACCAGCGATGCTGCTTTTAAAGCGAACAACCTTTCAGGACAAACGTGGACCTTCAATTGGGCGTCTGCCAATCTTCAAAATTCCGTCATCGACTCGATCAACGGCAGCGCCTATGCCTGGGTCGTCAGCGCGCCGACGGTTCGGCAGGGCGACGGCAAGTTTTATGAATCGCCCGTCAGCAACGACAACGGCAACAAGAACGAGGTCGGCGGCGCCGTGTTCAATATCACCGCGAATTACCAGGTTCCTGCCGCCCCGCCGGGCCACGTCTATTCTCTCCATTGGATCCAGGCGTATTCCGGTTTCGACATTATCGACCCGAACCCAACGACGAGCTTGGACAATGGCCTCGCACAGGGCACGTCGCCTTTTTACGATGCCGGCCCGCGTCCGGGTGCGCCCGGCGGCACTGCGGGAACGTTTTGGCCCGGCAGCAATCCGAGTGCTTGGTTCCTCGACGTTCCTTACTCGAAGGAGGTGGAAAAAGAGACAAACCCCGTAGCCTATTTAACTTTTCAGGTAGCGCTAGCCCTAGACGACTATAACATTACTCAAAACTCAAACGCCGTGACTCTGTTAGGAGGCGTTCAGTGGGGGTACATCTACGTGGCACATGACACTCCGGAGCCGTCGTCGTTGGCGATTTGGTCCGCGCTGGGCGCGCTGGGAATCGCCGCGCGTCGGCGCCGTAGGCATTCAGTTCGCAAACGCCTAATGCCTCTTCAAGCCTCCATCGACGGGCGGAGTGGGGCTGACCCTGGGCGAAGCCCCAGTTCGCTGGGGCATCGCTGCGCTCTGCCGCCAGGCGCCCCAACGCCGTTCGGCGCCGCAGATGAGTAGTCCAGCAAGAGAACGCGGCTCCGTGAACGTTCTGACCCTCGAGACGACTTGCGACGAAACGGCCGCCGCAGTCGTCACCGACCGGCTCGAAGTGCTCGGGTCCTCGGTCGCTTCGCAAGACGCCTTGCACCGCCGCTTTCACGGCGTCGTGCCCGAAATCGCTTCGCGGGCCCACGTCGAACGCATCGTCCCGGTCATCGACGAAGCCGTTCGCCAGGCCGGCATCGAACTGACCGATCTCGACGCGGTGGCCGTGGCCAACACGCCGGGGCTTGCCGGCTCGCTGTTGGTCGGGCTGGCGGCGGCCAAAGCGCTGGCCGTGGCGCTCGAAGTGCCTCTGGTGGCGGTAAACCACATTCACGCCCACGTCTATGCTTGCCGGCTCGCCTTCGGCGAGCGGGTTTTCCCGTCGATCGGCCTGATTGTCAGCGGCGGGCACACGAGCCTCTATCGTTGCGGCGGTCCCTTGGAATTCGAGTTTCTCGGCGGCACGATCGACGACGCGGCCGGCGAGGCGTTCGACAAAGTGGCCAGCCTGCTCGGCCTCTCGTATCCCGGCGGACCGGCGATCCAAACGGCGGCCGAGGGGGGCAATCCGCGCGCCTACGCTTTTCCCCGTTCGTTCATTCACGAACAACAGCGGCTTGAATTCAGCTTCAGCGGCTTGAAGACGGCGGTCCGCTACGAAGCCTACGGCAGCGGCGCGACCGAATGCGACCCGGCAACGCTCGATGAGCGAAGAATCGCCGACCTCGCCGCCAGCTTTCAGGCGGCCGCGGTCGATGTCCTGGTCGCCAAGGCGCGGCAGGCGATAAAGCTGACCGGCTGGCGCAGCTTGTGCGTCGGCGGCGGCGTGGCGGCCAATCGCCTGCTGCGCGAGCGGTTGGAAGCGGCCGCCCGCGTCGGCGGCTTTAACGTCTACATCGCCCCCTTCGAACTTTGCACCGACAACGCCGTGATGGGCGCCATCGCCATCGAACAGCTCAAGGCGGGGCTCGTCGAACCGCTCGATCTCGACGTCCAGCCCGGCTTGATCCGCCGCCGCAGCCCGACCGTAGCTTGAGTGGTTCGCGCCGGTTCGAGGTTTTCCGATCTCTCCGGCCCGATGGCGCCGGCCGATCGCCGGGTTAGAATCGTGATCGGAATTCTTTGCCCGCCTTAGCCCAATCCCGACAGGCCGCCCCCCCTTATGCGCACCTTGCTCTGTTGCCTGATCCTCGCAGCCTCCTCGTCCTTCGCTACGGCAGCCGAACGCTGGACGCAATTCCGAGGGCCTGGAGGAACCGGCCTTTCCGACGCCACCGGGTTGCCGGTCGAGTGGAGCGAAACGCACGACATTTGCTGGAAAACGGTCCTGCCGGGCAAGGCCTGGTCGTCGCCAGTCGTCTGGGACGACCAGGTCTGGGCGACCAACGCTACCGAAGACGGCAAGCGGCTATCGGCCGTGTGCCTCGATCGCCAGACGGGCGAAATCGTCCGCGACGTGCTGGTCTTCGCCATCGAAAAGCCGCAGTTCTGTTACCCGTTCAACAGCTACGCCTCGTCGACGCCGGTCATCGAAGCCGGGCGGATTTACGTTCACTACGGCAGCCACGGCACGGCCTGTCTCGATACGGCCGACGGCCACACGATCTGGGCTCGGCAGGACTTGCCGTGCGACCACTTTCGCGGCGCCGGGTCGTCGCCGATCGTGTTCGGCGATCTGGTGTTTCTGACTTTCGACGGCGCCGATCTGCAATACGTCGCGGCGCTCGACAAGCACACCGGCGAGACCGTCTGGCGAACGGATCGCGAGATCGATTACGGCACCGACAACGGCGACCACAAAAAGGCTTTTAGCACGCCGACGATCGTCACGTCGAACGGCAAGCCGCAGCTTGTCAGCCCGGCCGCGGCGGCGACAATCGCCTACGATCCGCTCACCGGCGAAGGGCTCTGGAAAGTGCATCACGGCGGCATGAATGCAGCCGCGCCGCCCTTGGTCGGACTCGATTTATTGTTCGTCAACACGGGCGATGGCGGCTTCAAGCAGTTCGCCGTGCGGTTGGGCGGCCGGGGCGACGTCACCGAGAGCCGCGTGGTCTGGAAGGTTCAGCAAGGAGTCCCATCGCGTTGCGCGCCGCTGTTGATCGACGACTTGCTCTACATGCTCAACGAGGCGGGCATCGTCACCTGTCTCGACGCCCGCTCGGGCGAAGTCGTCTGGAAGCATCGCCTGGGCGGCAACTACAGCTCGTCGCCCGTGGCCGCCGAAGGCCGCATCTACCTGAATACTGAAGACGGCGAGAGCCACGTGATCGCCGTTGGGCGGAAGTTCAAGCTGCTGGCGACCAATCACCTCGACGCCGGCTGCATGGCCACCCCGGCGATCGCCGGTAAGGCGCTGTTTCATCGCACGAAGACGCATTTGTACCGGATCGAGGAGGGGGCGGAAGCGGCTGCGGGAGAGTAGAGTAGTGATGCACCGGTAATCTTGTGTTTTTCCGGTTTCGTTATTGCCCATCCACTATCGGGGATGCTGCAATCAACTGAAAGGAAACGTCTTCCTCGACGTCCGTCGAGTAAAAGACCTTGATCCGACGTCGAAGAGTAACCTGGTAGCGCCTGCCGACCTCGAAGGTTTGTGTCGGGGATATCGTCTCTGCAAACGATCCGCGAATGTCATGCTGGTCGGCCAGTTCTAAATGAAACGTCCGCTTGGTCACATCGGCGCCCGCAAGACGTCCGATCTCATCTGATTCCTCTTCGATAATCTCGGTTGCGTTGTCGATCGCAGATACCAACTGCCGCAAGTCGGGCAATTGCGCCAGAAGTCTTGCTTTGGTTTCATGCCCCTTTTGCCACTCTATTTCTGCGCCCATCGCGGCCTCGACGTGCCGCGCCGCCCAGCGGTGCAAAGCACGCACTCCCGGAACGCCAAGCCGCTTGCCTTTGGAGATAATCTCGTCACTTGCCCGCGCCTGAGCGATGTCGACGATAGCAAGCATCGCTTCATCGAGGCTCGATTCGAAGAGCGACCTGACGTTATTGTCGAACGTCATGACGATACCCACGGATCCGCTAAAGCTGTAACCAAAGTAAAAAGAGGATTGGTCTACCACTTCAGGCGGGAGCTTGCGGGACTGCCTCTTTGGGCCATTCTTTACCGCGTCGTAGGCCACGGAAAACAGCGATTGAAATTCTGCGAGCGCCGCACAGAGCGGGCTCACTGTTGGCCGACGCGAGTCGGAGAAGAAACGGTATCGGCAAACGTCCGTTCCAATATCGGCGGCAGTCGAGCGGAAATCGTCTTCAAGCTGTTGCTTCCGCTTGGCAAACGACTTGAGCATCGCAGCTAGCGAGACGGAATCCGGCTCGTGCGCGACCGCGCGTTCGAACTCCGCGATCGCAGCGCTGGTGTCTTGCAGTTTCTCTTGGAGGTCTAGGATCCTGCTCATTTGTCGCTCCCCGGTAATTGTACCACGGCGACTCCCTTTAAGTCATCAATTCGGCTAAATCCCCATTGCCGCATCCAGTAGCAGTAGGCGTAGTGCCCAAGCCAGTACTTTGGGTGATCTTCCGGCCACTCGGCGAAGTAAAATGAATGGCAGCGATGCGAGCTATGCAGGTCACTCACCACCCAGATGATCGCGTTCCGTTGTTCAGCGTTGCAGGATTCCTCAAATTCCCCGTTGAGGCGCAAAACCACATCGACATCTTCGGGATCCAACTTTTCGGTCAGGAAACTCCCATCGACCCAAAGCTCTCCCACGATCTTCACGGCGACAAGCTTTTCGATGACGGCGTTCAGTCCAGCCATAATGGCGGGCCGTGTCGAAGAGGATGGAAATTTTTCGACGCAGAGCTGGATTAGCTCTGGGACGGTAAACGGATGCCGGCCAATAGGCAGGAGCGGACTGAACTCAGTTTTGTGCGGCCCACTGGACATTTGAGGCGATGGTAATCCCGCTGCATAGCGCGGTCAACGATCAACCGTCATGTCGTCGCTATTTTACGCGGCGGCGTAGCGTGCATCGGCTGTGCTAACCGCAACGCCCTGGCCATCTCGAACAACGTCTCGCCCATCCGCGGCCAGGAGAATCGCTCGCGAAGCGGGGCGGGGTCGATCGAGAGGGGCCGCGAAGCGATCAACTCACGATAGGCGGCGTCGAGCGACGCTGGGTCGCAAGCGTCGAAGTAGAACACGCCGGGCGATTCCAATTCGGACAGCGAGCTGTTGTAGCTGCAGAGCACCGGGGCGCCGTGCAACAACGAATCGAGCACCGGAAAGCCGAAGCCCTCGTAGAGCGAAGGATAAGCGGTCATTGCGGCGCGCTGATACAGCTCGCAGAGCCGCTGGTCGGAGACCATGCCCAGGAACTTCACCCGGCTCTGTCGCGGGTGGCTCGCCAGCCCGGCCGGGCCGTCCCAAAGCCAGCCTTCCGGCCCGGCCCACCATAGCTCGGCCTCGGCGGTGAGCGCCTGACTGTTGAGGAACCAGTCGAGCAGGAAGTCGCCGTTCTTGCGCGGCTCGCGCGTGCCAACCACCAAGATCACGTGTTCGCTGCGCGCGACGGGCTCGTGATGCGCGTGCCGCTCGAGACATTGGCTGGGGCCGGGATACGCGACCACCACGTCCTCTTCAGGCGCCGGGCTTAGCCACGCGGCATCGGCCCGCGTCGAGTGCGAAATGGCCAACACCTTTTCGCAGTGGCGCGAGGCCGCGATCTGCCGGTGAAAGCCCTCGCACAGCCCGGCGGTGTGCGACCAGGAAACGATCAGCGGCGTGAAATCGTAGAAGATCGTCAGTTCGCGGGCGAAATGCCGTTCGTCGGGCCGCTGCCACAGATAAATGCCCGTGTGCCGAGACGCCTCTTCGGCGTCGTAGGGCCGTTTGGGACGCTGGCAGACGCGGCGCGCCCAGCCGGGCAAGTCTTCGCCCGCGTCGGTCAACTCGCCCTGGGCGATTTCGATCTCTTCGCCTTGCGACAAGTCGTCGCACAGCTTGTGTACGCGGGCCGTTCGCGGATCGAGAAACGTGGTCAGCCGCAACGGGGCGTGCTGGTTGAGCGCCTGCACGAGCCGCGCCGAAAAGCGGCCGATGCCCGTCATCGTGGGCACCAGCAACGGAAAGACCTCGATATAAATGGGCGCTGTCACGCTGCTCTCTCCGCGGCGAAGGTCTTTGCACGGATAACGCCTGGCGAGCCGGTGGCGTCAGCCTCCGGGTCGGGGAGCAAAATGCCGCGCTCGAACAACCCGGAGGCTGACGCCACCGGCTCGCCAACTGACGCCACCGGTTCGCCGAAGGCCAAGGCCAGCGCGCCGGCCAAACGCGGCCAGACCGCGGCGGCCGAAGCCCAACCGTGCATCGCTTGCCGCGCTTCGCGCGACAGGTTGCGATACTGCGGGCGGTCGTTCACCGCCGCCTCGTAGCTGGCCTCGATCTGTTCGCGCAGCGACGACCACACGATGCGATGCCAGCTTGTGTGCAAACGGCCGGAATTGTCTTGCGGCCAGGGACACGGCTCGGGATGCGAATCGACTACGAACCCCAGGCGATCGTCGAAGTAATCGGCGATGGCCGTATGCCGCGGCGCCACGCCCGGCCGCCCGCCGGCGAGAAAGTCTTGCAGCGGCAGACAAGCGCCTTCGGCGCGCGTCGAGGTGATGTAGTAAGCGCTGGCCTCAGCGAGAGTGCGCATCTGCTCGTCGCTCAGGTAGCTGGTGATGAGCACGAGCTTCGAGCGATGGGAGATGCCGAGCTTGTAATAATAGCCGAGCATCTCGCGCACCGGCGCCGCGTGACTTGTGACCAGTTTGACGACCAGCGTGGCGTCCTCGCGATCCCGCGTGGCCAGCAAAAATGCGCTGAGCAGGTCTTCCCAGTTCTTGCGATTATCGTCGGGATTGAGAATCGAAGTATAGACCACGCCGGAAAGCTCGACCTTGGTTTCGGCGGGCGGCAATTCGATTTCGCCTTCGAGCCACGCGTTGCGGGCGGCGTTTTTGGCCGAGACCAAGGCCTTGCTCAATCGCAACGGCAGCCAGGGCTTGATGCCGCGACGCCAGACGTTGCGAGCCGCGCTGCGCAGCTTGGTTTTAAGCCGAAAGGCTTGCGAATCGGGCCCCGGGCGCGACTCGACGTCGGGCGGCCGCAACGGTTGAACCTCGGGCGAGGAGAAAACATAGGCCGTGCAATCGAGCGTCGTCCGCCGGCCGGCCTCCCAGGGCGGCAGCTCGAAGTATTCCGCCGCGACGGGCGTCGGAACCACGCGGATCGGCGTGCGCACCCCGGCGCGGCCGAGCGCCGCGGCCGTGAATTCGCTGGCCGTCAAAATCAACGAGCAGTGATTGGCGATCCGCACCCAATGATAGCGAGGATTGTCTTTGTAATCGCCGGCCGGAATGTCGGGAAACTCCCAAAACGGCAGCACGACGTTCGGCGCCTTGCGCGTCAGGTAAACTTCCTGGAACGGGCGGAAACTGAGGCTCAGCGGTTGCCGGCCGCGACGCCGGGCGTTGCGGACGGCGAAATCGAGCTGGCTTTCGGGCCGCCCGACTTCGACGACCTCGGCCCACCGCTCCAAGAGCGGGCGAAAGGCGCGCAGCACGAACTCGTAGGAATAACCCGCCGCGCCCAGCGTTTCCTGCGGCGCAGCGCCGCGCGACAGCGAGTTGACGATCAGCGTGCGCAGGTTTTCGGAAGCGCCCAGCGCGTCGGCGCCTGCGGCAGAAGTTGGGCCTTTGTTCATTTTCTCCAGGCTCGCCAGGTTGCGACATCAAGGGCCAAGCGGGCGGTACCGTAGCAGACGCAGTTGCGACGGTCAATCTGAGGTTGAACGATCCGCCGCTTGAGCTATACTTCGCCGCCTTTCTTTTCGAAGTTGGCGGCTGGGGCGCATCTGTCGCCGTTCGGCGAGCAACTCCCTTCATACCGAGGCGTGGACCGATGCTGTTCTGCTCCGAGCAGTTCCTGGTATTTTTCAGCCTGGTGTTCTTGGCCTATTGGGCCCTGCCTTGGCATCGGGCGCGCGTCTATCTGTTGCTGGTCGCCAGCTTTTATTTCTATGCAAGCTGGAACCGTTGGCTGGCGCTGATCATCGGCGTCTCGACGACGATCGACTACTTCGTCGCCCGCGGCATGGACGCCGCCGAGATTCCTTGGCGGCGGAAGGCGCTGATGAGCGTAACCATCGTCGCCAATTTGGGCCTGTTGTGTTATTTCAAGTACGCCAACTTCTTTCTGCACTCGCTGGAAGAGGCGCTGCGAGCGGCCGGCTCGACGGCCTCGCTGCCGGTGCTGAAGGTGATTCTGCCGATCGGCATTTCGTTTTACACCTTCGAGGCCATCAACTACGCGGTCGACGTGTATCGCAAGCACGTGCGCGCCGAGCGAAACCTGGCGCACTTCATGCTGTTCATCACGTTCTTCCCGCACCTGGTGGCGGGGCCGATCGTGCGGGCTCGCGATTTCCTGCCGCAGATCGCCCGGCCCAAACGCTGGGACTGGGCCCGGCTGCAAGTGGGGGCGCAGTTCTTTCTGATGGGCCTGTTCAAGAAGACCATCGCCGACCGGATGGCGATATTCGCCGACCCGATCTTCGCCGACCCCGAGCAGTATCGCACCAGCGCCATCTGGCTGGGCGTGCTGGCCTACGCGCTGCAAATCTACTGCGACTTTTCCGGCTACACCGACATGGCCCTGGGCGCCGCCCACATGCTCGGCTACAAGCTGGCCCAGAATTTCAACCTGCCCTACGCATCGCTCAACGTCTCGGAGTTCTGGCGCCGCTGGCACATCTCGCTGTCGAGCTGGCTGCGCGATTACCTGTTCATTCCGCTGGGCGGCAGCCGCGGCTCGAATTGGAAAACGAACTGGAATCTGCTGATCACGATGACGCTGGGCGGCCTGTGGCACGGGGCGAGTTGGACCTTCGTCGCCTGGGGCGTGTTGCACGGGGCGCTGCTCATCGGGCATCGCCAGTTTCGCAGCTTTTGCCAAACACGGCCCAAGCTCGCCGGGCTGCTGGCCACGCCGCCCGGCGCCCTGGCCCGCATGGGGCTGACCTTTTTCACCATTTGTCTGGCCTGGGTCTTCTTCCGCGCCACGACCTTCGCCGCGGCGTCGACGATCTTCCAGTGCATGTTTACCTGGCACGCCGGCAAGCCGCTGCCGATGAGCCGCTTCAGCTTGGCGTTGTTGACCGGCGTCGTCGTGGTCAGCCACGCGCTGGCGCTCAGCGGCGGCTGGAAGAAATACTCGGTCCGCATTCCCGCCCCCGTGCTCGGCGTCAGCTACGCCGTCGTGCTGACGTTGGCGCTGGTGCTCAGCCCCGACGCCGGCAAGGCGTTCATTTACTTCCAGTTCTAAGAGGGCCCGGCGGATGTTGATTTGCCAGACTTTCGCGGCCGCGGGCGAGCTTTTACTTAGCCCAGGCATTTATGCCTGGGAGTTCGTTGATCGCGCGCCCTTTTTTCCGGTTGGCGCCTCGCGGCCGCCGTCGGCGGCC
>Ga0307372_10001041_pt1 | contig 48540 bp, 45 predicted proteins | sample OX1MG_FD_202533 | JGI IMG/M metagenome (GOLD analysis project Ga0307372, IMG submission 202533) | Soil microbial communities from Risofladan, Vaasa, Finland - OX-1 | ecosystem: Environmental > Terrestrial > Soil > Coastal area > Acid sulfate soil | place: Finland: Risofladan, Vaasa | collected...
CCCGGATCCGGATGGGGCGCGGATCGTCGATGAGCACGCCCAGCACGCCGCGTCCGGTCGGAAGGGGGCCTTCGCGCAGGCGGGCCTCGTCCTCGGGATCCAGCCCGGACACGTGGAACTCCACCAACTCCCGACCCGCGGCGTCGAGCACCCCGAGCGCCCCGTAGCGGGCGCCGGCCAGGGAGATCGCCTCCTCGACGAGGTGTCGCAGGAGCCCGCTGAGGTGGAGGTTCGACTCAAGGAGCAGGCTGGCCTCGAGCAGTCTGCGGAGCGTGACCGGGTCCTCGATGTCCTCGTACGGCGACCGGCGGATCGCTTCGTCGTCGGGCACGCTGCCCAACGTACCGACCGGGAACGGGTGCGTCCACCGGCCGCAGGCGTGTCCCGGAGCTCCTGACGTGCTCAAATGGTCCGTGATGACCATCCGAGTGTTCCTTCTGGACGACCATGAGATCGTGCGCACCGGACTGCGCACCCTGCTGGAGGCGACCGACGATCTCGAGGTCGTCGGCGAGGCCGGGACCTCCGCCGAGGCGCTCAGTCGCATCCCCGCGCTGCGCCCCGACGTCGCCATCCTCGACGTCCGCCTTCCGGACGGGAGCGGCGTCGAGGTCTGCCGCGACATCCGGTCCCAGCTCCCGACGACGGCGTGCATCATGCTCACCTCCTACGCCGACGACGAGGCGCTGTTCGCCTCGATCATGGCGGGCTCGTCGGGCTACGTGCTCAAGCAGGTCGGCGGGACCAGTCTCGTCGACGACATCCGCCGCGTGGCCGCCGGCGGCTCGCTCCTCGACCCGGCCCTGACCGAGCGCGTGCTGCAGCGCCTCCGCGAGGGGCCCGCAGAGGAGCCGCTCCTCGCCACCTTGACCCACCAGGAGCGCCGGATCCTCGACCTGATCGCCGAGGGCAAGACCAACCGCCAGATCGCGGAGGCCATGTACCTCGCCGAGAAGACCGTGAAGAACTACGTGTCCAATCTCCTCACCAAGCTCGGGATGGAACGCCGGACCCAGGCCGCCTCCTACGCCACCCGGATCCACGAGCGCAGTGAGCGCGACCGCCGGGCGGACTCGACCGGCACCTGACCGGAAGGTCAGGGGGCGCCGTCCGCCTCGGGGCCCGGAGCAGCGCGCGCCGGGAGCCTCACGCCCCTGTCGAGGAGTGCCTGCTCGAGTTGGGCCCGACCGTGCGAAGGGACCTCGAAGCTGCCGAGGTCGGTGGGGACGCCCCGCTTGCGGGCCAGGCGGACCAGGGCGGCGTCATAGGCGAGCTGGTCGGCGACACCCTGCAGTGCCCAGTCGGGATCCGTGTGGTCGCCGTGCCGCTCCAGCACGTGGGAGAGGCGGACGACCTCGGCGAGCGGCCCCGACGACCGCGTGGGCGACGAAGCCGACGTGTCCGCCTCTTCGCTCAGCACTGCTTCCAGGAGTCGCGCATACATGGGATTGGCCCGGGAGCGCTCGGGACCGACCGGCCCCGGATGTTCCCGGGGTCCGGTGGTCACGGGCACGGCCCTCGTCCCTCGGCTAGTCGACCGGCCCGCGCCGGATGACGGCCTCGGCGGACTGGTACGCCTGACGGATGTCGTCCAACAGCTTTTCGACGCCGTCCCGCAGGGAGCCGAGGTTGGCGCCGGCGTCCCTCGGCATCTCCCGGAGCCGGCTCTTGGCGGCCAGATAGGCGTTCTCGGCCAGCGCCGCCTTGGCCCGGACCGACTCGCCGACGTCCTTGGACGCCAGGTCGGCCTGCACCAGGAGCTCGTCGATCCGTTCCCGCCACTCGTCCAGCAGCCGCTCGAGCCGTTCCACGGTCGCGCCGTCACCGTCTCGTCCGGTGCCGTCGCCGGCGGTGGATCCCTTGTCGGTCGTCGTGGCCATGTCTCCTCCTCCTCAGGAGTTTCCTCCGTTGTCGTTAGGGCCAGGATGGTCGCGTCCCGGAGGACCCGGTAGGGCCGAACGTCCCGAGGCGACACCCCCGTACGGCCCCCGAACGGGCCGTTCGGCCCTAGGTCCGCGGCACCGGCATCGCCATGATGAAGGAGCACGGCGTCGGGTGCGCCGCGAGGGGAACGGAGGGTCGGGACGTGGTACGAATGCAGGAGTCCCTACGAGCGGAGGTGGCGGACATGGGTGTCGAGCCGGTCCTGAGGACGGAGTCCGGTCAGCTCGCCGGACCGACGGCGGAGATGGCGGGCCCCGAGGGGTCGGACGGCCCGATGGGACTCGCCGACTGGCGCGGTGACGTTGCCCTCGAACTGTGGGTCGAGACCGAGGCGCTGCCACCCCGGGTCCGCCTGGCGGGCCGGCTGGACGCCGCGACGGCGGCGACGCTGTCCCAGGTGGTGCGCGAGCTGCTGCTCGACGGCTCACAGGAGATCGAGCTGTGCACCGAGGGACTCCGGGTGGTCGACTCGTCGGCCCTGGGCGCCCTGGCCGACATCGAGCGCATGGTGCGAGCCGACGGCGGGACCCTGGTCCGGGTCGGACCGGCCAGCGGACCCTTCGGGCGCTCGCGGCGCAGTACGGTCCCGCCGGTCATCGGATCCTGAGCCCCGTCGGGCTGCCCGGGTCGGGGGCTGCCCCGTCGGGCAGCCCCCGACCGTGCGCCGGCTGCGACCGCCACCTGCGTAGCATCGGCAGCGATGGCCGACGGCGACGACACCGGCTCCCACGAGCCGCCCCACGGGTATCCGTCCGGGCTCGAGACGGACGAGGTCGTCCGGGACGGCTCGACCGTCCGCTTCCGCCCCATCCGCCCGTCCGACGGCCCCGCCCTGGTCGCCTTCCACGACGGGCTGTCGTCCCAGTCGGTGTACCGCCGGTTCTTCTTCATGCACCCGCACCTCAGCCCGGGGGAGGTGGAGCGCTTCACCCGCATCGACTACGGCGACCGGATGGCGTTCGCCGTGTTCGACGGCGGACGGATGGTCGGCGTCGGTCGCTACGAGCGGCTCCCGGTCGGGACGGAGGCCGAGGTCGCCTTCGTGGTGACCGACGACCATCAGCATCTCGGCATCGGCACGCTCCTCCTCGACCATCTCGCCGACGCGGCCCGGGACAACGGGATCGCCACCTTCGTGGCCCAGACGCTGTCGGACAACCGGGACATGATCGGCGTGTTCCTGTCCTCGGGATTCCCGGTGACGACGACGACGGCGTCGGGGACGGTCACCCTCCGCCTCCCGGTCGAGGCCAACCCCGACTACGTGGCGGCCCGCGCGTCCCGGCGGGCCGCCGCCCGGCCGGCGCCGGATCCCCCGACGTCACCGACGTCACCGCCGGCACGGGACGACCCGCGGTAGCGGCCCACGACACGACCGTCGAGGACCACGACCACCTCGTCGGCGTGGGCGAGGTCCTCGTCCCGGTGGGTGATGAGGAGCAGCGTGGTCCCTTCGGTGGCGGCGTGGACGTCGTGGAGCAGCCGGCGCGCCGTCGGCCGGTCGAGCCCGGACGTGGGCTCGTCGAGCACCAGCACCGGTGCACCGGCCAGGAGGGCCCGGGCCAGCGCCACCCGTTGGCGCTGGCCACCCGAGAGCTGGGCCCCACGTTCGCCGACCGGGGTGTCGAGGCCGAGGGGCAGCCCGTCGATCCAGGGACCGAGCTGGGCGTCGCGGGCGGCCGCGGCCACCTGGTCGGGTGAGGCACCCGGTCGGGCCACGGCGATGTTGCCACCGACGGTGGTGGGGAAGAGGTGGGCGTCCTGGCCCACCCAGCCGATCCGCGACCGGACGTCGTCCTGACGGAGCGTGTCGAGCGGCGATCCCCCGAGGCGGGCGGTACCCGTCTCCAGGCCCCAGAAGCGGAGGAGGACGTTGACCACGCTGCTCTTGCCTGCCCCGCTCGGCCCGACCACGGCCACCCGACGGCCGGGTGCGAGCCCGAGGTCGAACCCGTCCAGGACGCGCGGACCGTCCGGCAGGTAGCGGAGCACCGCGTCCTCGAACCCGATCCCGGTGCCCTCCGGCAAGGGTGCGGGATCGCCGGGATCGACCACCGGGACCTCGAGGTCGGCCACCGAGACGAGGCGTTCGGCGGCCTCGGTGTGATCGGCCAGGCGCGACACGGCGTCGGCGGCCGGCAGCACGACGTCGAAGGCTCCCAGGGCGACCAGCGGGAGCACGGCCACCATGAAGCCCGGCAGCCGGTGGGCGGCGATCGCTCCGGTCGCGACCGCCAGCGTCCCGACCACGGCGGCACCCGTGGCCGCGACCACGACGGCGCCCACGGCCCCGTCGGACCACGAGCGGCGCCGCGCCCGACGCTCGAGTTCGGCATCGGACGCGAGCACCCGTTCGAGGTACTCCTCGTCGCGCCCCATGGCCACCAGGTCGGGGGCGGCGGTGAGCAGTTCCACCAGGTCGGCGGCCAGCGCCCCGCGCAGCGCCCGCTCGCCCTCGTGGCCGGAGCCGGACCTGCCGGTGGGTCGCCGGCGGGACCAGGCGAGAGCCGAGGCTCCCACGGTGCCCGTCAGCAGGCAGACGCCGAGGACCAGCCCGGCGGCGGGCAGCACCAGAGCGACCGCTCCGACCGCGACCAGCGATGTCACCGCGGCGGTCACGAGCGGGCCCACCCCCCGCAGGTAGACGTCCTGGAGCAGGTCGACATCGGCGGTGGCCCGGGTCAGCAGGTCGCCGCTGCGCCACCCGGCGACGCCGGCCGGCGACCGGGGGGCGACCTGGTCGTAGAGCCAGAGCCGGACCCGGCCGAGCGCACCCAGGGCGGCGTCGTGGGAGACGAGCCGCTCGGCGTAGCGGAGCGGCCCCCGCGCCAGCGCCAGCAGCTGCACGGCGGCCATGAGCAGGGTCAGCGTCTCGAGGGGCGGCCGCAGGGCCGCCTTGTCGATGAGCGCGCCGGAGCAGGCCAGGAGGCCGACGGTGCACAGGGCGGCGGTCGTGCCCAGTGCCGTCCCGAGGAGGAAGCGACGGGGATCGGGGGCGCCGATGCGCAGGATCCGGGCGAGCGGCCCGCGGGACCGACCGTCGCGTCGGCGGACGCTCACCGGGTGACCCCCGATGGCAGCGTCCCGGACCCACCGGCCTCGAGGATCCGACCGGACACCAGGGTGAGCGTCCGGTCGACACGGCCGACCAGTCCGCCCCGATGGGCGGCCACCACGACGGTGCGGCCCTCGAGCCACGGGGTCAGCAGGTCGCGCAGCGAGTCCTCCCGGTCGGCGTCGAGGTGGGCGGTCGGCTCGTCGAGCAGCACCACCGGCACGTCGCGGAGCACCGCCCGGCCCAGGGCGATCCGCTGCCGTTCGCCGGCGCTGAGGGTCAGGCCGCCCTCGCCTACCGGCGTCGCCAGGCCGCCCGCCAGTCGGGCGACCAGCCCGTCGAGCCCGGCGCGTCGGACGGCGCGTGCCACCTCCGCCCCGGTGGCCCCCGGGTTCCCGAGCCGGAGGTTGTCCTCGATCGTGCCGCGTACCAGGGCGGGCCGCTGGGGGACCCAGGCGACCCGTGCGCGCCATTCGCGCAGCGTCGACCCCCCCAGGTGCACGCCTCCCACCCGGACGTCACCCCGGTCGGGGGTGGTGAACCCGAGGAGCACCGACAACAGGGTCGACTTGCCCGATCCGGACTCGCCCACCACGGCGACGTGGACCCCGGGTTCGAGGGCGAGGTCCACGCCGTCGAGCACCGGGAGCGCCCGCCCGGCAAACCGCACGGTGACGTCGGTCAGCTGCACCGTGTGGGTGGCCGGGTCGGGCAGCGGGCGTCCGTCGGGCCGACCGACGTCGGCGTCGGCACGGTCGGCGTCGTCCAGCACGTCGAGGATCCGCCCGGCGGCGGCGCGGCCCTGGGCACTGGCGTGGAACTCGGCGCCGACCCGCCGCAGCGGCAGGTAGACCTCGGGGGCGAGCACGAGGACGGCCAGGGCCGTGCCCACGCCCAGCGTGCCGTGGAGCAGGCGCAGGCCGAGGAAGAGCGCCACCAGCGCGGTGCCGACCGAGGCCAGGGTCTCGAGGGCGAGTGAGGAGAGGAACGCCACCTTGAGGGTGGACATCGTCTCGTCGCGGAGTTCGCGGTTGGCCCGCTCGAGCGTGGCCCGCCCGTCGCCGACCCGCCCGAAGGCACGCAGGGTCGGGAGGCCCTGGAGCAGGTCGTAGAAGGTGGCGGCCAGGCCCGACAGCCGGTCCCACTGCCGGGTCGCGCTCCGGGTGGCCTCCATGCCCAGCAGGATCATGAAGAGGGGGATCACGGCTGCGGTCACCAGGAGGATGACCGCCGAGAACCAGTCGTCGGCGACGATCCAGGCCAGGAGGACGAGGGGTGTGAGTGCGGCGAGCACGGCGGTCGGGAGGTAGCGCGCGAAGTAGGCGTCGAGTGCGTCGATGCCCTGGGTGGCGGACGCGGTCAGCTCGCCCGTGCGCTCGCCGGCCAGCCAGGCAGGTCCGAGACCCACCGCCCGGACCAGGAGCTGGCGCCGCAGCGTGGACGTCACCCGCGACGACGTCCGGTGGGCGGCCACCTCGCCCGCCCACGCGCAGACCGATCGGACGGCGAAGGCCGCGGCCAGCCCGACCAGCAGTGGCGCGGTGGGGGCCAGCCCGGAGTGCCCGATCAGGACCTCCTCGACCACGGCGCCGAGGAGGACGGCCTGGGCCACGAGGGCCACGGTCCCGACCAGTGCGACGGCAACGGCGCCGACCAGGTAGTGCCGAGTCGCGGTGGCCCGCCGGATCAGCCGTGGGTCGACCGGGCCCCGGGCCCGGGCCTCCGACGGGTTCAGGGGTTCCCGCCGTCGCCGGTCGGCGACGCGGCCGCGTCGTCGGACACCGTGGTCGCGTCCGCACCGGCGTCCGCACCGGCGGACGTCGCAGCCGGTGCCGGCGTTCCTCCGGCAGGCGGTGGGCCGGTCGCCGGCAGCACGGCACCGACGGGGGGGCGGCGTACCCGTGCCCGGAACACCCAGTACGACCAGCTCTGGTACACGAGGACCAGGGGGGTGAAGATCAGGGCGACGACGGTCATGACCTTCAGCGTGTACGGCGCCGACGACGTGTTCCCGATGGTCAGGTTGAAGGCGGGGGAGATGCTCGACACCATGACCCGGGGGTACAGGTTGAGGAAGATCGTGGCGATCAGGCCGACCATGGCTACGGCGTTGGCGATGAACGCCCAGCCCTCGAGCTTCTCCCGTAGGAGCCAGCCGACGACGGCGACCGCGGCGATGGCCAGGATCGGCACGAACGGGGGCACGATGCCGACGTCGTGGGCGGACCGGGCGTTCGCGTAGGTCCACGCCAGGAAGCCGAGCAGGGCCACGGTGGCGGCCGGAGCAAGCACCTTGGCGGCGGCCTCGGCCCGTTCCCGGATGTCCTCCGTGGTCTTGAGGCTCAAGAAGATGCTGCCGTGGAGGGCGAAGAGCAGGAGGGTCGTGACCCCGCCGAGGAGGCTGTAGACGTTCAGCAGGTTGAAGAACGATCCCAGGTAGGTCTGGTGCGGCCCGATGGGGGTACCCCGCAGGATGTTGGCGAAGGCGACGCCCCACAGCAGCGACGGGATCAGGCTCCCCCAGAAGATGGCGTGGTCCCACGCCAGGTGCCACTTCGGATGCTCCCGCTTGGCGCGGAACTCGAACGCCACGCCCCGGAAGATGAGCGCGGCGAGGATCAGGAAGAGCGGGAGGTAGAAGCCGCTGAAGAGCGTGGCGTACCAGTTGGGGAAGGCGGCGAAGGTGGCGCCGCCTGCGACCAGGAGCCACACCTCGTTGCCGTCCCACACCGGCCCGATGGTGTTGATCATCACCCGCCGGTCGAGATCGCTCCTCCCGACGACGGGGAGGAGCATCCCCACCCCGAAGTCGAACCCTTCCAGGGCGAAGTAGCCCACCCACAGCACGGCGATCACCAGGAACCAGAAGATCTCCAGCCCGGTGTAGGCGGGTGTGGCGCTCGCGATCGTCAGCATCGTGGACTCCCCCTGTCGCTCAGTAGATGAGGGCCGGAACCCGCTCGTCGGGGTGCCCGTCGCCTTCGGCCCCGTCCGTGCCGTCGCCTCGGGAGGTCCCCGTCCCGCCGTGCTCGTCCGCGCTGTCCGGGTCGAGCCTGGCGTAGCGGGCCATCAGCCCGAAGTCGATGATCGCCAGCAGCGAGTAGATGGCCGTGAATCCGACCAGCGTGGTGACCACGTAGCCGGTGCCGACCGGCGACACGCCCTTCGCCGTCTTCAGCAGCCCGTAGACCACCCACGGTTGGCGGCCCATCTCGGTGAAGATCCACCCGGTGGCATTGGCGACGAACGGGAGCGCCAACGCGGGGAACGCGAGGCGCAGGAACCACTTCGAGGTGTCGACCTTGCGCCGGTACATCAGCCACAGGCCCCACACCAGGCCGGCGAGCATGAGCATTCCGCAGCCCACCATGATCCGGAAGGTCCAGTAGGTCACCCACAGGACCGGCACGTAGCTGCCGGCGCCGTAGGTCGCCTCCTCTTGGGCCTGCACCTGGTTGATGCCCTCCACCGGCCCGTTCCAGCTGTTGTCGGAGAGGATCGACAGGGCGTGGGGGATCCGGATCTGGAAGATGGGGTCACCCGACAGGTTGCCGATGGTCAGCAACGAAAAGCTGGCGCCGTTCTGCGTGTTGTACTGCACCTCGGCCGCCGCCATCTTCATCGGCTGCTGCTTGGTCATCAGACGCGCCTGGTTGTCGCCGAAGAACATGGTGGCGACCACGGCGACCGACCCGAGGATCAGCGCCAGCTTGGCCGAGGTGGAGAAGACCGGGTGGGGGCGGTCGCCGGCCTTCTGGGACCTGCGCAGGTGCCAGGCGCTGACGCCGAGGACGAGCATCGCCGCCGTCACCAGCGCCGCGGTCAGCACGTGCAGGAACGAGCTGATCAGGGTGCTGTTGGACATGACCGCCCAGAAGTCCGTCATGACCGCCCGGTTGCCTTCGACCTTGTAGCCCACCGGGTGCTGCATCCAGGCGTTGGCCGCCAGGATGAAGTAGGCGGACAGCATCGTCCCGATGCTGACCAGCCAGATCGAGGCCAGGTGGATGCGGTCCGACACGCGGCCCCTGCCGAAGATCCAGATGCCGAGGAAGGTCGACTCGAGGAAGAAGGCGAGCAGTGCCTCGATGGCCAACGGGGCGCCGAAGACGCTGCCCACGTACCGGGAGTACATGGACCAGTTCATGCCGAACTGGAACTCCTGCACGATGCCGGTCACCACCCCGATGGCGAAGTTGATGAGGAAGAGGCGTCGCCAGAAGACCGTCATCTGCTCCCAGGTCGCCCGCTTCTCCTCGTCCCCGCGGGCCCGGTAGGCGGCGGTCTGCATGATGGCGAGCATCAGGGCCAGGCCGATGGTGAGCGGGACGAAGATGAAGTGGAAGACCGTCGTGATCCCGAACTGCCACCGTGAGAGGAGGAGTGTCATCATCGACGACTCAAGCAGCCTCCGACGGGTGCACCTAGGGGCAAAGGTCACAACGTGCCGGGGTGCACCTTCCCCCGCACTCCCTGGTGGTAGAGGGCCGGGTGCGCCGTCCGGCCCCGGGGACGGGCCGGGTGCGCCGTCCGGCCCCGGGGACGGGCCGGATCCGGGTCAGATACGGCCCCCCGGGTCCACTTCCGCGGGGACGCCGGGGACGCCGGGGACTCCGGGGACTCCCGGATCACCCGTGCCGCCCGGGCCGTCGATCCGGGACGCCGCCGGCGTCGCGGCTCCACGCAGCGGTCCGCTTTCGGGATCGGGGAACCCGACCAGGCGCCCGGTCTCCAGCAGCGTCCGCTCGAGCACCGGTCCGACGTCGTCGATCACCCGCTGGAAGTGGCCGAAGAGCTCGAAGGAGATCATCCCGAAGAGCTGGGTCCAGGCGAGGACGGCACGGACGACCACCTCGTCGGACGCATGGGGGAAGGCCAGGTCGGCCAGCCGGCGCGTCTCGTCGAGCACGCCGGCGTCGAGCGGAGGCAGGCGGTCGGCCCCGGGCGGGTCGAGCAGCGACCCGTCACGCGCCGCTTCGTCGACCATCCGGGCGAGCACGAGCGTCACTCGGCTGGCCGGATCGATCGTCGCCTCCGGGGCGCGGTAGCCGGGCACCGGCGAGCCGTAGACGAGTGCGTACTCGTGCGGGTTCGCGATCGCCCACGCCCGGACGGCGCGGCCCACGGCGCGCCACCGCCCGCCGTAATCGCCTCGGCGGCAGTCACCGTCGGCCTCCTCGGCAGCGGCGCCGACGGCGTCGTAGGCGTCGACGATCAACGCCGTCAACAGGTCGTCCCGGCTCGGGAAGTAGCGGTAGATGGCGGACGAGGCCATGCCGAGGGCTCGGGTCACGGCCCGGAGCGACAGCCCCGGCGCACCCTCGGCCGCCAGCTGCCTGCGGGCCTCGTCCTTGATCTCCTGGGTGAGTTCGGCCCGCATGCGGGCCCGCAGGCCGGTCGACGGTGGCATGGCGTCAGCCTGGCAGATGGAGAGCGCGGAATCAATACCAGATCACTGCTCTTGCAATGGTGCTCCGAATGGTGAATACTGGTCTATAAGAAGAGCAGTGATCTCAACAAGGAGGACCCTCCATGGGTACACATGCCATCGTCGGTGCAGGATCCGTAGGTACGGCCACCGCGCTGTCCCTGCTAGGCGCCGGCCACGAGGTGGTGATGGTCACCCGCTCGGGGTCGGGGCCCGACCACCCCGGTGTCCGCAGGGCGGCCGCCGACGCGTCGGATCCGGTCGCCCTGGCCGCCGCCGTCGGGCGGCCCGATGCCGTCTACAACTGCGCCAACCCGCCCTATCACCGGTGGCCGGAGCTGTGGCCGCCCCTGGCCGCGGCGATGCTCGAGGTCGCCACTGCCACCGGCGCAGTGCTCGTGACCATGGGCAACCTCTACGGGTACGGTCCGGTCGACCACCCGATGACCGAGGACGATCCGCTGGACGCCGTCGGGCCGAAGGGTCGCATCCGGGCCGCCATGTGGGCCGACGCCCTCGCCGCCCACCGCGCCGGACGTGTCCGGGTCACCGAGGCCCGGGCGTCCGACTTCTACGGACCGGGTGTCGTCGAGACGAGCTTCTTCGGTCGCAATGTGGAGCGGCTGCTCGCCGGGCGGAAGGCCTACGTGCTGGGTCACCCCGACGTCCCCCACGCCGCCACCTACGTCCCCGACGTGGGCCGCACCCTGGCCACGCTCGGGACCGACGCGCGCGCCTGGGGTCGGCCGTGGCACGTCCCGACGGCCCCTGCCGTGAGCCAGCGGCAACTGGCCGAGCGGTTCTGCCGGATCGCCGGGGCCCCGCCGGCGCGGGTGGGGGCACTGCCCGGCGCACTGCTCACGGCGGTCGGCACGTTCGCTCCGCAGGTGCGCGAATTCCGGGAGACCCGCTACCAGTTCGACCGGCCGTTCCAGCTCGACTCGTCGGCCTGCACCGCCACCTTCGGCATCACGGCTATCCCGACGGACGACGCGCTCGCCGCCATCGCCGACCATGCACGCCGGACGACGGGAGGCACGTCGTCGGGCGCCGCCGGGACGGGGGAGGGCGGCGGGGAGCGGTCGACCGGGGCGGCCTGAACCCGACGGCACCGGGGCGGAGACCCCGGAGGGGGCATCCGGGGTACCCGTCGGTGTCGCTAGGGTCGGGACCACGTATGGAGGCCACCCGGACCCACCCGCCGACGGCGGGGCGCACCCGATCCCGTGTCCGAGGCGCCCTGGCCACGGTGCTCCCGGCCCTCCTGCTCGCCGGCTGCTCGGTGGGCCCCACCCCGGACTCGGCCCCGGTGGCCGACGGGCCCTTCGCTCCCCACGGGGCCATGGGCTACGTGGTCTGCCCGACCTCGGTGACCCCGCTGGAGCTCGCGACCCGGACGCCCGAGGCACCGATCCCGCTGCCCGTACGGGGGACACCGCCCCTCGGGAGCTTCGCCATCACCACCTCCCCCGACGGACGGACGGCCTACGTGGTCACCCAGACCGCGACGGCGCGGGGATCCACGGACGACGTGGTGATCCCGATCGACCTCGTCACCCAACGGGCGGAACGGCCCATCGTCCTGCCCGGCCACGGTGCCACCCGCGCCGTCGTGGTGATGCACGACGGGCGGACCGTGCTGGCCGGCGACGGGACGACCGTGGTCCCCGTCGACCCCGCCACGCGGTCCGTGGGCACGCCACTCGACCTCGGTCCGGGCCGGACCGTGGCGGGCATGGCCATGAGTCCGACGTCGTCCACGCTCTACGTGCTGGTCCAGGACGGGGTGGTACCTGTCGACACCTCGACCGCCCGGGCCGGTACCCCCTTCCTGACCGGACTGGGCCTGTCCTCGGTGACCTCGCCCCACGGGGTGGCGGTGAGCGCGGACGGCGCGACCGTCTACGTCGTCGGGCAGGGTGGCGCCGACTTCGGGGGCCGCCTGGTGCCGATCGACCCCGCTGCCGGCACGGTCGGCGCCGCCACCGGCTTCGACCAGTTCGGGATCACCGACCCCGCCGCCGTGGCGGTGACCGCCGACGGGTCGACGGTGCTGGTGGCCGACTCGGCCAACAACTGGATCGTCACCGTCCCGGTCGCCGACCTCGGCACGCCGTCGGGCACGGTACGGCTCCCGACCGGCGGCTCGGCCGCGTCGGCCGGTACCGACCATCCGAGCGACCTGGTCGTCGGTCCGGGTACCACCGGGGCGTTCGTCGTGTCCGGACTCGACAGCGTGCTCCCGTTCGCCCCGGCGACCGGCGCCTTCGGCCGCCCCATCCGGGTGTGCGAGGGCGCGTCCTCCCTGGCCGTGACCGCAGGGTAGTCAGGACCCGACGGCACGGGCCGGGCCGTCCGGTTCCCCGGCACCGGTGGCGGTCGCATCGGCCCGGTACGCGGCGGGTCCCTCGCCCGCGGCCGCCAGGAGCTCGTCGAGCGCGAGCGGCACGTCGGCTGCCAGCTGCCACACCCTGGGCAGGGTCTCGGGGCAGGAGATGATCCCCCAGTGGAGGACGCCGCGGTAGCTCATGATCGTGACGTTGACGCCGATGCCGTCCATGACCGGCCCGAGCGGGAACCCGGCCGTCATCTCCGCGCCGGCGAGGTAGAGCGGGAAGTCGGGCCCCGGCACGTTGGACACGATGAGGTTGGCCACCGGTCGGTGGCGGTCGGCGAGGTGCATCCGGCTGTAGAGGCGGGCCGCTGCGGCGAACACGTTGGGCGTGGCGTGCTCGGCCCAGTTGACGAGCATGTCGGCCCCCAGCGCGTTGTGCTCCTCCTTCGCGCCCTTGGTCCCCTCCCGGATGGCGACCAGCCGCTCCATCGGGTCGTCCAGGTGGGCGGGGAGCTGGACGAACAGGGCCGACACCTTGTTCGACCCGAAGGGCGCGCCCTGGTCCGGCTGCACCGACACGGGGACCACGGCGACCAGGGGCTTGTCCGGCAGCTCGTCGCCGTCGATCAGGAAGCGCCGGAGTGCACCGGTGCACACGGCGAGCACGACGTCGTTGACCGTCGTCCCGGTCGCGTGCTTGAGCCGCTTGACGTCGGCGAGTCCGAGTGTGGTGAACGCCACCTGGCGCCGCCGGGTGAGCGTGCCGTTGAAGGACGTGCGCGGGGCGGACAGCGGGAGGGCGGCCTTGGCCTGGGGCGCACGGTGCTCGGGCTCGTTGCGCACGCGTCGCACGTCGAGCAGCCGCTGTCCGGTGCGCAGGATGTCCCGGCTCAGCTCGAAGGGCCGGAAGACGCGGGTCGCCAGGGCCTCGCTGATGAGCTCCGCGCTCGACGGGATGCGGGCCGGCGCGGCCCGGACGGGGGGCTCGGGATCGGGACCGGGGTCGGCCTCGAGGTCGAAGAGGACCGAGAGGAGTGCGGCCCCCGACATCCCGTCGACCGTCGAGTGGTGCATCTTGGCGATCGCGGCGATCCGACCGTCGGCCAGCCCCTCGACGATCCAGATCTCCCAGAGCGGCTTGGTCCGGTCGAGCTGCCGGCTGGCGATGTCGCCGGCCAGGTCGGCGAGTTCGTGGCGGCCACCCGGCTCGGGGATGGCGGTGCGCCGCACGTGGTACTCGATGTCGAAGGCGGGGTCGTCGACCCAGACCGGGTGGCCCAGGCGCAGCGGGACCTCCAGCAGGAGCCGCCGGAAGACGGGGGCCTGGTGGGTGCGCGATGCGATCTGTGCCTGCATCTTGGCGAAGGAGTAGCCGCCGGGCACGGTGGAGGGGTCGAAGACGATCACCATCTCGACGTGCATGTGGAGGGTGGGGGTCTCGAGGTAGAGGAAGCTGGCATCGAGTCCGCTGAGCTGCTCCACGCCACTCCTTCCTTCTCTCCACCACGGGGCCTGTCACAGATGATGCCCCACCCCGGCCGGCGGATCCATGGGGGGTCGGATCCGCGGGCGCCGCCGTGCCTCCGGTTACCCCGACGGCCGGGGACGGTGTTTGATGGGGGGGTGCCCTGGGTGTTCCTCGCCTTCGTCCTGGTGTCCGCCCTGCTGGCCGTGCTCGTCGTCGCACCTGTCCGCCGCGAGCCGCTGTCCGTGCTCTGCTTCGTCGCCGCATTCGTGGTCGGCGAACTCCCGTTCCACGCGGCGGTCGTCGTGCTGGCCGGAACCGCCTCCTTCGCATCCGCCATCCCGCACCACGGTGGGGCGTGGTGGGTCGCCGTGGTCGTCGGATCGGGCACGGCCGTCGCCTTCGTGGTCCTCGGCGTGGTGGCCGGCCGCTCGGGCCGGCTGGTCACGGCCTCCCTCGACGGGGCCACGGGTGGGCCGATCGCCGCCCCCGGGGTCGACCTCCGCCCGGCCTGGCTGTCCTGGTGGCGCCTCGTCGTCGCGGTCCCGTTCCGGTTCCGGCGGATCCGGCGACTCCGCAACATCGACTACGCCGGGGACGGACACCACCGGCACCATCTCGACGTCCTGGTCCGCCGCACCGAACCGCCGACGTCCGGGCCGGTACTCGTCTACATCCACGGCGGGGCGTGGGTCATCGGGGACAAGCGGGAGCAGGGCATCCCGATGATGCAGGAGCTGGCGGAGCGGGGTTGGGTGTGCGTCGCCGTCAACTACCGGCTGAGCCCGCGGGCGACATGGCCGGACCACGTCGTCGACTGCAAGCTGGCCCTGGCATGGGTGCGCGAGCACATCGCCGAGTACGGCGGCGACCCTTCGTTCCTGGCTGTGTCCGGCGGGTCCGCGGGTGGTCACCTCGCCGCGCTGGTCGCCCTCACCCCCAACGAGTCCGAGTGGCAACCGGGGTTCGAGGAGGCGGACACCTCCGTCGACGCCTGCGTGCCCTTCTACGGCGTGCACGACGTGACCGGCGACCCCGAGTCGAGCGGCCTCCACGGCCCGGGCCTGGTGGACCTGCTCCAGCGTCGGGTCATGAAGCGGACCGTGCTCGAGGACCTGGCCGCATTCGAGCGCGCCTCCCCGGACCGGCGCATCACGGAGTCGGCGCCGCCGATGTTCGTGATCCAGGGCGCGAACGACACCCTGGTGCCGCCGCAGGTGGCCCGACGGTTCGTCGAGCGCCTGCGGGCCGCGTCGCGACAGCCGGTGGCGTACCTCGAACTGCCGTGCGCCCAGCACGCGTTCGACGTCCTGGCGTCCGTCCGGACCCGTCACACCACCCTCGGCGTCGTCCGGTTCCTGGAGGCGGTGCGGGCCCGCGACGAGGACTGATCCGGTCGTCCGCCGGCCCGGTGCCCACCCCGACGCCACCCGGCGCGACCGGCGTGCCAGCATGCAGGACCGGCACCGGCCGGAATGCCCCGGAATTCCCCGGGATCGGACCGGGCGTCTGGACAAGCGGCAGAGTTTCTGACGTAGAGTCACATATTCGTGTCGGCCTGGCGCCGCGTTTCGGGTGACACCCGACGAATTCCACACCAAGGGGGAGTCTTGCGTTCAGGTTCACGGATGAGGCGACCGGCTGCGCTGGGCATCGTGGTCACGGTCGCCCTCGTGGCGGCCGCGTGCAGTTCGACCAGCTCGTCGTCGACGACGACCACGGGCGGGTCGGGCCCGGGTACGACGTCCGGTGGCGGATCCCCGTCGATCCCGCAGAGCGCCTTCAGCGACCACACCGGGGTGTCGGCGTCCTCGGTGCAGGTGGCCAACGTCTCGACCCTGTCCCTCGGACTCTTCAAGGGTGCCCAGGTCGGCACGCAGGCCTACGCCGACTACGTCAACTCGACCGGCGGGGTGAACGGTCGCAAGATCGTGGTCAACAACGCCGACGACGGCTTCACCGGGGCCGGCAACAAGCAGGCCACCCAGAACGCCCTGCAGAACGACTTCGCCCTGGTCGGCGACTTCTCCCTCGAGGACAGCTTCGGCGGCACCGTGCTGGCCCAGAACCCCGGCTTCCCCGACGTGTCCCAGGTGCTCGACCACGCCACCACGAACCTGCCCAACGTGTACAGCGCCGTGCCGCTGAACGACGGGTGGGAGGAGGGACCGATCCAGTACTTCAAGAAGAAGTTCCCCTCCGAGGTCCGCCACGTCGGTGCGCTGGTCGCCGACTCGCCCTCGGCCGCCCAGACCTGGGCGGGCGAGGAGTACGTGATGCAGAAGGTCGGCTACGACATCGTCTACCAGAGCACCTATGCCACCACCCAGACGGACTTCACCCAGAACGTGATCGCCATGAAGAACGCCGGGGTGAAGATCCTCTTCATCGACCAGATGCCGCCGAACTACGCCTCCTCGGTCCTGAAGGCGCTGACCCAGCAGGACTTCCACCCCCAGGTGGTGCTCGGGGCGGCCACCTACTCGAACCAGCTGGTGGCCCAGTCCGGGGGACCGGCCGCCGTCAACGGCTCGTACCTGGATCAGAACGCGTCGCTCTACCTGGGCGGCGACGCCGCCGCCATCCCGGCGGTGGGCACCTTCCTCCACTGGGTGCAGGTGGCGTCTCCCGGGTTCCAGCCCGACCTGTTCACCATGTACGGCTGGGTCAGCGCCGAGCTGTTCGCCCAGGCGCTCAAGAACGCCGGGTCGAACCCGAGCAGGGGCTCGCTGCTCCAGGCCCTGGGCAAGACCACCACGTTCACGGGTGGGAACATCGTGACCCCGTCGAACCCGTCGACCAAGAGCACGTCGAACTGCTACCTGATCGGCCAGGTCCAGAACGGGTCCTTCGTGCGGGTCGACGACCCGCCGGTGTCGAGCAGTACGAACGGGTACCGTTGCGACTACTCCTACGTGAAGAAGCCCGGTACCTGAGCGCAGCCGGACGCAGCGGTTCGTGACGAGACCCCGGGGGGGATGAGGTCGGAGTGAGCAACTTCCTGCAGTTCACGGTCTTCGGGGTGATGCTCGGGGCCGGCTATGCCATCGCCGCCACCGGTCTGGTGGTGACGTACACCACGTCGGGCGTCTTCAACTTCGCCCAGGGCGCCGTCGGGATGATCGCCGCATTCGGCTACTGGGAGCTCGTGTCGGCCCACCACGTGCCGGTGCTGGCCGCACTGGTGATCGTCCTCATCCTGGGGGCGTCGATCGCCGGGGCCCTCGTCGAGCGGGTCCTGATGCGCCGCCTGCACGGCGCCTCGGCCGAGCGGCCCGTCATGGTCACCCTCGGGCTCATGGTGATCCTCACCGGCATGGCCACCATCATCTGGTCGCCCACCACGCAGCGGACCGTCGAACCCATGATCAGCGGGACGTTCCGCTTCGTCGGGATCAACATCCAGTACCAGCACGTCCTCATCATCGGCGTGGCCGCGGCGGTGGCCGTCGGACTGCGGGCGCTCTTCTACAGCACCCGGACCGGGTACGCCCTGCGGGCGGTGGTCGACGACCCCGAGCTGCTCGGCATGTCGGGGGTGTCGCCCAACAGGATGAGCCAGTACGGGTGGATCCTGGGGTTCATGATGGCCGCCCTGTCCGGCGTGCTCCTCGCGCCGATCCAGACCACGGGCATCAGCATCGAGGCCATGACCCTGCTCGTCGTGAGCGGCTACGCGGCGGCCATCGTGGGGCGGCTCAAGAACATCCCGCTCACGTTCGCCGCCGCCATCGCCATCGGCCTGGCGGAGAACTACATCCTCAACTACGTCGAGCCCCACCTGTCGTCCGCACTGCAGACCGACGTGACCAACGCGCTGCCGATGGTGTTCCTGTTCGCCGCCCTGGTGACGCTGCCGTCGGTGCGGCTGCGGGCCGTCGGCCGCCTGACCTCGATCCGCCCCCCGCGGGTGGCCGCCGGCCGGGAGTCCCTGGTCGCCGGGGCGGCCTTCCTGGTGGTGGCCGTCGCCATGGCGGTGTTCTTCTCCGGAACCGACGTGAAGGGGACGACGCTGCTCACCCTGGGCGGAATGGTGATGTGCCTGGCCATCGTCGGCCTCTCCCTGGTCCTGCTCACCGGTTACTCCGGACAGGTCTCCCTCTGCCAGTTCTCGTTCATGGGGATCGGCGCCTTCGTCATGGGCAAGGTGGCCGGTGGCGGCTCGCTCCTCGGCCTCCTGGCGGCCACGGCCATCTGCGCGGGGATCGGCGCCCTGATCGCCCTGCCCACCATCCGACTGTCCGATCTCTACCTGGCCCTCGCCACGTTCGCCTTCGCCGATGCCGTGGCCACCGGCTTCTTCGCCGACGGACGGGTCTACGGCTCCGGCGGCCTGACGATCGGTCGGATCGTCCTGCCCGGACTTTCGCTCGGCGGCGACCGGGCCGAGTTCCTCCTGGTGACCGTGTTCTTCGTCCTGTCCGCCTGGCTCGTGCTCGCCATCCGCAGGAGCCTGTTCGGGCGGCGCCTGGTGGCGGTCAACGACTCGCCGGCCGCCTACGCCACGGTGGGGCTCGACATCGGCTTCACCAAGGTGGCGGTGTTCGCCATCGCCGCCGGCATGGCCGGGCTGGCCGGCGCGCTCTACGGCACGGTCCAGCAGATCGTCGGGACCACCGACTTCGACCTCTTCCCCGGCATCATCTTCGTGCTGTTCGTCACCATCTGGGGCATCCGGACGGTGTCGGGCGCCTTCCTGGCCGCGCTGACCTACGTGGCGCTCAACCAGATCTGGCCGAGCAGCATCGGCATCTTCGCCGGGCTCGGCGTCATCCTCATCGGCCGGGCGGCCAACGGGATCCTCGGCATCGAGGCGCTGCACGTGCGGCTCCCGTGGGTCAAGCCGCCGATGGGCGCGGCGGCAGCCGTTCCGGTGGGCGGGTTCGCCGGGTCGTCGGCCGGAAGCGAGGGTCTCAGTGCTGCAGGGTGAGCCGACGGGGACCGACGTGCTGACGATCGAGGGGGTGGCCGTCCGCTTCGGTGGTGTGGCCGCGCTGAGCGACGCCAACCTCCGGGTCAAGGAGGGCACCGTCACCGGGTTGATCGGTCCCAACGGGGCCGGCAAGACCACGCTGTTCAACGTCATCAGCGGGCTCCAGGCCCCGGACCGCGGCTCGGTGCACCTGTACGGCACCGACATCACCCACATGAAGCCCCACCGGCGGGCGCGGCTGGGCCTGGCTCGGACCTTCCAGCGGCTCGAGCTGTTCGGGACGTTGTCAGCCGGGGAGAACGTCCAGGTCGGCCTCGAGTCGTCGGTCAAGTGGTGGCAGTGGCGCCACGTGCGGCGGAGCTTCCCCTGGGTGAAGCGCGGCGTGGCCACCGTCGGCGGTGTACCCGAGGGCGAGCCGACGGGGCCGGGATCGATCGCCGTGGCCACGTCCGACCGGTTGCTCGAGGGCGTGGGTCTGGCAGGACTGGGCGCCGAGCAGGCGAGCGCCATGCCCACCGGCCTGGCCCGGATGGTCGAGCTCGCCCGGGCGCTGGCCATGGCCCCCAAGGTCCTCCTGCTCGACGAGCCCGGCTCCGGCCTCGACGACGCCGAGTCGCAGGCCCTCGGCGAGCTGCTCACCACGCTGGCCAAGGGCGGCATGGGGGTCCTCCTCGTCGAGCACGACATGGATCTCGTCATGCGCATCTGCGACTACATCTACGTCCTCGACTTCGGCGACGTCATCGCCGCGGGGACCCCCGAGGAGATCCGCAAGGACCCCATGGTGCAGGCCGCCTATCTCGGGACGGTGACCCAGACGGAGGCCGACACCGTCTCCGAGTCCCTGTCGTCCGATGGCCCGGGCGCCGACGGCGGGGAAGTCGTCGAGGTGGCCGGGCCTCCAGGATCCGACGACGAGGTGGCCGAGGGATGAGCGACCAGACGACGACCGCAGGCGGGGCCACGACCACGGTCCTGCCGCCGAGCATCACCGTGCGGGGGGTACGGGCCTCCTACGGGCGCATCGAGGTGCTGCACGGCGTCGACCTCGAGGTGCCGGCCGGGAGCGTCTTCGCCCTGCTCGGGCCCAACGGCGCCGGCAAGTCGACCCTGCTCAAGGTGCTGAGCGGCCGGATGCGGCCGACGGCCGGCGAGATCCTGGTGGGCGACACCCCCATCGGCAGGATCCCGTCCGAGAAGCTCGCCCGCGACGGGATCTGCGCGGTTCCCGAGGGACGCGGCATCTTCCCCAACCTGACGGTGCGCGAGAACCTGCGCGTCTGGACCTACCGGGGTGGGATCTCGATGAAGGAGGTCGAGGACCAGACCTACGAGACGTTCCCGGTCCTGAAGGAGCGCCGCCGACAGATGGCGGGCACCCTGTCGGGTGGCGAGCAGCAGATGCTGGCGATCTCGCGGGCACTGGTGACGCGGCCGCGGGTGCTCTACCTCGACGAACTGTCGATGGGGCTCGCCCCGCTGATCGTCGCCGAACTCTACGAACTGGTGGCCCGGCTCGCCCGCCAGGGGATGACGATCGTGCTGGTCGAGCAGTTCGTGACCACGGCGCTGGCCGTGGCCGACCATGCCGCCATCATGGTCCACGGGCGGATCGAACAGCAGGGTACGCCGGCCGAGATGGGTGACGCCGCCCTCAGCATCTACCTGGCCCACTGACCCGCCCGCCGGCCCTCCGGACGGCCCTACTCCTCGGCCAGGACGACCTCGACGGCGGGCTCGTCGCCCACCCTCGTCACCAGTTCGACGACACCACCGGCGTCGCGCAGGTCGCCCTCGGCCGCACCGAGCGCCTCGAGCCGGGCGACCGTGTCGGTCACCGTGAGCCGGGCCACCGGCGCCCGCATCGAGCGCTTGGCCGTGGTCTTCGCCCGACGCACCAGTCCGAGCACCTCGGCGGCCACGTCGAGCACGCCGTCCACGGCGGGGTCGACCGCCGGCGCCCCCCCGGTGGGGGACGGGTCCAGGCCCAGCTCCTCCACGGTGGGCCAGGGGGCGGTGTGGATGGAGCCCGCCTGCCACCACGACCACACCTCCTCCGTCACGAACGGCAGCACCGGTGCCAGCAGGCGTAGGAGCACCGACAGCGACCCGGCCAGCGCCGCCCGGGCGGACGTCGTATCCGGGTCGGTGGCCGCGTCCGGCGAGTCGGACGCGCCGTAGGCGCGGCTCTTCACGAGTTCGAGATAGTCGTCGCAGAAGGCCCAGAAGAACGCCTCGGTCCGCTCGAGCGCCCGGGCGTAGTCGTAGGACTCGAATGCCGTGGTGGCCTCGTCGACGACCACGGCCAGGCGTCCGAGCATGGCCCGGTCGATGGGTGTGGTGGCCGCGTCGATCGGGGGGACCACCACCGCCCCGTGCTCGTCGACGAGGCGCCCGAGGGCGAACCGCGATGCGTTGAGCACCTTCATGGCCAGGCGCCGGCCGACCTTCATCTGCCCCTCGTCGACGGCGGTGTCGGTTCCGGGCCGTCCGCTGGCCGCCCAGTACCGCACGGCGTCCGCGCCGTGCTGTTCGAGCAGCGGCAGCGGGGTGACCACGTTCCCCTTCGACTTGGACATCTTCTTGCGGTCGGGGTCGAGCACCCAGCCCGAGATGGCGGCGTTGGCCCACGGCAGCGCCCCGTGCTCGAGCTCGGAGCGCACGACCGTCGAGAAGAGCCACGTGCGGATGATGTCGTGGGCCTGGGGCCGCAGGTCCATCGGGAAGACCCGGGCGAACAGGTCGGCGTCGTCCTCCCATCCCCCGGCGATCTGCGGGGTGAGTGAGGAGGTGGCCCAGGTGTCCATGACGTCCGGGTCGCCGACGAAGCCGCCCGGCTCCCCGCGCCGGTCCTCGGTGAACCCGGGGGGTATGTCCGTCGACGGGTCGACGGGGAGCGACGCCTCCTCGGCCAGGATCGGCTGGCCGTAGTCGACCTCTCCGTGGGCGTCGACCGGGTACCAGACGGGCAGGGGCACCCCGAAGAACCGCTGTCGGCTGATGTTCCAGTCGCCGCTCAGGCCCTCGACCCACGCCCGGAACCGGTGGGCCATGTAGGGCGGGTGCCAGGACAGCTCCTCGCCGCGGGCCAGCAGCGCGTCCCGGTGCGGCATGGTCTCGACGAACCACTGGCGGGACGAGACGATCTCGAGGGGGCGGTCGCCCTTCTCGAAGAACTTGACCGGGTGGGTGATGGGACGGGGCTCGCCGATGAGGTCCCCCGACTCGGCGAGCAGCTCGACGATGCGGGCCTGGGCCTGCTTCACCGACCTGCCCACCAGCTCGCCGTAGTGGGCGCCGGCCCGGTCGGCGTCGTCGGACTCCCAGCCCTCGGTGCCGAATGCCACCGGGAGGAGTCGGCCGTCCCGTCCCACGACGGTCCGGGTGGGCAGACCGAGCTCCCGCCACCACACCACGTCGGTGGTGTCACCGAAGGTGCAGATCATGGCGATGCCGGACCCCTTGTCGGGGTCGGCCAGCTCGTGGGCGACGACGGGCACGCGCACGCCGAACAGCGGCGTGGTGACCGAGGTTCCGAACAGCGGGCGGTAGCGCTCGTCGTCGGGGTGGGCCACCAGGGCCACGCAGGCCGGCAGCAGCTCCGGCCGGGTCGTCTCGATCTCCACGCCGCCCTCGGCGTCGACGCGGGGGAAGCGCAGGCGGTGGTACGCGCCGGGGCGCTCCCGGTCCTCGAGCTCGGCCTGGCTGACGGCGGTGCGGAAGTCGACGTCCCACAGGGTGGGAGCCGTGCGCTGCACGACCTGGCCCCGACGGGCGAGCCGGAGGAAGCCCCGCTGGGAGACCCGCTGGGCCCGCTCGCCGATCGTCGCGTAGGTGTGGGACCAGTCGACGGAAAGGCCGAGGGTGCGCCACAGGTGCTCGAAGACCTGCTCGTCCTCGAGGGTCAGCTGATGGCAGAGCGCCACGAAGTTCGGCCGCGAGATGGCCACCGGGTCCTTCGGCGGGTCCGCAGGCGGGATGTAGTCCGGATCGTACGGGAGCCCCGGGTCGCACCGGACCCCGAAGTAGTTCTGCACCCGGCGTTCGGTGGGCAGTCCGTTGTCGTCCCAACCCATCGGATAGAAGACCTGCTTGCCGCGCATCCGCTGGAAGCGGGCGACCGCGTCGGTGTGGGTGTACGAGAACACGTGGCCGATGTGCAGCGAGCCCGACACCGTGGGCGGCGGCGTGTCGATGGAGAAGACCAGATCCCGGGTGGCGGTGCGGTCGAACGCGTAGACGCCCTCGGCTTCCCAGCGGGCGGCCCAGTTCGCCTCGAGACCCTCGAGGCCGGGCTTGTCGGGGATGCCGCGGCCCGCGGGCGCATGGGCGGTGGGTCCGTTCGTCTGCTCCGGCATGATCGGGTTACCGTACCCTGCGTGCTCCAGCTCCACGACACGGCCACCGGCGAGGTGGCCCCACTCCGCCTGCGCGAGCCGGGACGGGTCTCCCTCTACGTGTGCGGCCCGACGGTGGACGGCGTCCCCCATCTGGGGCACGGCCGGTTCTCCCTGGTCTTCGACGTGCTCCGCCGCTACCTCCTGTTCAGCGGGCTGGCGGTGACCTACGTGTCCAACATCACCGACATCGAGGACAAGATCATCGACCGGGCCGCGGCCCAGGGCGTGCCCATCGCCGAGTTCACGGCGGCCAACGAGGCCCGGTGGTGGGAGATCATGGACGCCCTCGGCGTGCTGCGCCCGGACGCGACCCCGCACGCGACCGCCTACGTGGACCGGATGATCGACCTGATCGCCGACCTGGTCGAACGGGGGGCCGCCTACGAGACGGCCACCGGCGTCTACCTGTCCGTCCTCGACGTCCCCGGCTACGGGCTGCTCGCCCGCCAGCCCCTCGAGTCCCTGCGGGCCGGGGCCCGGATCGAGGCCGACGAGGAGAAGCGGTCGCCGCTCGACTTCGTGCTGTGGAAGCGGGCCAAACCGGGCGAGCCGAGCTGGGACGCGCCGTGGGGTGCGGGCCGGCCCGGTTGGCACACCGAGTGCGTGGTGATGTCGCTCGATCTGCTGGGGGAGGGGTTCGAGCTCCACGGCGGGGGCCAGGACCTGATCTTCCCCCACCACGAGAACGAGCGCGCCCAGGCCGTCGCCGACGGCAAGGAGTTCGCCCGGCACTGGATGCACAACGGCTGGGTGACGGTCGGCGGGGAGAAGATGTCCAAGTCGCTCGGCAACTTCACCTCCCTGGCCGACCTGCTGGAGCGGAGCGACGCCCGCGCCTACCGGCTCCTCGTGCTCCGTTCCCACTACCGGTCGCCCATCGAGGTGACCCCCGAGACGATCGCCCAGGCCGAGGCCGGGCTGGCCCGTCTCGACGAACTGGCCCGCCGGTTCTCCCTCCCGGACCTGCTGGCGGACGGGCCGCCCACCGGCCCGGGGGCCGCCCCGGGCGACGCCGACGCCGTCGCCGCGTTCACGACGGCCATGGACGATGATCTCGACACGCCGGCCGCCCTGGCCATCGTGTTCGATCTGGCCCGACGGGCCAACGCCGCTGCCGACGCCGGTGACGCCGGGTCCGCCGACCGGGCCGCCGGCACCGCCGCGCTGCTGGCCGCCGTGCTCGGGCTCCGGCTGCGTGGCGGTTCCGAGGACGAGGTGGACGAGCCGACGGCGGGACTGGTGCGGGCCCGGGACGAGGCCCGGGCGGCGCGCGACTGGCCCCGGGCCGACGCGCTGCGTGACGAGCTCGAGGCCGCCGGGTGGGTCGTCGAGGACAGCGCCGGGGGGACCCGGATCCGACGACGGTAGGTAGGGTCGGGCACCGGCCCCGGGGCGACGGCGGGAGCACCCGGAGCGGCAGGGTCGGGACGTGTCCGGGTCCGGTCGTGAACACCGCGTGAACAGGCGCCGATGGGGCCGTTCGACCCGCGGAACCGGCGCGGACGACTGCTAGTTTTTCTGCAGTCGGAGCGCCCCCGCCGGTGGCGGGCACCGGCCCGTCCACCACGGCGGCCGGTCCCCGGATGCCGGCGGTGCCTCCGTGGGCACCATGCAGGTGAAGGAAAGGGGACGCCACCGTGGCTTCCGGAACTGTCAAGTGGTTCAACGCGGAGAAGGGCTTCGGCTTCATCTCCCAGCCGGACGGCGGCGCCGACGTGTTCGTGCACCACACCGCCATCCAGATGAGCGGCTTCCGTTCGCTCGAGGAGGGCCAGGCCGTCGAATTCGACCTGCAGGAGGGCCCGAAGGGTCTGCAGGCCGTCGACGTGCGTCCCGTCCCGGCCTAGGAACCCGCGTCCCGACCCGGTCGTACCGGGTCGCCCCTCACCCCACCCTCGTCGGCAGGCCCGCGCCTCGGGCCTCCGGCGGCCGGTCGCGGCCGTCCGACCCCGTCCCCGGGCGGGGTGGTTGCCCGTTGCGCCCCTCCACGGTTACTATTGAGTAACTACGAAAGGACCCGCCGGACCTCGGCGTGCGTGCGGCCACAGCGTCGACACCGGTCGCGGCAGTGCTGAGGGGCCTTCGGGCCGGAACGGAGCAGTGCACGATGTCTGAATTCTCCCTGGACCTCGACGAGGATCAGCTGCAACTCCAGAAGTGGGTCCACGACTTCTCGGAGAACGTCATCCGGCCGGCCGCCCATGAGTGGGACGAGCGGGAGGAGACGCCGTGGCCCATCATCCAGGAGGCCGCCAACATCGGCCTGTACTCCTTCGAGTTCATCGCCAACGCCTTCCTGGACAAGAGCGGCCTGCTCATGCCCATCGCCGCCGAGGAACTCGCGTGGGGTGACGCCGGGATCGGCCTCGCCATCCTGGGATCGACCCTCGGCCTGGCGGGTATCGCCGGCAACGGCACGCCCGAGCAGCTCATGGAGTGGGGACCCCAGTGCTTCGGCACCCCGGAGAAGATCCAGCTCGCCGCGTTCGCCGTCTCCGAGCCCGACGCCGGGTCCGACGTGTCGTCGCTGCGCACCCGGGCCGTCTACGACGAGGCCAAGGACGAGTGGGTCATCAACGGGACCAAGACGTGGATCACGAACGGCGGCATCGCCGACATCCACGTGGTCGTGGCCTCGGTCGATCCCGAGCTCGGCTCGCGTGGCCAGGCCAGCTTCATCGTCCCCCCGAACACGCCCGGCATCTCCCAGGGCCAGAAGTTCCAGAAGATGGGCATCCGCGCCTCCCACACCGCCGAGGTCGTCCTCGACGACTGCCGGGTCCCCGGCCACTGCCTGCTCGGCGGCAAGGAGAAGCTCGACGAGCGGCTGGCCCGGGCCCGCGAGGGCAAGCGGAGTGGTGGCCAGGCGGCGATGAAGACCTTCGAGGGATCCCGCCCGGCGGTCGGCGCGCAGGCGCTCGGCATCGCCCGCGCCGCCTACGAGTACTCGCTCGACTACGCCAAGGAGCGTAAGGCGTTCGGTCGTGCCATCATCGAAAACCAGTCGATCGCCTTCAAGCTGGCCGACATGAAGACCAGGATCGACGCCTCACGGATGCTCGTGTGGCGGGCCTCCTGGATGGGCGCCAACGGCAAGGAGTTCACGTCGGGCGAGGGTTCGATGTCCAAGCTCTACGCAGGCGAGACGGCGGTGTACGTGACCGAGGAGGCCATCCAGATCCTCGGCGGCTACGGCTACGTCCGCGAGTACCCGGTCGAGCGGTGGCACCGTGACTCGAAGATCTTCACCATCTTCGAGGGCACGTCCGAGATCCAGCGGCTGATCATCGCCCGGGCCATCTCCGGGGTGCACGTCAAGTAGCCGACCTGGGCGTTCGCTTCGGGTGACCGGTCGGAGGCGTCCGGGGCTCGGGTCGCCGAAACTGGGCGAATAGGGACCTCTGTCCTACGTTGTCCTACCACTTGCCGACGTTCGCCCATGGCGACGATCCGCGAACGCAGCCCCTGGGTTTGGCAGGTCCGGGTCGTCACGGGCCGCAACGGCGCGGGTCGTCCGACGCAGACGGCGGTCACCGTCCGGGGCGGCAAGCGCGAGGCGTTGTGCGAAGTCGCCCGGCTGGAATCGACGCCCCAACGAGGTACTGAGGGCCGAACCGTGGCCGACGCACTGTCGGCCTGGCTCGAGCGAAACGAGGGTTCGTACACGCCGGCCAGTCCGAGTGACCAGACCGGTCGGATCCGTCCTCAGCCTGGCGGCAGGAGGAGCGAGACGACTTCGGCGACACAAGGAGGACGGTCAGACCCCTCGGTCTCGTAGACGAGCTCGACGGTCGTGCGTAAGTTCTGTCCGACCTGCTGGGCACTCTTGAGCGTTCCTCTGGCGCGGACCCGGGCCCCCACGGGGACCGACGTGGGGAATCGGACTCGGTTCAGGCCGTAGTTGATACCGAGCATCGGTCCATCCGTTGCGAGGAGTTGGGTGACGAACGGTGTCGCCAAGGACATCGTCAGATAGCCGTGAGCAACAGTCCTGCCGAACGGGCTCTCCCGTTGGGCCCGCTCCGGGTCGACGTGAATCCACTCGTGGGCGTCGGTGGCATCCGCGAACATGTTCACGTCGGTCTGGGAGATCAGGTGCCAGTCGCTGATTCCCAGGTCGGCGCCGTGCGCGTTGGCGATAGCCTCAAGATCTCGGAATTGGGTCATGACGGTCTCCTGACTCGGTGTCGCCTGGATCAGATCTATACCCATGGTATAGAGGTGTCCATGACCATGCGCAACCACGACGTGGACGACATCGAGGCGGCATTGGTTGTCTTCTTCGATGCCTACCGCCGGTCCCGGTCGAACCTGGGTTCGGACACTCGCCTGGCGCAGCTCTCCTTGGCCGAGTTCGCCGTCCTCCGTGCCGTGTCGGACGTGGGTGACCAGGGCGTGAGCCGTGTCGCCCGGGCAGCCGGCATTGCCCAGCCTCCCGCGACCCGGGCACTCGACCGCCTCGAACGAAAGGGTCTCGTGTATCGTCGTTCCCATCCGACGGATCGACGGATGACCAACGCCACCGTGACGGATGCTGGACTGCTGTTGCTCTCGCACCACCGGACACGACTTCGAACCGCGGCCTCCCTCATTGTCGAGATGCTCGGGCCGGTCGGAGCGAGCCAGGCTCCAGCGGTGCTGGATGCTGTTGCTCGGGCACTGGACCAGGCCTCGCCGTAGTCGTCTCGGCGTTGACGAATGAAGACACCTGAAACGTTACGCATCCCTCTGCCGCTGGGACCCGATTTCTTGCGAGCCGCGTACGACCTCGACCGAAGGTGCACGCTGGGCGCGGGTTCGCCCGACGTGCCGTTCTGCGCCGCGGTCAGGATGGCGATGGCCGTTGATCTGGCGCGTCGTTCGGCGCCCGAGCGGGTGCGCTCGGCGACACCCACAGCATCGACTGCTGAGCGCTGTTCCGTGTGTTCTGCGACCGGGACACACGGCCTACGTGCTCGCGATCATCGCTGCACCCGTGTAATAGTGGATTCGGGATAAGACCGAACGCCCGCCGGGTGCCCGGTGATACGCCCGACGCCGCTGGCGGCCCGCGCCTTAAGCTGAGACAGTGTTGGACATGCTGGCTGCGTTCTCCATCACCCCGTTAGGCACCGGAGAGTCTGTCGGCGACCTGGTCGCCGAGACAGTCCGCATCGTACGCGCAAGTGGCCTTCCGAACGAGACGAACGCCATGTTCACCAACGTCGAGGGCGAGTGGGACGAGATCATGGCCGTCATCAAGGCGTGCGTGGACGCAATGGCTCAAGACGCGCCCCGCGTTTCGGTGGTGGTGAAGCTGGACCACCGCCCAGCCGAACCGAGCGGCCGTATCCACCGAAAGGTGGAGTCGATCGAACAGAAGCTGCTGGGAGAAGACTGACCAAATACTCAGTGAGTGATCGCGAGTCGATTGGTCGCAACGCCCTGAAGCGAGGACTGTTGGCCACGTGCCCGGCCAGCAGCTCGTCCAAGCAGGCATGCAGGTGCTCGACGTGCGGGCGATCCTCGCCGCCGGCTAGGTGTGACGCTTCTGACGCACAGGCCACGATCCAATCGGGCACCGACTTCACGGGAACGCGAAAGCGCCCGTCCCACGAACTGACGGGGATCGGGCGCTCTACTTCACTTGTACTCCGAGAACGGATCGCTTGGGGAAATGGCACCCAGTGGGGCTTCCTTGTCCCGTGCCGTTGCAACGCTCCCACTTCGAGCTGCTTGCCTTGGATCTACCTGGGCCTACCGGGATCTCTCCCGTACAATCCTCTGCCATCCGCCCTCAGGATGGCCCTCCATGTCTGCTACCCATAAGCGCCTCCTTCCGAGATCCTCCCGGATCCCTTACCATCAGTATGCACTTGAAACGTCTGAATAGGCAGGGTCGAACTACCTGTTCCACCTCGATGCCGAGCAACGCCTAGGTCGCTTCCTCCACAGCCTCTCCCGTCATGGCGGGGTCGGGTTCCCACGTCCGTCGCCTCGCCCAAGGAGCCAGCACGAGAGTGCCCCCGATCGGGTGCGGGACGGTTATCTGGTGATCCAGCCCGGCACCCGGCACACCGTTGCACCCGAAAGTCTCCATCAGACCCAGGCCGGTTCAGATTCCCGAACCAATGGGCCCCAGTGCTGCCCAGATCGTGAGTTGTGTGAGGGATTGAGTTGGTTCGAGTGCAATTCGAGGACAGTCGGTGGGGTGTTGAAAGGACGATCCTCGTGCGATGCTGGCGCAATGGCTACCGCTTCCGACTACGGCGACTTCGCCCTGAAACGCTTCCTGGGATTGAACATCGACCAAGTTGCCTCGGGTCGCGCCCGTGCTCAGATCACAATTGCAGACGAGCACCGGAATCCCAATGGGGTTGTCCACGGTGCCGTCTACTTCGCCATGGTTGACACCGCCATGGGCGCGGCAACGATGTCGTTGCTCCCCGACGGACGGTTCTGTACGTCAGTCGAAGTCCAGCTGCGATTTATCCGGCCGGCCGCCAACGGAGTCCTGATCGCCGAAGTCTCCGTCGTCAAGATGGGACGAAGTGTCGTGCACCTTGAGGCGCGAGTTCACGACGTTGACGAGCGACTCATCGCTACAGGTGGCGGGACCTTCGCCATTGTCGAGTCATGATCACGGATATGGGTCCCGCTAATGCGCTGACACCCAACGCGCGGTTGCTTGACCGCTTCGAGGGCCACTGTGGGTGCCAAGCTTTCGGCGAACGATCTGTGTGCCGGAGGGGCCGGTAGCGGGTGGCAGTGCTCGCGACAATTGCAGCGCCAGCAACGGCACACGGGCAGTACATCCAAATGCGGATCGGAGCTCAGGAATGACAACGCGTGCTTATCGCGTCGCTCACGCGTGGTGCCTCATATCCCCGTGCCGATAGCGGAGCTTCGTTCGGTACATGGATTGGTCGGCGCGTCGCATGAGCTGAGAAGCGCTCTCTGATCCGTCCCAGGTGCCAAAACCGATGGAGACCGCGAGCCCCGGCGGGAGCACATCGACCAGCCGCTCGGCGAGGCTTTGGATGCCACTACCATCCGAGCCGGGAGCTAGGAGGCCGAACTCATCGCCTCCGAGACGAGCGAGGAAGTCCCCACCGCCGCGAATCGCGGCTGTCCAGGCATCGGCGAGTTCTTCGAGCACGCGGTCGCCGGCGTCGTGGCCGTCACGGTCGTTCACCGCTTTGAAATCGTCGACATCGATCATGGCGACCGACAGCGCTTGGCCGGTCCGCTTGGAGCGCTCTCGTTCTGCTTCGATGCGTTCGTCCCAGTGCCGTCGGTTGGCAATCCCGGTGAGGGGATCGAGTTGTGCGCTACTGCGCAGGAGACTCATAACCGCGACCATCACAAGCGTGGCCATCGACACCGTGCCGACAATCGAGAGCCAGGCTGCTACAGGGTTCGGAACTGTTGGGCCAAGGGTCAGTACGAGGCCGTAGGCGATTCCGATACCGGCAAGATGACCCAGTACGCCAATGGGGCGGAAGTAGAGGGCCGCGAAGAGTGCTACCCAGACGAAGAGAACCGCAAAGTTGACATTGTTGGTCACGCCGACAACCGACATGACGCCTCCGACCACGGTCGCCAGACCGGCGTCCAGGTGCATTGTCCAGCGGGGAAGCCGATCGCGGGCGATAACGCGGATACCGCAGGAGATGGTGCACAATCCCGCGATGCCTACAAGGGCGAGGAGCGATGCACGCGGCCAGTTGCCCAACGGTAGAACGGAGAGCGCAGCGATGGCGCCCCCGCCCCAGAAGATTGCCGCGGCCTCACTCGGGTCCTGGAGCAACTTCCGAAGATGGGCGCCGAGGGAGATGGTGCGTGCCGTCTGTTCCTGCTTATCGGAGGGCAGTAGACCACCCCCTTTACGAGCCTTGCCCATTCCGGCGCTCATGGCCCGAGGTGCAGTCGTCGTCGAGGCCACCGGTCAGGCGGAAGTGCAGGAAGGGTCGGTCGGCTTACAGCAGGCAGGCGGCTCGCTCCTCGAGGAGAGCCCAGCGGATTGCCGCGTGGCGTCGTATTCGTGGTCATCGCCCCCCTTGCGAGCAGCGCCGGTGTCGTTGCGAGCGCATCGCCTAATTGGCCCATCGACACCTATGCTGGACAACCTGAGGGAACTCCCCGACGTAGATCAGCGATCGGGGCGTACTTGCTGCATTGAGCCGGCCCGATTGAACCGGCGATTTCCCAGCATGTCGGAGATAGCGTGCGCACGACCGTCGAACTCGTTTACCAGACCAAGGGGTCTGACCGTCCTCCGTGTGTCGCGGAAGTCGTCTCGCTGCTTCTGCCAGGCTGACGCATGCCGCCGATTTGTGGTTCTTCGGATTCCCGGGGGACGGCGAGAGCGCGCGGACAGCGTCCGGTCCGGCCGTGGGCGAGACGTGTCATGGCCATGGAACGCGACCCGGAGATGGTGCTTGAACTCGTGATGGGCATGCCCACCGTGTGGGCTTGCAGGATATGGGAATCGTCCGAACGCTCGCGAATCAGGCTACGAGACCGATGTCAGACGACGGTGACTGCGTGCCTGTCGGACGCGGGCACGCGGAACATGAACGTTGCCATCGCACGCCGATCCGGGAACAGACCGAGCAGGTGCTCATTGCCTGGAGCAGAACACGTGTCGAGCCAGCAAGCGTCGGTATCGCGTGCAAAGTCCTCCATCGCATCCATGAAGACCTGGACACCAGGCCCGAATTTGGCGAAGTCCTCGTCATACGCCGTGCGAAACGCGAATTCGCCCTCGCCGGCGCGCACGATGCAGATCATGGCGATGGGAGAATCGTCTGCCTCCAGTGAGATGAACCACAGGCGGCCCTCGTCGATATACCGCCGACACACCTCCTCGAAGAACCTGGCGGATCCCTCCTGTCGCCGAAATGCAAGACCGTCGGGTCGGTGACCCTTCCATCCCGACTCTTCCAGACGCAAGAATTCGTCGATGGCGGCATTGTCGACCCGCCTGCGCAAGCCCAGGCTCGCCTCCAGGGCGGCATCCAGATGTAGTCGGTGCTGGCGAATCGTTCGGAGTCGGTGCTTGCCGACACTGCGTAGCCAATACCGCTCGTCATCTTCCGACCTTCGACGGAGGAGTGCCCGCTCCCAGCTCTCGAACTCGATGACGGGGTGGATCGCATGGGCGGCCACATCCCTCAGCAGCTGCGCGGTAGGACCGTCATTCCCTACCCAATCCATGATGACCAGGTCAGCCCCCAGGCGTTCCGCCTGCTCCGAAAGTCCATTGATCAGGCATGCCACCGCCTCGTGACCGCCTGCCCTGGTCACAAGCGGCGTGCCGAGGGGGACGACTGTGGGCGTCACCCGGGTCACAAGGGCAGCGTGCGCTTTGTGGCCTTCCGTCTCGTCATTGTCCACGGCGACCCGTGTCGCCGGGACGCACGCGTGGACGACACCGCTGCGCTCGGCCAGGATCAGGGTCGTTGTCCCCGACGCATCCAGATGCTCGAGCGCGGGGAGGAGCCAACCTGGTTCGAAGAAGGGGTTCGGTTCAAGGGAAAAACTGGCGCAGTCGGACCACGCGGCCAGATCAGTCGGCGTGAGTTCGTCCGGAGCAACGATCCTGGCTCGCATGTGACTCACAGCACATTCATCGGCATCATGGGCCACGTACTGAATGTACTCAATGTGTGGGCTGTACGACATGGGCTCAGGTAGGTGGCCGACCGCCCGGGAAGTCGCCGGGCCAATCGTGCCCGGACGTCCGGTCCGCCTGACGACCGAGGACCTGCCGTTGGCGCCCAGCAGCTCTGTCGACGAGCGCGGGGAGGCCCCATTGCTTCCGGGACGTGGCCGTGTGCACCATGCTGGTATGGCACGCGTCGGTCGCTTCCTGATGGTGGTGTGGGCCGCCGGCGGAAACGTGGCGCCGTCCGCAGGCCTGGCCAAGGTGCTTTCCGGCCGTGGACACCAGGTGCACGTCCTCGGTTCCCCGGTACTTCAGAAGAGGTTCGAGGCAGCAGGTTGCACGTTCAGCGCGTTTTCGAGGGCGCGCGAAGCGGGTCTGATCGAAGTGGACGTGTTCGATGACAACCTGCTCGGATGGAACAGGTTCATATCGGGAACGCGCCTGGCTGACGACGTCACCGCCGAGCTGGACCGTGAGACCGTCGACGCGGTGATCGTCGACTGCGCGCTCTCGGCTGCCCTCTTTGCCGCGGAGACGAGGGGCGTACCCACGGCGACGCTCGTCCATGTCCTGTACGCGGCTTCCGTGGAGGGTCCCGGAGCAACGCAGTGGGACGCCATTAGGCCGCTCGTCGACTCGACCCGGAAGCATCTCGAACTGGTAGCGCTCGATCCGGAGCGCCCCGTCCTGTCGGCGACCTGGAACCGATCGGATCTCGTCATCGCGTGCACGCCGGAACCGTTCGACTTCCCGCTGAAGGCGCGGCCCGCCAACCTCCGCTATGTGGGGCCGATCTTCGAGGAGATGCCTGGTGCCACCAGCCGATCGGGTGATCCGCTGGTACTGGTGAGCTTCAGTACGACGAACATGCGTCAGGGCCGAGTGCTCCAGCGGGTGCTGGACGCACTCGAGCCCCTCCCGCTGGAAGTGCTCTGCACACTCGGCGGGGTGTCGGTAGGCGAGCTCCATCCGCCAGGGAACGCGACAGTGAGGGAGTGGGTGCCGCACATGGAGGTGCTGTCCCGAGTATCCGCAGTCGTCACCCATGCCGGACTGAGTACGGTGATGAGCTCTCTTGCCAGCGCAGTGCCGCTCGTGTGCATGCCGCTCGGACGCGATCAGCCTTGGAACGCAGAGCGGGTGGCGGCACTGGGCCTGGGCCGGTACCTCTCTGATGAGTCATCCGCGGACATCATCAGAGAAGCTGTCGAAGACATCTTGGACGATGGCCGCTTCATGCTGGAGGCGCAGCGAATGGCCGAGGTCATCGCGAGCTATGGCAACGGTGCGAAGGCGGTGTCCGAACTTGAGGCACTGTTGTAGGCGGAGCGGACATTGGCTCGTTGGCTTCGGGCGCCAGGGCATCTGAAGGAAGCGACCTATTCAGGTTCGAATCAGTGCGCCAGCACTAATGGCCGCAGCCGGCTGCCTGACCCACAAGGCGTCACGATCCATGGCATCGGCGGCCCCAGCGGAAGGGTGGACAGGAGGGGGTGTGCTCCCCACAGTGGCCTGGGCGATTCTGACCGAATCGTTTTGGACCTCGGTTGCCGTTTGCCACGGGCCGCAATATCTCGAGCCCCCAATCGTTCTTCCGCAGTGAGGTCAACTACACCTCCAACGGGCGACAGGAGAGCACCGTGTTCCAATGTGCGAACGCCATCATGAAGTGCCGAGAACTCACGTTCTACATTGATCCCAATCTGCTCGATGCATCGATGACCAGGGTCGTCGACGAGGTGCTGCCACGGTTCCTCGGCCTATCCCACTTTCGCGGTTACGTCGCCCTGGAGTCTGATCACGGTTCGCGCCGGAAGGTGATCGTCTTGTCGTTCTGGAACGATCACCTGGAGGAATCCGAGGCCGCGTCGCTCGCCTTCGTGGACGCCGTCTTCGAGGTCACCGGCACGAATCCCACGCGCCAGACGTTCGAGCTGTTGAGTGGCATGCTGATCGACTTCAACGGAGAGAACCGCATCGAGATTTCCTAGGTCTCAGCGCGCGACTGCCCCCTGAGAGTCACTCCAGTTCCCACCTGGACGTGACTCTGCCCGGCAGGCCGTACGGAGGCCCGGTATCGCGGCCGATGGTCTCACCGTGCGGTCGGCGGCTCCGTCGAACGAAGGTTCCGCCGCCCGAGCTCCGGGGCGGCCGGCCGACGAGCGTGCGTCGGGCTCGGCTCAGTGATCAACCGAACTACTGCTCAGGGACGGATCTCGTAGAACGCGTTGACCGGATGGTCGACATCGACCCGGCGGAAACGGCTGAACCCTGCTGCGCGTGCCATCGCTTCGGCCTTGGCCGGAGGCAGGCCGAGCGTGCCGAGGCCCGCACCGTCAGGGGCCGACATCGCCGACGACAGGCACGACAGAACGCTGATGCCGTACATCAACGATGCCATCGGGTTCTCCGACGCGTTCAGCGCGAATGTGTCATGCGCCTTGATGTCGACGAGTAGCCACGTGCCATCCGGGGTGATCGCCCGACGCAATGCCTGCATCATCTCGAACGGATGTGTCATGTCGTGGATGCAATCAAACGTCGTGATGAACCCGATTGATCCGTCAACGGGCAGCGGCTCGTCTCGCGGGTCGTGGAACGACACGTTCGACGCCTCGGCCTCCGAGCGCTTCTCCTCTGCTCGAGCGAGCGCGAACCGGCTGATGTCGTACCCCAGGAACCGACTCTTCGGGAACGCTCCTGCCATCAGCAGCAGTGCTCCCCCCGCACCACAGCCGACGTCCACGGCGGTCGTGCCCTCGGCGAGCCGCTCGGCCACGCTATCGAGCGCGGGCAGCACCACCGGCAGCAGGTTCGTGCGGTTCCATGGTTCGAACGACCGCTCGATCCCAACCGCGGCTTCTGGACCATGGCTGTCGTAGTCGTGCCCGTGCCCGGTACGGAAGCTCTCGGGCATCGCTCGAAGCGTGTCCATCGTATTGGGAAACCGGTGGAACATTCCCATCCCGTACGCCGGATGGTCGGGAGTCGCGAGGACCGCGGCGGCCTCGTCCGACAGCGAGAAGCGCTCTTCGGCGTCGCAGTCGATGATCCGCGCGGCCGCCTGGTTGTATGCCCACTCGCGAACCCAACGCTCATGGAGACCCGCTCGTTGGGCGAGCTCGTCCGAATGCAGTGGCTTCCCGGCATCTCGCAACGCCACGTAGAGACCGAGCTTGTCGCCGAGGTGGACCATCCCCGCGGTCACCGCGCCCTCGAGCTTGGTGAACACGAGAAACGAGAACATCCGGAGCTTCTTCTCATCCATAGTCTGCATCCTTGTCGAGCGGGCGCGTCCGGCGCCGCCTTGCCGCCGAGATCGAGCGTGCATCACGCTCGCCGAGTGGTGAAGAGTACATTCGATTGGCAGGACCCGGATGCAGCAGCATGAGGGCCAGCATGGAACCCGGCCGAGGAACCGGAGACCAGTTGAGCGATGGGGAGGTTGAGGGCCTACTCGCACCGCTCGACGACGAGTACCGGGCTCATGCGATCTACACACAGGTCCTCGCCGACTTCGGCGCGGACCTGCTGCCCTTCGCGAACATCGTCGAAGCCGAGGCCCGCCACCTCGACTGAACCGGCCTGGGTTGCCTGGAGGCATTGGCCTGCACTGAGTTCGGTGGGCGTCGGGCATACTCTTCGAGATGAAAGAGGGGAGCGCATGGCAACGAAAGTGACGAAGACTCTGATTGATGACCTCGACGGCGCCGAAGCACTTCGGATCACCTGCCGGATGGACCGATCAGACCTTCACCATCTTCGAGGGCACGTCCGAGATCCAGCGGCTGATCATCGCCCGGGCCATCTCCGGGGTGCAGGTCAAGTTGCTGAACTGGGCTTTCGCTTCGGGTGACCGGTCGGAGGCGTCCGGGATGGCCTGCATCCCCTCACGCCGAGCCTGCTTGCCACAAGCGAGCGCTCCCGACGTGCCTGATTCTGCGTTGCGGCCAGGATGGCGACAGCCGTCGTTCTGGTGGCGTGGCGTCCTGTGCGCTTGGTGGGCTTGGACCTGCTGATTGACTACACTGTAGTCATGACGCATCCAGTGTCCATCCGCTTCCACGATCTCCGAGTGGCCGATCAGCTCAAGGCCGAGGCGGTCGCTCGTAACGCATCGACGTCCTCGTTGGCTGAGGAGTTGATCAACGAGGGACTGCGAACCCGTCGGCACCCGCTCGTCAGCTTTCGTGACGGACCTGCCGGCCGCCGTGCCTCTGTAATTGGTGGCCCTGACGTTTGGGAGGTCATCGAAGGCTTGGTGGGCGGCGACGTCCCCTCCGCCACGCGCATCACGCGAGCGGTTGAGGTGTTCGGGTTGCGTCGCGAACTTGTCGAGGCGGCCCTCGCGTACTACGCCGAATTCACCGAGGAGATTGACGGTCAGATCGACGCCAACCGCAGCGCGGCCGAAGACGCAGAAGCACAGTGGCGACGCCAGCAGGAACTGCTGGCGGGGTGAAGCTCCTACTCGATACCCATCACTCGCGCTCGGCGGCTGAGCGCCTTCGGGCCTGCGGGCACGACGTGGCTGCCGCAGCGGATGATCCTGTCCTCGCATCCTTACCCGATGAGGAGCTACTGAGGGCAGCGAGCCGGTCCGGACGGGCCGTGGTCACCGAGAATGCCCGGGACTTCGATCGCATAGCGAGGAGCTGGACGGCCACCGGTGAGCACCACACCGGTATCGTGTTCACCTCGCCGCGTCGTTATCACCGAGGCAGCAACGCGTATCCGGCCAGCCTGATCACCGCGCTCGAGAACTTGATGGCAGACCCCCCGAGCGGTGACGTCGATCGGGTGTACTGGCTCCGGTAGCCAAACCGAGCCCGTCGGAGCACCGCCATGTGTCACCTCGGCACTCCAGGTATCGGAGCCTTCACGGTGGCCTGTTGGCAAGCGGAGCGGTACCGCTGGTCGCGTGGCGAACCGCGGCTGATCTCTCCCGCCCCTGTCCACGCTCTGGGCTCTTGAGTCTCCGGACTGTTCCGGAGCGTCCCGACCAATGGGTCGGGTACGCCTCGCACCTTCCATTTGTACGCCCCCACTTCGAGGGGCGCCGGCGAGGACGGTCCGGCTGGCTCAGAGCCGCCGTGCGGGGAGCCGACGACGGGCCGGTATCCACCGGAGCGTTGCTGGTCGGCGTCGCCGCCCCGGGGGGCGAGCCGGCATGTGATCCTCACAGCCGGCGTCGGCGCGGTGAGCGCCGGTGCGATGGCAATGGCGATCGGCGAGTACGTCTCGGTGTGTGCTCAGGCCGACACCGGGACAGCCGATCGGCGGCGGGAAGAAGCAGAACTCACAGCGGATCCGGAGTCGGACCTGTCCGAGCTGACTTCTATTTGTGAACGACGGGGGCTGCCGCCCGAACTCGCGTCAGAAGTGGCTGCCGCGCTCCAGGAGGCAGATCCTCTCGGCAGGCATCTTCGCGATGAGCTCGGCCAATCCGAAGCTGGAGTGGCACGACCACCGCAAGCGGCCGGTGCATCTGCTGCGAGCTTCGCAGCCGGCGCCATCAATCCGTTGCTCGTGGCTGAACTCGCCCCAGCCGGACCTCGAAGTGCCGTCATCGCAACCGTGACCCTGGTCGCGCTCTGCGTACTCGGCGCCGTCGGGGCAGGGCTAGGCGGGGCGCCTCGCACCCGCGCCGCAGTGCGGGTTGATGTCGGAGGTGCGCTGGCACTTGCGGTGACATAGGGACTCGGGGCGCTCTTCGGTTCGGCCGGATGAGCATCGGTTCTGTTCGGATTGCCGAGCAACGGCGATCCCGGGATCAGAGGCTCCCGAGGATTGCCGAAAGCACCCGTTCGTCCTGGAGCCGGTTCAATCCCGAGGAATAGATGCTGACGACGTAGCCGCCTTTGAGGGCTTCGATGCGCATGGCACCCGGATCCCTCGTCTGGGGCGCGGGGCTCACCTGCCAGTAGGCCGGCACACCGGCCACGGTGACCTTGGCGAACGTTGGCGGGGCAACGGGCGATCCCTGCTGGGTGACGTATCCGGCGTGGCCGCTGTGGCTCACGGTGAACGTGGTGACAGCCCGGGTGCCCCAGAACAGGCTCACCTGGAGTTGTGCTCCTCCGGTCCCTCCTTGTACGAGGTAGAGAGCGCTGCTCTGGTTGCCCGGCAGCACCGCGCAGCCGTTCGGGCCGTGCACGGGCGTACCGGTGGCGACGCTGACCTGCTTGTCGCTCACCAGCGAGCACACCGTCCGTGGTGACGCCGCCGCCAGGTGCGTCGCAGCTGTCGGCGTCGAGCCGCAGGCCGCCAGCAGGATCCCTACGACGATGGCGGTACCGGAACGGCGCAAGGTGGGTCGGATGTTCACGGGTGCACGGTCACCGGTGCCCGAGCTGCCCTCGGCTCTCGAGGTGGGCCGTCGACGGACGGGGTATCGGCGCCTCCATCCGACGACGCGGTCCACGCTCACAATCTGCCTGCCAGGGCCGTCGCCTGTCGTCTGGTCAGACCGGCGGCGATCTGCAGCCGACCCGAGAACGAGATGAAGGTCGACTGGGTCGGTTCGTTGATGGGCGCAGAGATCACCCGGTTGTCGACGACGACACCGACGAGGGCATGGAACTGCTGACGGGCAAGTGCGTCCCACCGAGCCGAACCCGACTCGGTGAGGGTGAGGTTCACCCTCCATTCTCCTGTGATGAACTGCACCGTCGCCGCTCGGACGTTGCCCGCCGTCAGCCCGGCAGGTCCCAGCACATAGCGGACCGAGGTGTTCGCTCCACCGACTCCGGGCAGGATCACCGTGGCGTCGGGGGTGTCATGCGCAGACGTCGTGGAGGGGAAGGAGGCGAACTGGGGGTCGGGCGGCACGGCCGCGGGGTCTTCGGAGATTCCGCCGGGGCTGGACGAAGCGGGGTTGACCAGCAGGTTGCCTGCGCTCAGGGCGGATGCGGCAGTGCATGCCGGCAGGGGGGTGCTCGGGTGTAGTGGTGCGGCCGCCGAAGCGGGAGTGGCGAGGCAGAGTACCGGCCGCACGCTGAATTGGCTCGCCGTAAGGGTGGCAGCACTCGCAGGTGGTGGTGCCGTTGCCGGCGACACCACCGGGCCGATCTCGCCCCGTCCGGACACGACTCCGGCGACCGCGCCGAGGAGCAGGAGTCCGGCCACGGTCACGATGCCCGAGATCAGCCATCTCCGCCTTCTTCGCTGCCTGGCTTCCTGGAAGAGGAGCTGCGCCCCGTCCACGTCGAGCCCCGTTGCGCCGTCGACGTCGGATTGCGTCGGTGGGAACTCGGTGATGGTCATGCCGCAACTGGCAATCGGTAACTCATGGACCTACTATTACTAGTACCATGATCGAAGTCAAGGTCGATCGACAGGATCCGCAGGCTCTGCACGAACAGGTGGCCGGGGAGATCCGTCGGGCCATCGCCGAGGGTGAGGCCGGGCTGGGCGAGCGCCTGCCGCTGGCCAAGGACATGGCGGCGGTACTCGGCGTCAACAAGAACACCGTGCTCCGCGCCTTGCACATTCTCCGGGAGGAGGGCCTTCTCGACTTCCGGAGGGGGCGGGGCATCACGGTCGCCGGGACCCCTCAACGGGGGGTGGTGACGAAGCGGGTCCGGGAACTGGTCGAGTTCTGTCGCACCCAGGGCTACCAGCGAGACGACATCATCCAGATGATCAAGGGGCTTCCCTGACCGAAGGGTGTCGGTCTTGGGGCGGTGGCAAGAGGTGGGTATCGAGGTCCACCTCCGCTGCGGCTCCGAGCGGCGGTGCGGTAGGTTCGGCGACCATGCCGCCATCCTCGGACTCTCTCGTGCTCCTCCACGGATTCGGGTCGACCTTCGAGCACAACTGGGTGCAGACCGGGTGGGTGGACATCCTGGCCGACGCCCACTGCACCGTGCCGGTGCTCGACCTGCCCGGCCACGGGGCCTCCGACAGGTCCGCCGACCCCGCTGCCTACGCATCGGTCGAGGAGGACATCGCCTCGGTCCTGCCCGACGGGACGTCGGCCGTCGGGTTCTCGGCCGGGGCCCGGATCCTGCTCGGCATCGCGGTCGCCCACCCTGGGCGGTTCCACCGGCTCGTCCTGCTCGGCGTGGGCGACAACGTGTTCGAGGAGTCGGACAACTCGGAGATCGTCGAGGCATTGGAGCGCGACGCCGAGCCCGAGAACGTGCAGGCCAGGGTGTTCACCCGTCTGGCGGCGTCGACCGGCAACGACCCGGCGGCGCTCGCCGCCTTCCTCCGGCGAACCCCAACCCGGCTCGCGCCGGAGGACCTCGCCGTGGTGACGTGCCCGGTCCTCGTGGTGCTCGGCCAGGAGGACTTCGTTCCCTCGGCCGACCGCCTGGTCGAGGCCCTGCCGTCCGCCACCCTGGTATCGGTGCCGGGCGTGGACCACTTCGCCACGCCGTCCGACTTCGGTGTCATCGACGCCACCCTGCGGTTCCTCGGCCTCGGGTGACACGGCGCTGAGCGCCCGGCGCTTCGACTACCCGGCTTCGGATTCCTCGTACTCGCGGACCCTGGCGCGCATCAGCGTCTTCAGGAGCTCGGTCGGCAGCTCGCGATCGTAGGGGAGCTTGACGAAGCCCTCGCCGGCCTCGTAGCCGGCGGCTTCGACCGCTGCCTTCTTGGTGGCGAAGAACGGTGGGGAGAACCGGAGCGAGCAGTGCGCCTTGAAGTTCTGGAGCATCCAGAGGTTCGTGTTCTTGCCGCGTACGTACATCGGCTGGTTCCACTTGAGTTCCTCCCGTGCCTCGGGATCCGCCTCCAGACTCAGCTTCCGCAGCACCTCGAGATGCGGCCGCTGGACGTCGCTCAGCTGCGCGAAGTAGTCGTCGACACTGGCGCGCTTGGGCATCGGCATGGGCTCACCCTATTCCCGGGGACTGCACCGGTGTCGGGTCAGCCCGGAACGTAGGCGAGCTCCGGTTCCGCCCGGACCGGCTCGCCCCGGGGGACGGCGCCGTCCATCCGGACGAGGGCGATACCGCACAGCACGAACACACCCCCCAGCGCCTGGAGCGGGCCGGGCCGCTGGGACAGGAGGAGCCAGGCGAACACCGCGGCGAACAGCACTTCGGTCAACCCGACGAACGAGGCCAGTGTCGCACCGAGCCAGCGGGTGGCTCCGATTCCCGTCGCATAGGCGACGGCTCCGGCGACGACTGCCAGTCCGAGCACCGGGACCAGCCAGCTGAGGTGGTGGCCGGCCAACGTCACCGATCCGCCGCCGACGTGGAACCTCGCCAGTCCGAGGGCATCGAGCAGGCCCAGTGTGACGGCCCCGACCACCATGCCGCCCCAGGCCATCGCAATCGGCGGCAGCACCTCCTCGGTACGGGCACACAGCACGAAGTAGCAGGCGAGTCCGGCCGCCGCCCCGAGCCCCCACAGGACGCCGGCCGGCTCGATGTGCCGGGCCGCGGTCAGGTGCAGCACCAGGACCAGTCCGACCAGTGTGGCCGCCGCCCCGGCGAAGGTGAGACGTCGCGGCCGCTGGCCTCTCGTGATCCAGAACCAGGCCACGACGAGGAGGATGCCCGAGTACTCGAGGAGGAGCGCCACGCTGACGGACACGTGGGCCACCGCGTTGAAGTAGCAGAGCTGGCAGGCCGCCACCGCCACGAGGCCGAATGCCAGCAGCGCGGGGAGGCTGCGAACCACCAGGTGCCAGCGTCCCCGGAGCTGGATCACGGACGGTACGGCGAGCACTGCGGCGGCCACGGCGACCCGCACCGTCACGGCCGCCGCCGGCGACCACCCCACGCGGATCAGCGACGACCCGAACGCTCCCGAGGTCCCGAAGGCGGCGGACGAAGCGACGGCCAGTCCGGCACCGACCCCGGGCGTTCTGGTGATCGACGGCATTGCGACTCCCTGGGGCCCTGTCATGGGTAACGTCGGATTTGCCGATGACGCTAGTGTCGCCCATGAAAGGAGTCAAGCTGCTGTTTGCCCATGACACGGAGATCGCGCTGGCTTCGACGGCGGCGCTGGTCAACACCGCGAGCGACGGCGCCGAGGGGCTGGCCGAGCCGGCGGATCTCGATGCGTTCGTCGTGCGCTGGGGCTGGACCGGAGGTCGGGCCCGTGACCGGGCGGAGCTCGACGCGGTCCGTGCGCTGCGCAGCCGGTTGCGTGGCGTGTGGGAGACCGACGAGGCCGGGGCGGTGGGCATCGTCAACGCCCTCCTGAGCGAGGCGGATGCCCGTCCCCAGCTGGTGCGACACGACGGGTGGGACTACCACGTCCACGCCACCTCCTCCGAGGCGCCGTTGGCCGACCGGATCGCCGTCGACGCGGCCATGGCGCTCGTCGACGTGATCCGGACCAAGCAGCTCGACCGGCTGCGGATCTGTGCCGCCGAGGGCTGTTCCGATGTTCTGGTGGACCTGTCGAAGAACCGGTCGCGGCGCTTCTGCGATCGGGGGTGCGGCAACCGGGCCAACGTCGCCGCCTACCGCGCCCGCCTGCGGGGCTGAACCGGCGTCCGCTCGGGACGGCCCGGGACCCGTCCCCGCTCCGGTGCACCGGGGCCGGACACTCCGGAGGCGTCGATTACCGTGGGCCGGTGTCCGCCACCCTGCTCACGCTGTGCACCGGCAACGCCGCCCGCTCGGTGATGGCCGGCGCCATGCTCCGGACCGGACCGCTGCCCGTGGTGACGGCGGGCACCCACGTGGTCGAGGGCCAGCCGATGAGCCGGCGCACCCGGGCCGCCCTCGAGTCGGTCGGGTACTCGGCGGACGGGCACCGGAGCCATCAGATCACCGACGCCGACATCGACGGCGCCGTGCTGGTCCTGGCCATGGCCGCCGAGCACGTCGCCTACATCCGCCGCAAGCACCCCGAGGCCGCCCACCGGACCGCCTCGCTCAAGCGCCTGGTCCGGGACCTGCCACCCGGGCCGGCGCCGCTGGCCGACCGGCTGGCCGCTCTCGGCCTCGCCGAGGTGGAGATCGAGCCGTGGGAGGACGTCGAGGATCCGGCGGGCGGGGACGACCCCGTCTACGTGTCGTGCGCGGAGGAGCTCGCGGACCTCTGCAACCGGCTCCTGCCCCTGCTGGACTGACGGGTCCGCAGGACCGCGTCGCGGCGGGGCCGCCTTGGTAGGTTCGCCCGATGCCGTCCGACGCGCCCGATGCGCTCCCCTCGGGCCGGGCGTCCGGCTCCGGCGGCGTCCGGGCGTGGTTGACGCACCGCGACCCGGGCCTGCGGGCGACGAAGCGGTCGGTGCGGGCGGCCGTGCTGGTGCCGACCGTGTTCGCCCTCGCCGAGTACGGCACGTCCAACTCCCAGACGCCCCTGTTCGCCGTGTTCGGCTCGGTCGCACTCCTCCTGTTCACCGACTTCGGTGGTCCCCTGCGTGGACGGGCCCGCTCGTACCTCGGTCTCTGGGTCGTGGGTGCGACCTTCATCGCCGTCGCCACCCTGTGCGCGACCCAGCCCGTGGCGGCGGTGGCCGGCATGGCCGTCGCCGCCTTCGCCGTGATGTTCGCCGGCGTCGTCAGCCCGCAGGCCGTCGCCGGGTCCACCGCGGCCCTGCTGACGTTCGTGCTGCCGGTGTCGGAGCAGGCCGGGGCGTCGGCCATCGGAGACCGCCTGCTCGGGTGGGCCCTGGCCGGTGCCCTGTGCGTCCCGGTGGCGCTGTTCGTGTGGGCGGGTCGATGGCACGACCCCCTGCGCCGCGCCCTGGCAGACGCCGCCCGGGCCGTGGCCGACCTGTTGGAGACCGCGTCCGCCGCCGGCGGGATGTCCGCCGGTCGATCGGACGTCGACCGGGCCCTGTGGGCCCTGCGCGAACAGTACGAGGCGACTCCCTACCGGCCGAACGGCGCCGGCCCGACGGACGTGGCACTCACCAACCTGGTGTCGCGCCTCGAATGGGCCGGCTCGCGCGCCCGGGCGGCCACGGCCCAGCCGCCTCCGCCGGGGGAGCGGGCCCGGGTGGAGGCGGTGGAGGCCGCCGCCGCCGGGGTGCTGCGGGGGGTCGCCGAGCTGCTGGTGTCCGCGGACCCCGGGGCCCGGCCCGAACTGGCGACGGTGCTGCGGGCCTCGGTCGTGCAGCTGGTGGCGGCCCGGGATGCGGCATCCGAGTCCGTCCTGGCGTCGCTGGCGCCCGGGGTCGGGACGCCGGACGTCGGAACGCCGGACGTCGGGACGCCGGGGGCCGGAACGGTGGACGCCTCGACGGACCCGGCGTCCGCCCTGGCCGGAGTCGACCCGACCTACCCCGTCCGCATGCTGGCGTTCGCACTCGAGATGCTCGCCGACGTGGCCCTCGACACCTTGGGACCGGGACGGGAGGGAACCGGTGCCGTCGCCCGCTGGTCGGTCACCCTGGGATCGTTCGTCCGGGTGGCCGCGGGACACCTCACGCCGCGGTCGGTCTGGTTCCGCAACAGTGTCCGCGGGGCGGTGGCGCTCGCCCTCGCCGTGCTCGTGGTCGAGGTGACGACGGTGGAGCACGGGTTCTGGGTCGTCCTCGGGACCCTGTCCGTCCTGCGCTCGAACGCGCTGGGCACGGGCGCCACGGCCGTACGTGCCGTCCTCGGGACCGCCATCGGCTTCCTCGTCGGCTACGTGGTGCTGCTGACGCTCGGACCCCACGACGCGGAGCTGTGGTTGCTGCTTCCCGTCGCCGTGCTGGTGGCCGGGATCGCCCCGACGGTGGTCTCCTTCACCGCGGGACAGGCCGGATTCACCGTCTTCGTCGTCCTGGTGTTCAACGTCATCGAACCCGTCGGATCACGGATCGGCCTGGTCCGTGTCGAGGACGTGCTCATCGGAGCCGTCGTGAGCGTGGTGGTCGGAGTGCTGTTCTGGCCGCGGGGCGCCGGCTCCGAGCTCGTCCGGGCACTCGGCGGTGCCTATGCCACTGCCGCCTCGTGGCTCGCCGCGGCCGTGGACGACGTGGGACGGCCCGACGACGGGACGACCACGGCAGCGGGGGCCCGGTGGACACGGGAGCGCACCGCGGCCATGGCCGCCGCCCGTCGGCTCGACGACGCCTACCGGCAGTACCTGGGTGAGCGCGGCGCCAAGCGGATGTCCCTGCCGGTGATCAGCCGCCTCGTCACCGGGAACGCCCGGATGCGGCTGACCGCCGTCACCCTCGAGGGGCTGCCGGACCTCGCACGGCCGGGGGCCCCGGCGCCACCGCCCGAGATCGCCGTCGCCCGGGCCAGCGTGTCGTCCGAGTGTGCCGCGGTCCGGTCCTGGTTCGACCGGTTCACCGCGTCGCTCGGCACCGGGTCGCCGGCGGTCCTGCCGATCCCGCCCGTCGACGACCGCCTCGCCCCCGGACTGGCCGACGCCTGGGCGGCGGCCCGCAGTAAGGGGCGGAGCGAAGACGTCGTCGCCGTGCTCCGGCTCCTGTGGGTCGAGGAGCGGATGGCCGATCTCCGCCGGCTCCAGGTCGATCTGGCCGGAACGGTGACCGGCGATGGGCGTTAGGGGAACCGGTCCGCGCCGGAGGACGTGCGGGATGGGGACGTGGGGACCGAAGGCACCGGGCCCGATCGCCCGCCCGGGGGCCGGTGGGCTCGGTCAGCTGGTCGTGGCCGTCGCCAGCTCGGGATGCCGAAGGGACAGGTCGGAGCACTCCAGGCACACCGACTCGGGGATGGCCCCGAGCTTCATGAGCACGGCGAACCCCTTGCAGCCGAGGCACAGGCCGAACGCGGCCTCGAGGAGGGCGGCCGCCGTCAACATGGCGACGACCACCCAGGTGGCGGCGTGGAGACCGAAGCCGAACCACAGGACGAGGGCCGAGGTGGAGAAGACCACGCCGATGGCCTGGGCGAAGCGCTTGGGCGGTCCGGGCACCAGCTTCGGGCCCCAGGGGAGCCGGGGTGCCACGACCCGGGTGGCGAGCTGGCCCAACGGGCTGAATCGCGGGCCGGACAGGACCCGGGCCCAGAACCCGTAGGCGAGGGGGACGAGGATCCACGGCTGACGCAGGGCGAGCGCAGCAACGCACAGCACGACGACCCCCGTGGCCACCGTGCGGGCCGCATAGTCGTTGACGGGGCTGGGGAACGTGAACACGCCGATACCTTACCTGTTGGGTCGGGTATTGCGCACGTCCGACCTGTCGTCCGACCTGCCGCCCGGCCCGGCGCCCGGCCCGACGCCCGTTCCGGAGCGGCGGGTGGGATCCGCTCCCGGTTCATCCGGCTGCGGTGACAGGTCCGAATAGGCTCCGTGCTGGTGGACGTGGAGCAGGCGAGCGACGCCAGTCTGGTCGTGGCCGTGGCGCGCTGGAACGAACCCGCGCTGGCCGAGATCTACCGCCGCCACGGCGGAGCCGTGCACGCGCTGGCCCGACGTGTCCTCCGATCCGACCCGCCCGCCGAGGAGGTCACCCAGGAGGTGTTCCTCGACCTGTGGCGCAGTCCCGAGAAGTTCGACGCCCAGCGGGGGACACTGCGTTCGTTCCTCCTGGCCCGCACCCACGGCAAGTCGGTCGACGTGGTCCGGGCCGAGGAGTCCCGCCGCCGCCGCGAGGAGCGCACCGCCCGTGAGACGGCCGCTGCCGCCTACGACATCGACCGGGAGGTCTGGGACATGGCGGTGGCCGAGCACGTGAAGGACGCCCTGGTGGCGCTGCCCGACGAATTGCGGCATCCCATCGAGCTCGCCTACTTCGGGGGCCACACCTACAAGCAGGTGGCGTCGATGCTGGACGAACCCGAGGGCACCGTGAAGAGCAGGATCCGCTCGGGCCTGGGCCGGTTGCGCGTGAACCTGATCGAGCGGGGCATCGAGCCCGCGGGGGCAGGGCTGTGAGCACGCCACCCCCGCCGATGGACCACACGCAGATCGAGGAGCTGCTGGGCGTCTACGCCCTCGACGCCCTCGACCCCGGGACGGCGGCCGAGGTCGAGGTCCACCTGGAGGGATGCGTGCGGTGCGCCGTCGAGGTGGCCCAGCACCACGAGGTGGCCGGGCTCCTGGCCAACTCGGGTGGCACGGCGCCCGCCGGCGTGTGGACCGGGATCGCCGAGCAATTGGGCGGGACCTCGGACCAGGCCTGGGGGCGACTGGCCGCCCGGCTCGACCCGCCGGGCGCGGGCCGTGCCGCCGACTCCACGGACATCACGGTGACCACCACGGCCGACATCACGACGGTCGGCGCCGGTGACGCCGCCCTGGCCCCGGTCGTCCCCCTCGGGGCGGGCGTCCGCCGCCGCCGCCGCTGGGCCATGGCGGGAAGTGGCCTCGTGGCCGGCGCCGCCGCGGTGCTGGCCCTGGTGTTCGGGCTCCAGGTGCACCACCTGAACGGCCAGGTCGACGCGCTCCGGGCCGCGCCGCAGCTGTCGGCAGCCGAGCGGGCGGCCCTGGCGTCCCCGTC
>Ga0307372_10001042_pt1 | contig 48528 bp, 43 predicted proteins | sample OX1MG_FD_202533 | JGI IMG/M metagenome (GOLD analysis project Ga0307372, IMG submission 202533) | Soil microbial communities from Risofladan, Vaasa, Finland - OX-1 | ecosystem: Environmental > Terrestrial > Soil > Coastal area > Acid sulfate soil | place: Finland: Risofladan, Vaasa | collected...
GGGCGCGGTCATCACCGCTCTGATAGTCGGAGCCTGCCTCCTGATCATCTTCCCGCCCCGTGGCGGAGACGGTGACGAGTACGTGCGCGGGACCGACGTGATCCCGAGCCGCCGATTGCGCCGGGACTTAAGCGGCGATGGCGTCGAACTCGGCGGCATCTTGATCCCCTGCGGACTGGAATCACAACACTTTCTGTTGGTCGGCGCGCCCGGCTCGGGCAAGTCCACCGCCATCCGGCGGATGCTCCAGCAGATCGAAGCACGCGGAGAGAGTGCGGTCGTGCTCGATCCCGAATGCGAGTATCTGCCCGAGTTCTTCCGGCCCGCGCGCGGCGATATGATCCTCAACCCGCTCGACACCCGCTGCCCGGCGTGGACGCCATGGTCGGAACTCAGACCCGGAAGCGAAGCGATGGACGCCGAAGCGCTCGCGTCGGCGCTGGTCCCCGACCCGGCAAACACTTTCAGTCAGGGCGGCGCCGACTTCTTCTTCCGGCAGTCGGCCCGGACGCTCATCGTGGGCCTGCTGGACGCAGCCAAGTTCAAGGAACCGGGCGAGCTTCCGAAGCTGCTTGCGCTGCCGCGCGACAAGCTGAAGGAAGCGCTCCGGGGAACTCCCGCCGAGGTCCTCATCGACCCGGGCGCGCACGAGCAGGGCGCCGGGATCGTCGCGACGGCGTTCAACGCGACCAGTTCGTTTCGGCATCTTCCGCGATCCGCCGGGCAGGCCTGGAGCGCGCTCGAATGGGCGCGAACCCGTGAGGGTTGGCTGTTTCTCAGCTCGACCGAGGACTCGCGCGAGGCGGCGCTTCCGCTCCAGAGCGTCTGGCTCGATTGCATCGTGCGCCGCCTGATGGCGGACGACGGCTCACGCGGCAAAGTCTGGATCATCGCCGACGAGCTGCCCGTGTTACGCCGTCAGGCCGAGCTCGAGACGCTGGTGGTGCGCGGACGCAAGCGCGGGCTCTGCGCGGTGCTTGGCCTTCAGGCCATCACCCAGCTTCGAGCCATATATGGCCACGACCAGACGGCAACTCTGGCAGCCGCTCCCGCGACCAAGCTGATCCTGCGCACCGGCGAGGCGGAGACCGCGCGCTGGTCCAGTGAGCAGATCGGTGAGCGGGAAGTCAGCCGCAGTCTGGTCGGTCAGAGCACCCGGTTGGGCGAGTCGCGCGACGGCTTCACCATCCATCCGCATCGGCAGGTCGAGAGCGTCGCGCTCGCGAGCGAGATCCAGATGCTGCGCCCGTTCGAGGGTTATCTCTGCATCACCGGCTACCGCCGCGCGAAGGTCACGATTCCGTATCTCGCGCCGCGCCGGCGTCATCCGGGGTTCATCTGTCGGACTGAACCCGCCGGCTTGCATCCGAATCCGGACTCGCCAAACGTCAGCGGCGGGCCGGTCCTTGTGCCGCCGGGAAGCGGCGACACGCGACCGCCACGTCCTCCGCGCCGATTGAGGGCTTGAGCCATGCTGGTCATGTCGAGAGGGGCGCTAAGCGCCGGTCAGGCCGAGACCTACTACGAAGAGAAGTACTCCCAGGACGATTACTACACCGAAGAGCATCGAGTCGCCGGTCAATGGTTCGGACAGGGCGCCGAGGCACTCGGGCTCTCCGGTGAAGTCGCTCACGGAGATTTTCGCGCGATACTTCGCGGCCAACGTCCGGGCACCACTGAAGTTCTCGTCCGCAACGCCAACGGACGGACTGAAAGGCGGGCAGGATGGGACGCGACCTTCAACGCGCCCAAGTCGGTCAGCATTCAGGCGCTGGCGGGTGGAGACGCCGAGTTGACCGACGCGCATCGCCGCGCGGTCAGCACCGCGTTGACGGAGCTGGAGCATTACGCGCTGTCGCGGCAGAAGGGCGGCAGCGAATGGGTGCTGACCCGGAACATCGTTGCCGCGCGTTTCGACCATATCGCGGCGCGCCCGGCCAAAGGCGCAGATGACGGTTACGGTCCCGATCCGCATCTCCACACTCACGTCGTCATTGCCAACATGACTCGCCGGCCGGACGGCGCATGGCGCGGGCTCGATCCGCTCGAGATCTATCGCTCACAGAGCTTCGCCAGTGCGGTATATCGTTCCGAGCTGGCGCGCGAGGTGCGTTCGCTCGGCTACGGCATTACCGTCACCGGCGCCGACGGACGCTGGGAGCTCGACGGCTACAGCCGCGAGCAGGTGATGGCGTTCTCGCGCCGCCGCCAAGATATCGAGCAGGCGCTCGCGCGAAACGGCCTCAGCGGAGCAGCCGCGGCGCAGAATATCGCGCATCAGAGTCGGCTCTCAAAGCAGCAACGCGACGAGGGTGAGCTCCGCCAGGAGTGGCGCATGCGCGCGCGAAACTACGGAATCCGCTTCGAGGACCATTCCCACACCCAGACCGCCGCTCTCGTCCCCACGCGGGCAAGAATCGAGCAGGTCCTTCGCTTCGCCGTGGCTCACAGCACCGAGCGCGAGGCGGTGATCGACCGTCGCGCGCTCGAAGCAACCGCCCTCCAGCACGCGATGGGAGTAATCGATCTGGACCAGCTGCGCCGCGAGAGCACGGCTTGGGAAGAACGCCGCGCGCTGATCGCCCTGAACGCTTCCATCGCTTCACCGGGCGGCACCTTCACCACTTCCGAGATCGTCGCCCTTGAGCGCGATAACCTCGACCTGATGCGCGCGGGACGTGGCCATAACCCGCCACTCGCAGCTGTCGCAGAGATTCGCAATTGGGCAACGGACCGAGGATTGCTCGCCGATCAAATCGAAGTCGCGCAACTTATCCTCACGACGCGCGACTGGCTCACCTCCATCGAAGGCCGCGCCGGCAGCGCGAAGACCACCACGGTTGGAGCGATCCGCGAGTTCGCCTGTGAGCACGGCTACGCCGTGCGCGGCTTTGCTCCAACCACGCGCGCGGTCAAGGCGCTGTCCGAAGCCGGAGTCGAGTCTCGAACAGTGGCAAGTCTGATTGAAAACAAAATCTCCGCTTCCGGCCGTCAGAAATTATGGATCATCGATGAGTCGAGCCTGCTTGCGACGCGCCAGGTCAACCGCCTCCTTCATCAGGCCCGCGAGGCAGGCGTGGAGCGGATCGTCTTCGTCGGCGACCAGCATCAGCACCATGCGATCGAGGCGGGACGACCCATCCACCAGCTACAGCAGGCCGGGATGGCGGTCGCGCGGCTGGACACGATTCGCCGCCAGCGGGACCCGATGCTTCGCGCAGCAGTGGAGCTTGCGGCCAAAGGAGAGATCGATCGCGCGCTTGCGCTCCTCGAGAAGCATGACCGCATCCGCGAGATCGACAATCCTGATGTGCGATATAAATCCATCGCGCGGGAATACGTTGCCACGCACGAGACGGGCGAGCGCGTATTGGTCGTCAGTCCGGCCAACGACGAGCGCTGGCAACTCAACTCCGCCATTCGCGATCTCCTGAAACAGCGGTCACATGTCGGCGCCCAAGGGAAAGAGCAGATCATCTTCGTCAAACGCAACCTTACCGCCGCACAGCGCCAGCGCGCTCAGAGCTACGAAGCTGGCGAGGTTATCCGATACCGGCGCGGCAGCCACCGTCTCGGGCTCGGCAAGGACACGTATGCACGAGTCGAGAGTACAGACTCGGATCTCAACCGGATCACCGTGCGGACCGAAGATGGTCGAGCAGTTGAATATAACCCAGCGCGGCTCAACGGCGTCAATCTGTTTCGCGAGGAGCGGAGAGTCATCGCCAACGGCGACCGCATCCAGTTCCGCGCACCCGACCGCGCGCTCGGCGTCGCCAACGGAGATTTTGCGACGGTGGTTGCAATCGACGACCGAAAGGCCGCGCTCCGGATAGACGACGGGCGCGAAGTCAAAGCTGCGGTAAGACGGCTCCGCCACATCGACTACGGTTACGCCTCGACTTCGCATTCCAGCCAGGGCGCGACGGTCGACCGCGTCATTGTCAACATCGATACCGCTCGCTCGGCTGAACTCGTGAACCGCAAACAGTTTTACGTCTCGATCAGCCGCGCGCGCCACGGGGTCACCGTCTATACCGACGACAGATCCGCCCTCCGGCACGCGGTCGGCCGCACCCGCGAAAAGTCGGTTGCCCTGGAACAGCTCAACCTGAACCTGAGGCGAGACCTCAAGATGGTTCCAGAACCGCCGCGCCAGAACATCACACCTGCCCACGGCATCAGAAGGTGACTGGTCTTGCCGAACACTGCTGTCGAATCACTTTTTCCATCGGCGCTGCGCTATGAGCGCGGACGCTCGGGCTGCGCAAGCTTCGCCGCTCGGACACGGCGTGCGCTGCACGCCTCGCGCTCCGCTTCGCGCCGCTGTGATGGTGGCGCACGCTCCGCGGGCAACCGCGCCGCCGGCACTATCGTGCCGGACGCTGCGCTCGGCACGTTTGCAACGCTCCGCCACGCGCATCCCGGAATCCGGCGCCACCCTCCAGACTCGATCGAGAGGGCGGCGCTTTCAAAATGCTGCGCACCAACCCAAAACGCCCTTCCCTGCGGGACGCGGGCGGGAGACAGCGAAGGAACTTCACGTCAAACCACTGTTTTCGTGTTGCTCGTTTTTTCTTGCATTAGAATTCCAGTAATGGTAGCTATGTAGCTAGTTATCGCGATTTCAATTTCGATTCTGAACGGTCCCACCCATGAGTTTCACGTCTAAGTCGGTACGAGAAAGCACTGGTTTTGCCGCAACGCAGGAAGCCTTCAAAATGGCGCTTCGCGCCACAGCCGGCGAGGTCAAGGTCCGAGAACTCTTCCAGCTAATGACGGCCGAAGAGGCTGCGGAGTTTCTCGCCCTCGAACTCGGAACGGTGCGCAATCTGACGTATCGTCGCGAGTTGCCCTCGGTGAAGATCGGCGCCCGAGGCGTTCGCTATCGGCTGATCGACTTGATCGCTTGGAGCGAGCAGCGGAATAGGCTTGCCATTTGACGGAATTCCAGGAGGCAAATATGGCTCGGAAGCAAGGGAAAGACCGCGGTCTGTTCGAGCGTCCGCAGAGTTCCGGCATTTGGTGGGTGCGATACTTTGACCGCGGCGGGCGTGAACATCGAGAGAAGATCGGGGCGAAGGGCCTCGCTCGGCGCGTGTATGAAAAGCGAAAGACCGAAATTCGAGAAGGGCGCTTCTTCGCGCCAGAAAAAAGAGAGGCCCTCTCGTTTGAATCGATCCTGTCCGACTACAGGAGCTCAGCACTCAAGGCCGGTCGGGAAATCATGCGCGGAGACATCGGCTACCGTCGGCTCCACGACGCCTTCGGCCGGGACAGAGCCGATTCGATAACCCCAGCTCAAATCGAGGCATTTCGCGACAGGCTTGCCGAAGATCTCTCCGCCGCCACGGTGAACCTTCACCTGAAGTTGCTCCGCGCGATCTTCATGCGCGCCGTCCGCGCGCAATCAGTCGCATCAAACCCGGTAAGCAGGGTCAAGTTCTGCAAGGAAAACAATAAGCGTCTCCGTTGGCTCAAAGACGATGAGGAATCCGCGCTCTTTGACGCCCTGCCGAATTGGTTGAAGCCATTAGTGGCAGTCGCGTTGAACACGGGCATGCGCAAGGGCGAACTTCTGAACCTCCGCTGGCGTGATGTGGATTTCACCAGCGGCACAATAACGATTCGTGATCCGAAATCTGGCGAGGACGAGCACGTCCTTATGAACGCGACAACCCAACAGAATCTGAAGGCGCTATGGGATTCATCAACGAAGATTGTACAACTGAAGGCGGGCGGCCCGGATAGAAGTGGGTTCGTGTTCACAGCACCAAGAGGCGGATTCATCCAGAATCTCAAGCGATACTGGTATCCTGCCCTTCGCCGCGCCGGCATTGAAGACTTTCATTTTCATGATCTCCGTCACACGTTCGCATCACGTGCGGCAATGAGTGGCGTCGACCTATTCACCCTGCAAGCGCTGATGAGGCATCGAAGCTCACTGATGACGCAGCGTTACGCGCATCTGAGCGCCGCGCATCAGCGTGAAGCGATCCGTCGCCTGGATGGCTGGCATCAGAGGCAGAATCCGACCGCAGAACGTCAGTCGTAAAACTCGTGTCCGATTTCAGTCACCTCTAATCCGGCGCCGTCTGCCCAAAGCGGGCGTGTAGGCCTTGCTTAAGCTGATCGTTGCATGGCCTCGATCAAGCCTACGCGGTATGCTAAAGTGTTCCGGTACAGAGGACGAATTATGCTGAATGAGGAGCGGATATTCACGCCTGGCGAAGCAGCTGTAGTTTCGGGCGTTCCAGTGAAAACGGTGCACCGCGAAATCGATGAAGGCCCGTTGAAGCCTGCGCGCAAGAGATCGGGAAGCAAGAGAGCTCTCCGCGAAGAAGACCTGTTCTACTTGGCGGTCGCAAAAGGCCTCGACACGCGGTTGGTCCAACTCACGAGCGAGGGTAAGGACAAGCTTCACGACGTGATCGTCATGTACTGCCGAAAGCGCGGGCCAGCTAAGCGGGAATTTCCCCTCTTCGGAGGCGGTCTCTCGCTCGACCTCAAGCGAGTTCTCGAGGAGGTCCGTTCCAGAGTGGAACGCCTTGAACGGGCACGACGATTAGTCGTCGAAGATCCTGAGATCAGGGGCGGCGAGCCGTGCATTCGCGGGACCAGAATTGGCGCCTATGAAGTCGCCAGTATGCTCGAACAGGGCGGGTCCGAAGAGGAGATCTTGGAAGGCTACCCATCGCTCAAGCGAGAGCAGCTTGAACTCGCCAAGATTTTCGCACAGGCCTACCCGCGCAAAGGCCGACCGCCTCGCCATCCGTGGCACCAAGCACCTTGGCGCGAGATCTCGCGGAGTGAGACTCGCCGGTGAGGTTTCTGATCGACGAATGCCTGCACACCAGCCTGACGCAGGTTGCGAACACCGCCGGCCACGAAGCGCATCACGTGAACTGGCGAGCCTGGTCGGGCTTCAAAGATCATCAGCTGCGAGAGCTAATTCTGCGTGAGGAATTCGTATTCGTCACCAACAACGCGCGCGATTTTCGCAAGCTGATGGGGGAGAGTGAATTGCACGCCGGGTTGATCGTGATCATCCCGAACGTCACGCCAGCCAGCCAACGCGAGTTATTTCAGCGGGCTCTCGTTGAAGCCTCGAAGCTTCCCGATACGATGAACAGGGTCGTCGAGATCGACTGCGACGAAGTGCGCGTTTACGAGCTGCCAAAGCTCGAATAACCGCGGATCGTTCCAGAATGAAGGACGGTGAATGTGATGCGCGTAACGCAGGTCCTTCAGTTCCGTTTAGTCCTCGAAGGCATCGAGCCAGCGGTATGGCGACGGATCCAAGTGCCAACTGATTTCACCCTGGCGCGGCTTCACCGCGTCGTTCAAGCCGTCATGGGCTGGCAAGATTATCACCTGCATCAATTTACCATAGCTGGGCGCGCGTACGGTGTCCCGGATCCCCAAGACGAATACGAGGTCACTGAGGAGCGTGCGGTTCGCCTCTGCGATCTTCAACTCTCGCCCGGTGATCGACTCAACTATCTCTATGACTTCGGCGACGACTGGCACCATGTGTTCGAACTCGAACAAGTCCTCCAGAGCGATGTCAATGACCTAATGCCGCGCTGTCTCGGCGGCGACTGCAGCACCCCGCCTGAGGACGTTGGAGGCGCGCCGGGGTACGAGGAATTTCTGCGAGCGCTGGAAGACCCCAACCACGAAGAGCACGCGCACATGAAGAGCTGGGTCGGGCGACCGTTCGATCCGAAAAGGTTCTCGGTCGAAGAAGCGAATCAGCGTCTTCGAAAGAGCTTCCGCGGACGAAGGGCCGTTAACAGATCATGAAGCGGCCACCGTGAGATCGTTTTGGCCGATAATCTGGTGCCGGTTTTGGTGCCAGTTGAAGGTCCATTTTGAGTGCTCTCGGATGAGTTCCGATGAGTAGAAACTCTAGGAAATAGCGGCATTTTCCTTGATCCGCCGATCTGGCGGACCCGTCTTACAAGCCGAGGGTCGCAGGTTCGAAACCTGCACCGCCCACCAATGAAATCAAGGACGTTTTGCAATTATGCCGGTCGTGGGCTGTGGACTGCGCCCAATCATGTGCCCACTTGGGGTCAGAGTACCGTCCCTCCAGAACGGCGATCGCATCGCGTTTGGCTTGGATCCTGATGTGACTGTACCGCTCCAGTTTCCGCTTGCTGACATGCCCGGCCAGTGACTTAATTGTCTTCTCCGCTTTTATGCAGAGGCGAATAATCCGTGAAATCTGTGTAATCTGTGGATGGTCTTTGACTTCCATTAATCAGGAGATACTCCCGCCATGCCGATGAAAAAATCCGCAATCGACAAGCTTCTCAAGGAGCCGCAAATCGCCGTGATCGCCGCCACCGCGCCCGACGGCGCTCCGCACGCGGTCCCCACCTGGTACGAATATCGCGCCGGCGAGATCGTGTTCCACACCGCCGCGAGCGCGTTCAAGTACAAATGCCTCGCCCACGATCCGCGGATCGCGCTGGTCGTCGATACCCGCAAGGCGCCCTACAAGTGCGTTATCTTAAAGGGCCGCGTCACGATGACCGAGGCCAAAGACGACGCGCGCCTGAAACGGATGGCGGTGCATTACCTGGGCAAAAGAACCGGCGAGAAATACGCGCAGGCGATGGGCGGCGGACCGGTCGTGATCGTGCGCATGAAACCCGACCGCGTGATTTCGTGGGACTATTCGCAGGAACGCCCGTAATCGAGGCTGGCTAACGTCTCTCATCCGCTTCCACCAGAGACCTTTGAGTAACTCGTCCGGTAAGGTGCGCAAGTGCCTGGGGCGAGATTCCTCGCGGTGCCTACCTTGCGGCGCTAGGTGCATGACACGATCTGCATTGCCTGGTCGCGCTCGGAATGACACGGAAAATAACGGGAAAGGTGTCATTCCGAGCCAGAGCTGGCGATCGGCCGCGCGATGGGCACACGTTCGCGCGCGCCTCACCGTGGCGAGGAATCTCGCCCGCGGCGCTTGCACGCTTTTCCAACCGGTCATGCAAAGCTCTGCACTGGCGAGAACGAGAAGGGGCGCTGGAGGTTGAATTCACGATGGATGAGCGGCTGAAAACCAATCTTGATCTTTGGAACGAGGGGGTTGGCGTTCACATGCGCGCGCCGTCCTACAATCTCGACGGCTTCCGGCGCGGCGAGAATGTGCTGTTCCCACTTGAACTCGCCGAGGTAGGCGACGTGCGCGGCAAATCGCTGCTCCATCTGCAATGCCATTTCGGGATGGACACGATGTCATGGGCGCGCCTGGGCGCATCCGTCACGGGTCTGGATTTCTCGGACCAGGCGATCGAGGCCGCGCGCAAGCTCAGCGCCGAACTCAAGATTCCGGCGGCCTTCGTCTGCTCCGATATCTACGCCGCGCCGAGCGTGCTCAAGCATCAGTTCGATATCGTGTTCACCTCCTATGGCGCGCTGTGCTGGCTGCCGGATCTGAAACGATGGGCGCAAATAGCCGCGCGTTTCGTCAAGCCCGGCGGAATTTTCTATATCTCGGAATTTCATCCGCTGACCCAGTGTTATGACACTGAAAATCCCGTCGAGCTGAAATCGCGAATCTCATACTTTGAGACCGCGCAACAGAATTTTTCGCCGGGCCCTGACTATTCCGACCGCTCGGCGATGCTCTCGCACGGATCGCACGAATGGATGTATACGACCGCCGGCGTGGTCACCGCGCTGATCGACGCGGGCCTGCGAATCGAATTCGTGCACGAGCATCCGGTGTGCTGCGGCCCGATATTTCCTTTCATGGAGCAAAGCGCCGACCGATGGTGGCGCATCAAGGGCGACCCAATCCCGCTGACGCTCTCGATCAGGGCGCGCAAGCCCGCTTGACGTATTGACATATCGTATATACAATGGAATTCGAGTGGGACGAGGTGAAAAACCGCGCGAACGTCGCGAAACACGGCTTGGAGTTTCGCGACGCCGTGGCGATCTTTGATGGCCGCGTGCTCAGGCGAATCGATGATCGCCACAATTATGGCGAGACCAGAGTGCTTGCGACCGGGATCGTCGACGGTGAGGAAACCACGGTAATCTACACCAAACGTGGGGATATCTATCGAATAATTTCAGCCCGGAGGGCACACAGAAATGAGCGAAGAGCATATCGTGCGATACTCCACGCCGGCACGCCGCGGCAAGACGATGACTGACTGGGCGCGTGTCAACGCGCTCACCGATCGCGATATCGAAAAGGCCGTGGCGTCCGATCCCGACGCTCCGCCAATCATGGACGAGCAGTGGTGGCGCAATGCGACGCTGGTGATGCCCGAGCGCAAAGTGCCGGTCTCCATGCGGGTCGACCGGGAAATCCTCGAATGGTTCAAGCGCCAGGGACGCGGCTATCAGTCGCGGATGCATGCCGTACTGGCCGCGTACTACCGCGCTCACTCGGCGCGCGACCGTGTCCGAAGTACTCAATCCGGGCGCAGCACGCCGCGCCACGCCGCGCGCAAACGATCCGCGAAATGACTTCGCCCAAGATTGTTGGCTGATCCGGAGACGGCCTATCGAGGTGATGCGCCGCATGCTCCACACGCGAATTTGTGATCTGTTCAGGATCGAGCTGCCGATCGTTTCCGCCGGGATGGGCGGGATTGCGCACGCGCGGCTTGCCGCCGCGGTCTCGCAGGCGGGCGGTCTCGGCACGATTGCTCTTGCGGGATTCACTCACGAGGCGATGGCGTCGGAAATCGCGCTCGCGCGCTCGCTTACCGAAAAGCCAATCGCCGTCAACCTGCTGATCCCGTTCCTGCGTCCCGGGTCGTATGAATTGCTCGCGCGCGAACGGGTCGAAGCCGTCACCCTTTTCTGGGGCGATCCCGCCGAGCAGATTCCCGCCGCGAAAAAATGCGGCCTCACCGTCGTATGGCAGTGCGGATCTGCCGACGAGGCCGCGCGCGCAAAGGCCGCCGGCGCCGACGCGATTATCGCGCAGGGCTTCGAGGCCGGCGGCCACGTGCGCGGCGTCGTCACCACGCTCGCGCTGGTTCCCGAGGTCCGCGACGCGATCGGAGATCTGCCGATGCTCGCCGCCGGAGGACTCGCCGACGGCCGCGGATTCGCCGCCGCTCTGGCTCTGGGAGCCGACGGCGCGGTCTTCGGCACCCGGTTCATCGCATCGCACGAATGCGCCGCGCATCGCGACTACAAGCGCCGTATCGTCGCCGCGCACGCCGCGGAGACTTTTCATACCAAACTTTACGACATCGGATGGCCCGACGCCGCGCATCGCACGCTGCGCACCGCTTTGGTCGAGGATTGGGAGCGCGCGGGCCGCCCCGAATCGGGCCAGCGCCCGGGCGAGGGCGTCTCGAGCGCCAAGCTCATCCGCCCCGGCCTCGAACTGCCGCTGGCGAATTACTCGGTCTCGCCGCCGTCCGAAGAGATGGAGGGCGACTTGGGCGGACTCGCATGGTACGCCGGCCAGTCGGTGACCCAAGTGCGCGAGATTATGCCGGCCGGCGAGATCGTGCGCCGAATCGCCGCCGAGGCGCGCGCGGTTATCACGGGCTTGCAGTGAGTCCGCGCGCGTTCGAGCACGCTCTCTTCTGATGCCCTCTCCCCCGCGGGAGAGGGAAGCGCGGCGCGATGCTTGCGCTTTTTTCGCAAGCATCGTGACGCGCAGGGTGAGGGTGCTTAGTGCGCAACCCTCGCATCGAATCGCGAGGAGTAAGAACCCTCATCCGGCGCTGCGCGCCACCTTCTCCCGGCGGGAGAAGGAATAGGGTGGTAGCGCGGCGCGTCCCTAACGCTCGTTAGATATTTTGCCAGATTTGTTCATGGCTGAACTGTTCAGCCTTACGCCGTATAGCGCATCGCGTTAAAGTTGGCCCGTGAACGCCGACGCACATAGCCGGACCCCGCGGCGGCCGGGAGCCCAGGCGGCAAGGGCCGCGCGGAAAATATCCCGGCACGGAAGATCGCATCGAAGTTATCCCGCGTTTGGAAAAATGCCCATGAAGCAAGCGCAATTCGCCGGGCAGCCGTCACTTATGCCATGAAATATTTGAGACGAACCCATCGGCACATGCGCTTTCGCAACACCAATGGCTCTGCGATAATTCCCTGATGGCGCGACAAGTTCCAATCGAGGCCGTGATCGAAGCCCTGGGCCGGGTGACCTATCCCGGCTATGGCGCCGATATCGCCACCCTCGGCATCGTCGAGCAGGTCGCGCCGCTTCCCGACGGCGGCTTCGCGTTGACGCTTCGGCAGGTGACTGCGGATGACGCGGTGATGAAGCGCGTCGCCGAGCAGGTGCATCACGCGCTCGCGCACGATCTCGGAGTCGCCAAAATCGAGCTGCGAGTGCGCCGGGTCGAGCCCGAGCTGGGCGAAAAGACCGGGCGCGTCCGGCTCGAGGGGACCAAATATATCGTCGCGGTCGCCAGCGGAAAGGGCGGCGTCGGCAAATCCACCGTGGCCGCGAACCTGGCCTGCGCGCTCGCGCAATTGGGCCTCAGCGTCGGCTTGCTCGATGCGGATATTTATGGACCGTCGATACCGACGATGTTCGCGACCACGGAGGAGCGTCCCAAGTCCGCGGGCGGACAGAATTTCTATCCGATCGAAAAGTACGGCGTGAAGCTCATCTCGATCGGCTATTTCCTGGGCGAGAAAGCTCCCGTCATCTGGCGCGGCCCGATGGTGATGGGGGCGGTGCGCCAGTTCCTGCGCGACACGCTGTGGGGCACGCAGGATTTCCTGATCGTCGATCTGCCGCCGGGCACCGGCGACGCGCAGCTAACGCTGGCGCAGCAGGTCGCGATCGATGGCGTGATCATCGTCACCACTCCGCAGGAGGTCGCCGTGCTCGACGCGATGCGCGCGGTGCGGATGTTCCGCCAAGTGCATTGTCCGATCCTCGGCATCGTCGAGAACATGAGCTACTTCGTCTGTGACGATTGCGGCGAGCGCGCGGAACTCTTCGGCCGCGGCGGCGCCGACAAGATGGCGAGCGAAGAGGCGCTCGGCGTGCTGGCGCGGATGCCGATCTATCCCGAGCTGCGCGCCGCCGGCGACGCGGGGATGCCGATCGTCCTCAAGCAGCCTGCGCATCCCGCCAGCGTTGCGTTCCTGGAACTGGCGCGGGCGGTGGCCGCGGCGATGCCCAAGTGAGTTGCGCCCTTGCCCGCGTTTGAACGCGCCGATATTCTTGCCGTTCGATAAAGACGCAAGCGGGCCCGCCGATGCGGCGTCCGTCGGAATTTTGGGAGCGAAACGATGTCCACGCTGATCACCGAGGAATGCATCAACTGCGGCGCCTGCGAGCCCGAATGCCCCAACACCGCGATTTACGAAGGCGGGGCGCAATGGGAACTTGACGGCGCTTCCAGCCCCGCAATCAAAGACGACATCTATTATATCGTTCCCACCAAATGCACCGAGTGTGTAGGCTTCTTCGACCAGGAACAGTGCGCCGCGGTCTGCCCCGTCGATTGCTGCATCCCCGATCCGAATATCCCCGAGACCGAAGACGTCCTGCTCGAACGCGCCAAGCAGATGCATCCCGAGCAGACCTTCAACGCCGATTATCCTTCGCGCTTCAAGAAAGGATAATTTGGATTCCAAGACACCGGTCCGAATCGCGCCGGCGGACGGCAAGCTCGGAGTGCTGCTGCCGGGACTCGGCGCGGTCAGCACCACGTTCATCGCCGGGGTCGAGGCGGTCAAGCGCGGACTTGGCGTGCCGATCGGATCGCTGACCCAGCTCGCGACCGTGCGCCTCGGCAAGCGCAGCGATGGCCGCACTCCGCTCATCAAGGATTTCGTCCCGCTCGCCCGGCTCGAAGACCTGGAATTCGGCGGCTGGGATATCTTCGAGGACAGCGCGTACGAGGCCGCCTGCAAGGCGGCGGTGCTCGACCCCGCGATGCTCGAGCGGGTGCGCGAGCCGCTCGAGAAAATCCGCCCGATGGACGCCGTCTTCGATTCCGATTACATCCGGCGCATCATCGGCCCCAACGTGAAAGAAGCGCGCACGAAAATGGACAAGGCCGCGATGCTGATGGAAGACATCCGCGGCTTCCAGGCGCGCACCGGCGTGGCGCGCACCGTGATGATCTGGTGCGGCTCGACGGAAGTCTTCCATCGCCCCGCGGCGGTGCATCAGTCGCTAAAGGCTTTCGAGGCGGGACTCGCGAACAACGATCCCGAAATCGCGCCGAGCCAGATTTACGCCTACGCCGCGCTCAAGCTCGGAATCCCTTACGCCAACGGCGCGCCCAATCTCACCACCGACACGCCCGCGCTGCTCGAACTAGCGCGCGAGCGCAACGTTCCGATCTGCGGCAAGGATTACAAGACCGGGCAGACCTTCATGAAGACTCTCATCGCGCCCGGACTGAAGGCGCGGATGCTCGGGATGTCGGGATGGTTCTCGACCAATATCCTCGGCAATCGCGACGGTGAGGTGCTCGACGACCCGGGCTCGTTCCGCTCCAAGGAAGAGACCAAGCTCTCGGTGCTCGATCAGATTCTGCAGGCCGATCTTTATCCGCAGCTTTACGGCAAGCTGTTCCACTCGGTGAAGATCAACTATTACCCTCCGCGCGGCGACGCCAAGGAGGGCTGGGACAATATCGATATCTTCGGATGGCTCGGCTATCCGATGCAGATCAAGATCAACTTCCTGTGCCGCGATTCGATCCTCGCCGCGCCGCTGGTTTTGGATTTAGTGCTGTTTCTGGATTTGGCGCAGCGCGCCGGGATGCGCGGAATCCAGGAGTGGCTGTCGTTCTACTTCAAGGCGCCGATGCACGCGCCCAACGTCTATCCCGAGCACGACATCTTCATCCAGTTGATGAAGCTCAAGAACACCCTGCGCTGGATGCGCGGCGAAGACCTGATCACGCATCTCGGGCTCGAGTATTATGACTAGCGGTGACTCTCCGTCGGCGGCAGGCGATGGCGTCATGACACCAAAATGCCTTTGTGTTAGGTTCGACGCATGAATCGGAAAGCGGTCAGCGCGAAGCGCTCCAATCCTCACGGGCCGAGACCCCGGCTCACACTCGACATCAGCCCCTCTCTCAAGCGGCGGATCAAAATCGCCGCCGCATCGCACGAGATGCCGGTGTCAGCCTACGTGACGCGCCTGCTTGATCGCGCCGTACCTCCCGGGCGTGCGCTCAATAGGGCCGCCGATGGATCTATCTCATCTGGTGCATTGCGCCGCTTCGCCGGCTTGCGAGCCGAGCAGCGCGCGCCCTTTCTCGAGGACTGAGCCGAGTTGATCCGCGAGAGCCGCGCGGAGCGTGAGACTCATCTGTGAGCGCTGACGAGATCGTCGTGGACGCGAGCCTGGCGCTCAAGTGGGTTGAAGAAGAGCCGTACAGCATCGAATCGTGGGCGCTCCTGCAAGATTGGCAGCATCGGCGGCTCCGGATGCACGCGCTCGCGCTGTTCGCCTATGAGGCAACCAACGCGATTGCCAAGCGGGTGAAGCTCCGTCAGTTGACGCTGGAGGTTGCGAGAGAACGGCTGGCCGCGCTTCTCGAAAACGGTCCGGCACTCGAACAAGACACCAGCGTCAACCTCCGGGCGCTCGAGGTCATGGAACGGTTCTCCCTTCCAAGTGCTTACGACGCGCATTACCTGGCCCTTGCCGAAGCTCGACAGTGCGAGTGTTGGACCGCCGATGAGCGGCTGTGGAACATGGTCAAACGCCAGCTTTCGTGGGTGCGCTGGGTTGCCGAACAACAGTCCTGAGGTAGCGGCGGTCGAGCCCTCCAACCCAGCGGCAAACTTGTGGAGGAAGTCAGGGACGCGGCGATAAGATGGCCTGCGGCTGTCTTCCACGCGCCATGGCATCCGCTCTACAATCCGGATCACGATGAGTATCCTGCGCGATAAGACAATCGTGCTTGGCGTTAGCGGCGGGATCGCCGCTTACAAGGCCGCCGAGATTGTGCGTGCCCTTGTCCAGCGCGGCGCGAAGGTCCGCGTGATGATGACCCGCAACGCGCAGCAGTTCATCACGCCGCTGACGCTGCAGACGCTCGCGCAGAGTCCCGTCGCGACCGACACCTTCAGCCTCACTCAGGAATCCGAAATCGGGCATATCCGGCTGGCCGACTCGGCCGACGCGATTCTGATCGCGCCCGCGACCGCGAACCTGATCGCCAAGGCCGCCGCGGGGATCGCCGACGATATCGTCACCACCGTTTTGCTCGCGGCGCAGGCGCCGGTCGCATTCGCACCCGCGATGAACGTGCATATGTATGCGCATCCGAGTGTCGTCGAGAATCTCGCGAAGCTGCGCGCGCGGGGCGCGGTGATTGTCGAGCCCGCCGAGGGTGAACTCGCCTGCGGCTACGAGGGCAAGGGCCGACTGCCCGACCCGGTTGCAATCATCGCCGAGCTCGAGCGGATGCTCTCGCCGGCGGACCTCGGCGCCGAGCGGATCCTGGTGACCGCCGGTCCGACGCAGGAGGCGATCGACCCGGTGCGTTTCGTGTCGAATCGTTCGTCGGGAAAAATGGGCATCGCGATCGCGGCCGCGGCGCGCCGGCGCGGCGCCGAGGTCCGCCTGGTCGCGGGGCCGTCCGCGCTCGCGACGCCTTACGGCGTCGAGCGAATCGACACGGCCAGCGCGGCGGAATTGCTCGCGGCGACCGCGACTAACTTCGCCTGGGCGTCGGCGCTGGTGATGGCGGCGGCGGTGGCGGATTTTCGCCCGGCAAATCCCGCGGCCGGTAAGCTCAAGAAAAATCCCAAGGGTATCGAGCTCAAGATGATCTCGATCGCCGATGAGCTTCCGCGCCTCGCCGCGAAGAAAGGCTCACGCCTGATGATCGGATTCGCCGCCGAGACCGCCGACCTCGAGGCCAACGCTCAGGACAAGCTCGCGCGCAAGCGGCTCGACCTGATCGTTGCCAACGATGTCACTCAGGCGGGCGCGGGATTTGGCGTCGATACCAATATCGTCACGTTCTTTGGCGCCGACGGCGGCGCCGAGAGTCTGCCGATGCTCTCGAAAGACGAGGTCGCCGATCGCATTCTCGATCGGCTGATCGCCCTGCGCCAGGCGAAGTCGCGGCGCCTCAGAGTTGTTCGTTAACCGTCGGGCGATTGCGCGGCGCTCCGATGCCGCCACGCGGAGGAACTCAGATGGCGAGCAGCATGAACCCCCCTTCGAGCCTCGAGCGTCCGCGCACCGACTGGTTCATGCGCGTGATGACGCTGCTGTATGGATTGATGGCGCTGTCGGATTTCACCAAGCCATTTCAGCATCGTAACGATCCACATCTCGGACTGGTGGTGTTTGGGCATCGGCTCACGTCGTTCGGCGCCAACGCGATCGGCGGGCCAATCTTCGGAATTTTTCTGGCGGCCTACGCATACGGGCTGTGGCGCCAAAAGCGATGGCTCAAGCCGCTGTCGATCGCCTATGCGTTTTACGTTCCCGTCAATCTGACCCTGTTCTGGTCGCTGCACGCGAACCCGCAGCCGACGGTGCAGTTTATCCTGATCTACTTGTTCCTCGCGCTGGGTGGCTCGGTCGGAACCGCGCTCTATGTTGGCTATCATCGCGATCGCCTGGCCTGATAGGCGGTGAGTTTTTTGATCGTTAACGTTTTGTGTCATCCTGAGCGAGCGCTGCGCGAGTCGAAGGACCCCGGAAGAACTAGGGGGTCTTTCGACTCCGGCCGCAGCGGCCTCCGCTCAAGATGACACAAAACAGAGCCGGGCCTGAAAAACTCACAGACTCTGTAAACGCGGCAGCGCGAACTTGCCAATCATGAGTGAATCGAAACCGCATCTGGACCGCGCGACGATCGCCGCGACCCTAACCGATTATCTCGATCAGCTTGGCGAGGAGGGGATGGACGGTCTGCCACCGTCCATGCGCGCGCCGGCGCCCGCGCTTTCCGCCGCGCGTGTGGCCCAGCCGCCGCCGGTGCCCGCCGCCGCGCCGCAAACTCAAACGCGCGCGATGTTTTCGAAGTATCCGGGGCTCGGCGACACCGACTCGCTCGAGAGTCTGCGCGAGTTCATCGGCGATTGCCGCCGCTGCAAGCTCTGGGGCTTGCGCAAAAATCTGGTGTTCGGAGTCGGCAATCCGCACGCCGAGCTGATGTTTATCGGCGAAGGGCCGGGCGCTGAAGAAGACCTGCGCGGCGAGCCGTTCGTCGGCCGCGCCGGACAATTGCTGACCGACATTATCGAGCGCGGGATGGGGATGACCCGCGCCGAGGTTTACATCTGCAACGTGATCAAGTGCCGCCCGCCCGAAAACCGCAATCCCGAGCCCGACGAAGTCGCGGCGTGCGAGCCCTTCATGATGCGGCAAATAGAACTCGTCAAGCCGCGCGTGATCGTGGGGCTTGGCGCGTTCGCGGTCCAGGCCGTCCTCAAACTGAAAACTCCCATCAGCAAATTGCGCGGCGTCTGGCACGACGTGAACGGAGTGCGGATGATGCCGACCTTTCATCCCGCCTACCTGCTGCGTAACCCGGGCGACAAGCGGCTGGTGTGGCAGGACGTGCAGCAGGTCATGAAAGAACTCGGACGGCCGATTCCGGGACGTGGCGGCGGATGAAAACGCGCCGCGAGATTCGCGCGCTCGTGCTGGCTGCCGCGATTGCGATCGCGGCCGTGTCCCTCGCGCAGCGCGCGCGGCGAGCGGAGGCGGATAATCAGGGCGTCGCGCGAAACTGGGTCGAGTTGATCACGATCGACGGCTCGATCAATCCGGCGGTCGCGAGTTTCATCGAGGACTCGATCGATTCGGCTTCACGCCGGGGCGCAAGCGCGCTGGTGATCGAGCTCGACACTCCGGGCGGGCTGCTGACCTCGGCGCAGCACATCGTCAAGAGCCTCCTCGGCGCTCCGGTGCCCGTGATCGTCTACGTGGCGCCATCGGGAGCCAGCGCCGCTTCCGCGGGCGCGTTTATTACCGAGGCGGCGAATATCGCGGCAATGGCGCCGGGAACGACTATCGGCGCGGCCCATCCGGTCGAAGAGGGCGGCTCCGATATCAAGGGCGCGATGGGCCAGAAGATCGAAAATTTCACCGCGAGCTTTGCGCGCAGCATCGCTCAGCAGCGCGGGCGCAACCAGGACTGGATCGAGCAGGCGGTTCGCGCCAGCGCCGCAATCGGAGAGCGCGAGGCGCTCCAGAAGAAGGTAATCGATATCGTCGCGCCCGATCTGCGCAGTCTGCTCGTGCAGGCCTCTGGGCGCAAGGTATCGGTGCGCGGCAACGACGTGACCCTCGAACTCGCCGACGCCACCGTGCGCCGCGCCAGCATGACGGCGGGGCAGAGCGTGCTCAACACGCTGTCCGACCCGAATATCGTGTACCTACTGCTGATGGCGGGTCTGTTGGGACTGTATTTCGAATTCGCGCATCCGGGAGTCTTTCTCCCCGGCGTCGCCGGCGCGATTTGCCTGCTGCTGTTCTTCGCGTCGTTCCAGGTGCTGCCGGTGAACGTGACCGGCGTGCTGCTCATCTTCCTGGGCGTGGGGCTGCTGATCGCAGAGGCGTTCGTCACCAGCTACGGAGTCCTGGGCCTTGGCGGAGTCGCGGCGTTCGTGTTCGGCTCGCTGTTCCTGATTGACACCTCGAAGACCAATCTCGAGATCAATCGCGGCATCATCTATGGCGCCGCCGCCGCGCTGAGCGCGATCATCCTGGGACTTGGCTATCTCGTCGCGCGCGAACGCCGCCGCAGCGTCAAGACGGGAGCCGAAGGAATGATCGGCGAGATTGGCGAGGTGCGCGGCGCGATCGTTCCCGGCACTCCCGGAAGTGTCTTCGTGCACGGCGAGATCTGGCGCGCGCGCAGCGGCGAGGCGCTCGCGCCGGGCGAGCGCGCACGGGTCATCGCGGTGATCGGTCTCGAGGTCGAAGTACGGCGGGCGCCGTGACGCTCGCGCAAGGATCGCGCGGCACGCCGCGCGGCAAGGAGAATCGCGATGGCGACAGGTTTCGGCGTAATTGTGTTCATCGCCGTGGTGGTGGTTCTGAGCGGTCTCAAAGTCCTCAATGAATACGAGCGCGCGGTGATCTTCCGCCTTGGGCGGCTGACCCCGTTTCGCGGTCCCGGCGTGATCTTCGTAATCCCAGTGCTCGAACGGATGGTGCGCATCGACTTGCGCACCGTTACCCTGGACATCCCGCCGCAGGACGTGATCACCAAGGACAACGTCTCGGTGAAAGTCAGCGCGGTGCTGTATTTCCGGGTGGTCGATCCGTCGCGCGCGGTCACCGAGGTGGCCAATTACCTGTTCGCCACGATGCAGCTTGCGCAAACCACGCTGCGCTCGGTCGGCGGCCAGACGGAGCTCGACGAGCTTTTGAGCCAGCGCGACAAGCTCAACGCGCGCATCCAGGAGGTCGTCGATTCGCAGACCGAGCCGTGGGGCGTCAAGGTCACTCTGGTCGAGCTCAAGAATATCGATCTGCCACAGGACATGCAGCGCGCGATCGCGGCGCAGGCCGAGGCCGAGCGCGAGCGGCGCGCGAAAGTGATTGCGGCGGAAGGCGAGTTTCAGGCTTCGCAGAAGCTGGCGGACGCGGCGGTGGTCATGGGCAAGAGCCCGATCACGCTCCAGTTGCGATACCTGCAGACGCTCAAGGAAATCGCGACCGACCACAACTCTACGACCATCTTCCCGCTGCCGATCGATCTGCTCGACGCGTTCCGCACGATGATCAGGCCCGCCATCGCGCAACCGCCGCCCGCGGCGGGCGTGGACGACACCAAGCCGTAACCGCCGGGGCGATGACAGCGCGGCCCGGCTGAGGTAAAAGGGGGGCAGGGGGGACTGCTAAAATTCTATGGGCAAACTAATTCTGGTTCGCCACGGGGAAAGCGAAGGCAATCGCATTCGGCATTTCACGGACTCGCCCGACGCCGCGATAACCGAACTGGGCCGCCAGCAGGCTCTGGAAGCCGCGCTGCGCATCAAAGCCGGTTTTCGTCCGCAGCGGGTGATCGCGAGCCCTTATCTCAGGACCCGCGAGACTGCGCGGATAATCGCCGAGCAGTTGAATCTAGCGGTTGAAATCGAGCCTGAATTCCGCGAGCAGAACCTCGGCGTAGTGGCGGGCAAGCCCTATGAATTCGTCCGCGGCGATCCGAGCTACAATCCGGCGCGCTCCTGGGAGTGGCGCCCGCCCGGCGGCGAGAGCCACGACGATGTCCGCCGGCGCAGCGCTCCGGTGCTGGACCAAATCGCCCGAGCCTGCCCCGACCGGGAAATAGTGATCGTCAGCCACGGCGGTGTGATGCGTGCGCTGTGGGCGCACGTGACGGGAGTGTGGGATGGCGCGCATATACCGGCCAATTGCGGGATCATCGTGATCGAGCACGACGGTGGGAGCTTCCTTGCGCCGACCGTGATCAGGGGCGAGCACGACGAAGCCGCGCGCGAGGCCGGCGCCTAGTTTGTCCCGAGTGGTTGTGTGATTGCGCGAAGTTCCGGGGGCATCCGCCGCGCGGGATCCCAGGCGAAACCCTTTTGATAAGCGATCAATCCCGCGTTCCGCGCGGCTGTGTGCCCGGCCCCGCCCAGCATCAGGCGCATGAACTCGAGCGCGCCGGCGCGGTTGGGCGGATTGCTGGTCAGCGTCGCCGCGTACGCGACCGGAGCGCCCACGATCGTTTTGCGATGCGGCGGGCTGCCAACCTCGATGCTGACTTGCGCGTAATCGGCGGCGCGATCGATATCGCCCAGGTTGATCGCGGACGGCAACTCGAGGAACCCGAGCCGCCCGAGCCGCGCGTCGGACGCGTAGCCGAAATAGTAGTCGAGTTCGCCGCTTTGCAGCAGCGCGATCAAATCGATGTCGTGCGGACGCAGGTTTGCGCGCGGGCATCCGGCCGCGAGCCGGTCCGCGAGATTGGGATCGTGATAAAAGCGCGCGGCAAGCCGCCATACGATGAGCGTCCAGTAGCCCGCCGGATCGCGCGCGGGATCGGAGTGGCCATAGCGCACTCCCGGCTGGAGCAGAACCCGCCGCCAGTTGTCCGAATTGATCCGGCGCGCGAGTTTCGATTGCGCGCCGTACAGGATTCCCATCGAGTTGCCGGCAAAGATCGCCGCCCACGGCGCGATCGCGGCGCGCGAGGTTGCAAGCATCCGCCAGTCGGCCGTGATCACGATATCGCAGGGCAGATGCAGGTCGGTGATTTTTCGGAGCGCGTCCAGGCTGCCACTGCCCTCGCTGCGCACCTGAGCGCCCGGATGCGCCGCCTGGTAAGTCTTCGCGAGCTCGGCCACGTAGCCGCTCAGGCTGTCGGCGTGGAAGATCGTAAGCGGCGCGGCTCCCGATTCGGCGGCGCGCGCCAGTGCCGGCAACGCGAGGCAGGACATCGCGATCGCGAGCGCGATCACGCGAGAAACCTTTCGATGCGGCGCCATGATCGAAATCCGCGCCCGGGTCAGAACGGAATCCGCGCGGTCAGGATCACGCTGTGGTTGTAAGGGCGATATTTAGTGACCGCAACCTGGTAGCCGCCGCCGAAAGTAATTCCCACCCGGTTATGAATCGGAATGCGTCCGATCAGAATTCCGGGCGTGAGAAACAACGTGTTGTGGCCGGTCTCCTCTCCGTAGGATTGCCAGCCGTAATTGGTCTCGACTTCGGGCCAGAAATATTTCCAGAGGTGGTACTGAAACGTGGTGTTCCACACCAGCGGCGCTCCCAGCCGGTCCAGTCCGCCGTCCGAAAAGGTGACCCCGACGGTCGATTGAATGTCGAAATCGCCAAATCCCTTGCCGAAGGCCAGCGTTGGCGTGAACAATCCGTGTCCGCTGCCGTTGACCTCCGATCCGGTCGGAACGCTAAATCCCATGAACGCGGTCACGATGTAATTGCCGTGCTCCTCGTCGGCCGAGAGCAGGCGAAACTTGACCAGAAACGGCCAGTCGCCGAAACCGTCGGTGTGGTGCGGGAAGGTGCGATCAAGATAAGCGGGGACGCCGATGATGGTCTCGATATTTTGCTCGGGGATCAGTTCGAGTCCCTTGGCGCCGCCGAAATTGTTGGTTGCCACGCCATTTGGCGAGGACTGGAAAAATTGATCGTAGCGATACTCCTGTTCGAGGCGCGGAGTCACCGTGACCAGCGGCGTGACCCAGTGCGGCTGCTGGTTTTGCGTGTCAGTAACCATCGCGAGCCATCGGTCCACGAAGCCTTCGACGATACCGCCGAAGCCGGCGGCCGGCGCGGGCGGCGCCTGCACCGCGGAAGCCGGCGACTGCGCGGCCGCCGGTGGCGCAAGGCTCGGCACGATATCGCGCAGGAATCCGCCTTCGCCCGGATTGACCGCGGGCGCCGGGGCGGGCGTGGCGGCGGCCGCGGTCTGCGCGCGGGCGGGTGGCGCGGCGATGAGTATCGCCAGCGCGAGGGCGGTGGCCGAAGAGACCAGTGCGGGAGTTTTCATGGCCGAAGTGTTATGCCAGAATTATAGCGAAATGACAAGTATCATGGCAGAACCCGGAAATCACTTGAGGCGCGCCCGCGCCGCGCGCGGGCTTAGCCAAAGCGAACTCGCGGTCCGTGCCGGAGTCTCGCGCCAGGCCCTTGGCGCGATCGAGGCGGGCAATTATCAGCCCGGCGTCGGCGTCGCGATCGCGCTCGCACGCGAGCTTGGCGAAACGGTAGAGAGCCTGTTCGGCGCCGATTCACCCACGCTGGTGAGCGCCGCCGTCGCTCCAGCGGCGAATGTAACCAGTGGCAGCCGCGTCGCGTTGGCGCGAGTCGGCGCGCGGGTGGTCGCGGTGCCGATGCCGCCGGTGCGGCATCATCTGGCGTCGGCCGCGGGAATCGTCAGCCGGGTCGCGGGGCGCAGCGCGTCGGTCGCGGCGTACGTATCGCCGGCGGAGATCGACGCGACCCTGCTCGCGGCGGGATGCGATCCCGCCATTGGGCTGGTCGCCGACTGGGTCGCGCGGCGCCATGCCCCGGTCAGTATCGTCGCGATCGCCTGCGGCAGCGTCGGCGCGCTCGACGCGCTGATTGCGGGCCGCGCGCACATCGCGGGGATACATCTGCGCGACCGCAAAAGCGGCGAGTACAACCTTGCTCCGGTCCGCCGCGCGCTCAAAACTCGGCGCACGACGATCGTTCGATTTGCGAGCTGGGAACTGGGTCTGGCGGTGGCCGCGGGAAACCCGCTCGGCATCCGCGGCTTCGAGGATCTCGCGCGGCCGCGGATCAGGCTGGTTAATCGCGAACACGGCGCGGGCGCGCGAATCACGCTCGATGACGCGCTCGCCGCGCTCAAGCTCAAGCCCGCGGCGGTCGGAGGATACGATCGCGAGGTCGGCGGCCATCTCGAAGTCGCGATGGCGATCGCGGCGGGGCAGGGCGATCTCGGAGTGACGATCCGGGTCGCCGCCGAGGCCTATGGAATGGACTTCGTGCCGATTCGCGAAGAGCGCTACGATCTTGCGGTTCCCGAAAGCGAGATGGCTTCAGTGCCGGTGCGCGCGCTGCTCGAGACGCTGAACTCGTCGCGCTTCGCCAGCGAAGTCGCGGGCCTATGCGGCTACGACACGCACGAGATGGGCGCAATCGCCGCGCGCCTGTGAAGCGGCCCTCGCGGCGCGCGATTCAAAACGGTCCGCAGGCTGGCCGCCGCGCTCTGTGTCGCCGCGCCGCTATTTCTTCACCTTCGGCGCTTTGCCGGTACCTGACAATGGGATCGACTGCGGCGAGCCGATCGCATCATCGTTGATCATCAGGTTGCCGGACGCGGGCGTGGTGTCGGTCGGTGCGAACGTGACGAATATCTTGCAGCTTTTGCCGGGAGCGAGGACCGCGGGCGCGCACTGGCTGGTAACGGCGAATACCGGATTGGTGGTTGTCGCGATTCCAATCGTGGCGGTCGCGCCACCTTTTTTCGAGCTCGCGTTTTTGACCGTCGCGTCCTTCGGCTTGCTGGTCGTGTTCACCTTTGTTGATTTGCCGAAATTGATCGCCTTTGAAAGTTTCAGTTCCGCGGGCACGGGCGTTGGGGTCGGCGTTGGGGTCGGCGTCATCGATGGAGTCGCCGATGGAGTTGCCGTGGCCGAGGGCGTTGAGGTTGGGCTGGGGCGCGGGTTGCCGAGAAACGCCGGAACAAAAGTAGCGATGTCGGGAGTTCCCCATCCTGAAGCGAGATCGAAACCCGTGACCGCGTTGAATCCCGTCACGCCGTTGAAATCGTTGTTGCCCGTCGTGACATCACGGATCCCGGTGCTCGCCGTATCCTGCAGATTGCCGAGTTTGTATAGCTGGGGGTTGAGCGTACCGACACGTGTATCGCTGTTGCTCTGCACCAGCAGTTCGGTGATTCCCGCCCATATCGGCGCGCCCAGGCTGGTCCCGCAGGCGCAGCATGTTACTTTGGTGCCGCTGCTCTGGGTGGGAAAAGTGGAAAAGACGCCAGGCGTATGGCACGCCGCTTCCATCGAGATATCCGGTACGTCGCGAGCGCTGTCGTTCGGGGTACCGGTATTCTGAAACGCGGGTTTGGTGAACACTACGCTGGCTCCGCCGCCGCCGGATCCAATTCCGCTGTTATTGATGTTACCTTCGTTCCACACCGATTCGGAAACGAACCCAACATCCTTGCCGCCCTTGTAAATGGGAGTGAACTGGGTTCCACCGATCGAGGTCACCAAAGGATCCGATGCCAGTTCGTTGACGTTTTGGCTCGTGCCTACGACGCAGGTGTGGGTGTTCGGATCGACGTCATATTCAGCCGCGCCCTGATCCCCTTCCGCGATAAGTATCGTTTGCCCCTGGGTAGCGGCCTGCGCGTATGTGGTATGAAGGGCGCCGGTGTAATACGCGGCCGGAAATCCGCACGACTCGATGCTGATACTCAAGGCGCTGCACGCGTTATCGTTGACTGCGGTATTGAGCGCATCGACGGTGGCTTCGATCGCGTTGCCGCCGAAGGTGGCGGGATCCGCAAGGTAATCGTTTATCGGAGCCTGTGGAGCAATCGCGTGTGAGTACTCGATATCCATCATCGTCTCGCCGGCGCGGCTTGCCGTCAGTCCGGGATTGTCGCTGTCAGAGGCGACCACGTCTGTAACGGCCGCGGCAGGAAGGCCGAACGCGGTATCGAAGTTAGTCAAGGCGGCTGGGGAATAATCCGAGATTTCGATCACTCCGATACATCCGCTGCCGCTGCCGTTAATATTCTGATTCAGGAGCGGCGTCTCATCATAAAATGTATAGAAGTCGGACGGTCCGAATCCGGTCTGTCCATTGAGCGTTATCGGCTGCGGCCCGGGGCCGGAATCCGCCAGAACGAGCGCGCGATTAGGATTGACAGTCGATTTGTTCGCCGCCGCCGATGCGTTCGCTTGCCCTTGTGCGGCGGGAGAACCCGGCACGGTGTGCAGGGGAGTGTAACCGGCGCGCAGGTTGTCGAGTCCGTCAATAAATCCGATCGCGTCCGCGAACTGCGACGGGATCGACGGATCCGCCAGGTTGCCGTAATCCTTGCCCCCGTCGGATGAATAAATCGCTACTCCGAAGGCGTCCTGCGCCTGGGTGATAGTGCCTTGAAACCTGATTACGCGATGGTCGCTGGTCGGGCTCGCGATCTTGAATCCCTTTTGCACCAGCCACTGCGTAATCGCCTCGCGCATCAGCGGGTCGGGGCCGAAGCGCCGGTCGAATTCCCCGCGCTTGAGCCATCGATGGTAGTCGGGCGAGGTTGGATCCTGCTGCGCGGTGAGCAGACGCTCGAGCTCGACGCGATTGGTCGGGTTCAAGTCGATGCCCATCGCAATGACCTTGTCGCCCGGCGCGGGCTGTGGCGCGATCATCGTGTCGATAGCTGGCGAATGGTTGCCGGCTATCGGCGCCATCTGTTGCTCGGCGCGCGCCGACGCTAGCGCAATAGATATCGAGCCGAGCAGGACCGCGAGAAGAGTGGCGAGCGAGTGGCGGTCGCGGCGGCGGTGGCGGAGGTTTGGCGTTGGCATTCGGGCGCACCTGCGTGAGGTCTTAAGTTGAGGGCCGTTTACGAGTTGCGCGACTCTAGCTGCTACGCACTCCTAACGCCAATCCTCGAGTGCGTTCACGTTCAGGCCCCTCAAAATACCATCGGCATCATGACTGGCGGCCGCTGCTTGGTCCGGCCACGGGGTCCGTGCATTGATGAATGGGAGTGCGGGTAGACCGGGTTTTCATGCGCGGCGCTTAAGCGCGAGAGCTAGCCGCCGCTGTCGAGCATCGAGTCCAGAAACTTCGCGCTGCGCAGTTTGCGATCCAGAGTCGAGGCCATGAACCGCGCGAGCGCCGCCACGCCGTCGCTGCCCGCCGGGGTCGCTCCGCGTGCGTCCGCGAAAGGCGATGATCCCAAGCGGCCCAGCGCGGCCGCGCTTTCGGGGCGCAGCTTGATCGCACCCTCGGTCAGGTTCGGACGGCATCGCGGACACACCACGCCGCCACGGCTCGCGACGAAGTACATCGCGCCCGCCTCCGCGCCCGGCGTCTCGCCGCACATCCGGCAGCGATCGAAATCAAGGCCGAAGCCCGCCCACGCGAGAATCCGCATCTCGAATGCCTGCTTGAGTGCCGCATCAGCCGACGCGGGCGAAAGCGCGGCCAGCGCCTCGGCGAGAATCCGGTAGGCCTGCGCGGCTTCGCCTTCCGGAGCGGTCAGCGCGTCGGTGAGTTCGAGCATGTAGGAGCCGAGCGCGATGCGGCCGAGATCCTGGTCGATCGGATATTGTTCGAGCTCGACGGCTTCGGCGCGGGTGATGAACACCAGTTGTCCGTGCGGGCGGCGGCGGAAATGCAGCATCACGTGCGAAAACGGTTCGAGCTTGCGCTCGAAGCGATAGCGCGAGGCCTTGGCGCCCTTGGCGATTCCCGCGAGCTTGCCGTGATCGCGGGTAAGAATCGTGACGATGCGATCGGATTCGGCGTAATCGCGCGCGCGCAGGACGATCGCGGGCGTCGATTCCTCGGCCGGCATGGCGAGCGTTACGCGCCGATCGACCGGCGCAGCATCGCCTGCTGAATCGCGCGGACTTCGGAGCGCATCGAGTCGGCGCTCGCGACGGCGCGGCCGGCTTCAGACGCCTCACGCAGGAGATCGTCGAAGCGCACCAGGATGTTCGCAATCTTGGCGTGCGCCTCGACGACCGCGCGCTGGCGCAGCTCCTCGCTGTCCCAGCGGCGCTCGGCGTACTCGCGCAGCTCCTGGCTCTGGATGAGCAGCTCGCGCGCTTCTTCCTCGAAGCCGCGCACGATACGGCGCAGCGCGGCGGTGACTTTGGGCCGCTCTTCGGGGTCCTTCCACAAGACGTGTTCGAGGAACATCAGGTCGTCCTCGGCGACCGCGGCGCGCGACATCAGCAGCGCGTGCGCACGCATCACGCCGAGGGAGTTTTTCCAGCGCCGATCCGAGACGATAATCTGCTCGTGGGCGAGCGCCGTGCGCAGCTCCGCGAGCGAGCGCAGGATCGCGCCGGGAATCGCCACGGCGCCCGCGGCCGCCGCGAGTTCCTCGAGCTCCGCGAAGCCGAGCCGGGTGCTCGCCGCGGACGCGCCGCCTTCGAGCATCTTGAGGAAGCGGAAATCCTCGGTGATGTAACCGGTCATGAAGCGCAGCATGAAGCGGTCGTACAGCGCCGTCAGTTCGTCTTCATCGGGCAGCTCGTTGGACGCGCCGAACATCGTGACCAGCGGAACGCGCACGCGCTCGCGGCCGTTGTGGAAGATACGCTCGTTCACCACCGTCAGCAGCGCGTTCAAAATCGACGAGTTGGACTTGAAGATTTCGTCCAAAAACGCGATATGCGCCTCGGGCAGCTTGTGCGTGGTGACGCGCCGGTAGTCGTCCTGTTCGAGACCCTTAAGGCTCACCGCGCCGAAGACTTCCTCGGGCGTGCTGAAGCGGGTCAGCAGCCATTGGAAATAGTTTGCGCCGTCGATTCGCGTGCATAGCTCCTCGGCCAGCATCGATTTCGCGGTGCCCGGCGGCCCGATAAGCAGCACGTGGCTCTTCGAGAGCAGGGCGACCAACGCGCCGTCGATCACTTCGGAGCGTTCGAGGAACATTCTGTTCAGTTCCTCGCGAATCGAGGCGAGCTTGGCGTGGGCGGTGGGTATCGTCGGCATGGCGGTCAAGCGGAAAATCTATCAGACCACGGCGTGAGCACGAAATGCCCCCGCCGCGCGGGCGGCTTGCCGATTGCGGTTGCGCGGCGCTACAAAGGGCAAGCTGCGCATCGGCGGCGATCGGGCCGGGAACCGCGGGCGCGCGCGAGAGGAGAGAAGCGATGGAAAATGCAAAAGCATTGGCTGGCGTCAAGGTGCTGGATCTCACCCAGTTCGAGGCCGGCACGTCGTGCACCGAGATGCTGGCGTGGCTGGGCGCCGACGTGATCAAAGTCGAGTCGCCCAAGATGGGCGAGCAGGGGCGCTGGTCGCTGGCGGAAAAACCCGGCGTCGATTCGTACTACTTCATGCTGCTCAACGCCAACAAGCGCGGCATCACGCTCAACCTCAAGAGCACGCAGGGCCGCGCGATGTTTCTCGAGATGGTGAAGAAGGTCGATATCCTGACCGAGAATTACTCACTGGGCACGCTCGAAGGACTCGACCTCGGCTTCGAGCAACTGCGCAAAATCAATCCGCGGCTGATCTACCTGACGATCAAGGGCTTCGGAACCTCGGGACCGTACAGCGCCTACAAGAGCTTCGACATGATCGCGCAGGCCGCTGGCGGCGCGATGGCGGTGACCGGGACTCCGGGCTCGCTGCCGCTCAAGCCCGGGCCGACGATCGGCGACACCGGCACGGGGATGCACGCCGCGATCGGCGTGCTGGCCGCGTATATCCAGCGCGAGCGGACCGGCAAGGGGCAGAAGGTGGAAGTCGCGATGCAGGAGGCGGTGCTGAACTTCTGTCGCGTCGCGATCATGGGGATGTACACCTCGGGCAAGCCGGCGGGGCGCAACGGCAATCGGCTCGGCGCGCCGGGCGATATTTTCAAATGCGCGCCCGGCGGTCCCAACGACTTCTGCTATATCTTCTGCACCACGCCCGAAATGTGGCAGAGCATGTGCGCCGCGATTGGACGGCCGGAAATCGCCGCGGACGAGCGCTTCAAGGACGCCCGCACGCGATTCAAGAACGTCGATGCGCTCAGCGAGATCATCACCGAATGGACGGCGACCCGCACCAAGCACGAGGTCATGCGGATCCTTGGCGAGGCGGGAGTGCCGTGCGGCAAGGTGCTGGACAGCGTCGAGCTGATGAACGATCCGCATATGCGCGAGCGCGGGATGATCGTGACGATAAAGCATCCGCAACGCGGCGACTTCACGATGCCCGGATGCCCGGTGCGGCTCGAAGATTCGCCGGTCGAAGTCAAACCGGCCCCGCTCCTCGGGCAGGACAACGAGGCGGTCTATCGCGAGCTGCTCGGAATAGACGGCGCCGCGCTTGAGTCGCTGAGGCGCGAGGGCATAATCTAGGCCTTCCGCCGGGCGGCGGGTTGCTGTGGCGCCGGTGCGAGTAAGCAAGCCGAACGGGCAACAAACGGGCCAACAGATGATACGAAAACGCGGCAAGCACAGCGGTGCGATGAAGCGCGGGATGACGGGGGCGGCGCTGGTGCTGCTGGTCGTCGTTCAGTTGCTGGGCGCCGCGCACGTTCATCCGCTTTTCGGATCGAAGGCTGCGGCGCAGAGTACGTCAAGCTTTGCCGATCCCGATCTCTGCCCGATCTGTCTGCATCACTGTCACACGCCCTCCGTGCTTGCGGCGGCGCCCTCGATTGGGCATCCGCCCACGATGATTCAGGTGCGATCGCCCGCGCAGCACGCAATCGTGCCGCTCGAATTCAAGTCGCTACTGTTCGGTCGCGCTCCTCCAGCCGCGTTGCTCTAAGCAGATTCCCGGAAATTGGTGATTTACCCGGCCGCGCGGCTTCTGCCGCGTGGCCGAACCCGGCACGCGCGACCCGCGCGCGGCCGGTGGGCAATCCGGAATCTAAAGGAGTGAGCGATGCGGAGTGTGGCTTTCACGATCCTGGCCAGTGTAATTGTGATCGCCGTTGCGGCGGGCGGCGCGGCCTGCGCGGGTCCCACGAAACCCCAGGCGGGGCGAATAGTCAGTGGAGAAATTCGCGACGCGCTCGACCGGCCAATACAAGGGGTCGAGGTTTCCCTTCAAGACGATCATGGGCGCGTCGTCAGCTCTACGGTCACGGATTCCAAAGGTAAATTTGAACTAACCGGTGTGCCGGCGGGGCTGTTTGTAGTGGTTGCCAAGAAGCGGAGATTTGCGGTCGCCAGCAAGGTTGTAACCATAGCCGCGGGAGCGGTAGTTGCGCCCGTCACGCTCGCGATGAAGTCGCTCAAGCCGCTCACCGTGGCGGTTTCGGCGACCCAACTCAGCCGTGCGCCCAACCAGCTTTCGGCCTCCGGCAACAGCGCATACACGATGAACGAAAAGAATATCTCGGAGCTGCCCGCGGGCTCGAACAGTTCCGTGAGCCAGGTGCTGCTTCAGATGCCCGGCGTCGCGCAGGATGAAAATGGCCAGGTCCATATCCGTGGTGCGCACGCGGATTTACAGTGGCGGATCAACGGAATCATGCTTCCCCTGGACAGCTTCAGCGGATTCGGGCAGGTGCTCTCGTCATACTCTATCCGCAGCTTCAGCCTGGTGGATGGCGCGCTGCCGGCTCAGTACGGTTACCGCGACGCCGGAATATTGGATATCCAGACCAAAGACGGATGCAGCGATCCGGGGGGCCACTTCGAGCTGTACGGTGGGGAGCGCGATACCGCCCGGCCCAGCGTCGAGTATGGGGGATGCAAAGGAAATTTCAGCTTTTACACGACCGGCTTTTACCTGCACGACAATATAGGCCTGAGCTCAGCCACCGCGGGACCGAATCCGCTTCACGACGTAACCGATCAGGGGCAATGGTTTGGCTATTTCTCCTATTTTCTCGATCCAACCACCAGGCTAACTCTTACCTCCGGCGTTTCGGTCGCTGATAATCAGTTTCCCAACTACCCGGGGCAGGTCCCCCTATACAAGCTCGCGGGAGTAAACCCAATCAACTATCCTTCCACCAATCTCGATGAAAATCTGAGCCAACGGTATTACTTCGGCATTTTCGCGCTCCAGGGCGCCGTCGGGACCAAGCTCGACTATCAAATTGCATATACAGCCAAGTACAACACGGTCACGTTCTCTCCCGACCCCATCGGCGATCTAATTTACCAGGGGGTTGCCTCGACCGTGTTTCACAGCGAGCTCGCCAACACCTTGCAGGGTGATATAACCTATAGATTTAATAAATCGCATACCTTTGCCGCCGGCTTTTATGCCGGCGAATACGGCGAGACGCTCGACGACACCTCCCGAGCCTTCCCGGCGAACTCGTCGGGAAAACAGACCAGCGATATCCCTGTCAGCATCGTCAACAACCTCAACGGCATTGCATGGCTGGCTGGCATATACGGACAGGATCACTGGCAGCTGACCGAGAAAGTCAGTCTTGACTACGGCTTGCGCTGGGATCAGATGGCGGGTTTTGTCGGATCGGCCAACCAGCTCAGTCCGCGGGCGAACCTGGTGTACAAACCTCGTCAGAATCTGACGTTTCATGCGGGGTTCTCGCGATATTTCCAGACCCCCTCGTTTTATACGATCTCGCCGCGGAGCTTCAGCGCTTTCAATCATACTACCGCCGAGGTCCTGCCCGGTAATGCAACACCGCTGCCCGAAAGCGACTGGTATTTCGATGTGGGTGGCTCGATCGCCGACCTGCTACCGGGACTGACGGTGGGAGAGGATGCCTACTTCGAGCTCGCACACAATCTGCTTGACCTCGGCCAGTTCGGCTTCGTTCCGATCTTCGCGCCTTTCAATTACACCAATGGGAGAATATACGGAGCCGAAACGACCGCTAGCTACAAACTCGGCAAGGCACTATCGTTCGGCGCCAACTTCTCATACTCGGTGGCGCAGGGAACGCAGGTCGAGACCGGGCAGTTTAACTTCACTCCCGGGGAACTGAAATACGCCGACAGTCACTACATTTATCTTGACCATCAGCAGTTCTATACCGCTTCGAGCTGGGCGGCTTATAACTGGGGTCCTTACTTGTTCAGTATCGATGGCAACTTTGGAAGTGGATTGCGCGCCGGTTTCGCCAATACCGGGGCAGTTCCTTACAACTGGCAGATTAACCTTGGAGCGGGGCGCAGCTTCGATGTAACGAAGGTCGGGAAGGTGACCACGCGCGTGGTGTTGATCAACGCATTTGATCGCACCAATATTCTGCGCGAAGGCACAGGAATAGGGATATTCACGCCCGCGTATGGGCCGCGGCAGGCGCTTTATGGTTCCGTTGCGGTACCTTTGCCGAGTTTTTAAGGAAGCGCAATCGCGGTGTTCGGTTTAGCCGCGCGGCGAGGTCCCCGCCTGGCCGATAATGAGGTGAATTGCCGTGATGCGGCGTTGCGCAGTGTTAGTAATATTCGGGCGGTGGCGGTAAGGCCATGAATAGTCAATCCGCACCGATACGTGCGGAACGAGGTCGCGTATATGCATGAATTAAACACCGCGTGGCAGGCGATCAAGTTCGGCGGCGCGATGGTGTACCCGCTGCTGCTGCTGGGCGTGATCGCGCTGGTGATAATTCTCGACCGCGCGGTTATGTACGCTCGATGTTTGCGGCTGCCGGTCGCGACCGCCGAGCTGATCGAAACCTTCGGCTTTTCGTGGGAGGCGCTGGCGCGCCAGGTCGATGAGCTGGGCGTGCGCAACGCCTACGCGCGCTTCATCCGTGTCATCCTCGCCAACCGCGACAAACCGGCCTGGTGGGTCGAATCGCGCGCGGGGGATGAGGCGGGAGAGATCGAAAAGTCGCTCGGCCGCGGACTTTGGGTATTGGAAACGGTGGTCACCGCCGCACCGCTGATGGGGTTACTCGGTACGATCACCGGCATGATGGAGGCATTTCAGGTGATCGGCGGTGCGGGACTGGTAGCGCCGGCGAAGGTCACTTCCGGTGTTGCGCAGGCATTGATCTCGACCGCGCTGGGTTTGCTGATCGCGCTGATCGCGCTGTTTGCGTTCAATTACTTTTCACGGACCCAGTCGCGCGTGCTCGATCATATGGAGCGGCTCGGCTCGCGGCTGGTGGACCATATCCGGCTCGACCGGGAAGACAGCGGGACGGTCGAACTGCGCGATTCGATTCGCGCGGGTTCTCCGGATCCCGCAGAGAAGGCGGCCGGGAGCCTGCGATGAAGCTCAAGCGCGCGCGCGAGTCCCGTCACGGCCGTATCGAGATCATCCCGATGATCGACGTGATGTTCTTTCTGCTGGTGACGTTCATGCTGGCGTCGCTTTCGATGCAGAGCCTCAATTCGATCACGGTAAACCTGCCGCGGGGCAACGCGGAGAACCTGAATCACAAAGAACCCGTGACCCTGACGATCACCGCTGACAGCAAGCTGTTTCTCGACAAGACTCCGATCACTCTGGATACGCTCGCGTTCGCGCTCAAGCCGATGCTCGGCTCGGATCCGGGGGTGGTGGTCAACGCCGACGCTGCGGCGCCCGAGGGGATCGTCGTGCAGGCGATGCTGCAGGCGCGGCGTGCCGGAGTCGATCATTTCATGATCGCCGTGAAGCGTGAATGAACCCCGGCGCGCAAATCGTCCGGATGCCGCCGCTCGACGATCCGTGGCGGCGGCTGCCGTGGCTGATTCCCGCCGCGGTCATCGCGTGGGCGGCGCTGCTGTTTGGCTTCTCGATGCTCTTGCAGCAAACGGCGCCGCGCGCAATTCCCGAGAATGCGGTCGAAGCGCGGATTATCGAAATACCCGTCGGCGGTCTCGCCGGCGGTGGCGGCGCCGGTCCCGCGCCGGCGGCGCCGGTGCCTCGTGTGGCGCCAAAGCCGGTCCCAAAGCAGGTTCATCGCAAGCGGGTCAAAACGGCTCCGCCGCCGATTCCTATTTCGCCCGAGGGAACTCTGAAAAGCAGCAGCGAAACCGCTCCGGCCGGAACTTCTTCGGCCACCACCGGATCGACGGCAGGTGGCAGCGGCTCGGCTGCCGGAGCCACCGCCGGCGGGACGGGCGGCGCGGGCGCGGGCGGCCCGATGGGCAGCAACACGCTCGGTGCGCGCGCGCTCTATGCACCCACGCCAGAAATTCCCGACGATCTCCGCCAGGACGCTTTTCAGGCGGTTGCGGTAGCGCATTTCAAAGTCACATATGATGGGACAGTTACCGTGACGCTGACCACGCCGACTCCGAATCCACGGCTCAATCAACTGCTGCTCGATGATTTGCGCCAGTGGCAGTTTTTTCCGGGGATGAAAGACGGGGTTGCAATCGACTCTGAGTTCGATGTGCGAATTCCAATCAGCGTCCAATAGGTTCGATCACCTTAACGTGCGACGGACGAATCGATGCCGCCATCCGAAAGCTTTGCCTCAATCGAGCATCTGCGACGCGACGCGGAGGATCTGCTGCGCCGCTTCTCGCGCAGCCATCGGGACACGGCTTACGCGGACCTTCGCTTCGAGGCTATCGCGCATCGCTCCGGCGCCGCGACTGACGGCGAGCCGCGCGACAGTAGCGAGACCGAGAGCGCGTCGTTCTCGGTCACTGTTCACGTCCGCGGACGCTCCGGCGCGCTCGGCCACGGCCAGATCGGCGCGGAAGCCGGGGCGCTCGCGGCGCGTCCCGCGAAGCTCGCAGCGGTGATTCGCCGCGCGCTCGACGATGCGCACGCGCGGGCGCGCGCGAGTGCCCGCGAAAAGGCCGCGATGCTCTCGGCGATGGGCGCGGCGGCGCGCTCGCTCGAAACGCTCGCACCGGCTCCGGCCGAGCCGATTCGCGCCGAGGTCGTCGCGGTGTGCCGGCGCGACCCGCGCACGGTCTCGATCGACGAGCTCAAGCGGCTCGTGCTCGAGGCGTCACGCGCGGTGCGCGGATTGGGTGCTGACATCGCCTTCAACGCCGTATCCGCGATGACCGAGTTGCGCGAGGAACTGTTCGCGAGCACGACCGGCAGCCTGATCACGCAGGCCTTCGCCTTCTCGCAGGGCGACGCGTACGTCGTCGCCCAGAGCGCCGGGGGACATCAGGAGAGCTACGACACTATCGGCCAGCAACGCGGACTCGAATGCCTGGAAGAGGGATGGCGGGGCGAAATGATGCCGAACCCCGACCTGAGCGGCTTCGCGGTCGCGCTGGCCGATGAGGCGCGCGAGCTTGCGGCGGCGCCGATCCTCAAACCGCCAGCGCGCGAGGTCGTGATCGTCACCGACCCGCATTTCAACGCGCTGGTCGCGCACGAGATCGTCGGACATCCGAGCGAGGCCGATCGCGCGCTCAAGTTGGAAGCGGCGTACGCGGGCCGGAGCTGGTTTTTACGCTCGCTTGCGGAAAATGAAATCGGAAAGATGGTCGCGTCGCCGCTTCTGTCCGCCTGCTCCGACCCGACCCTCGACGCCTACGGCCATTATCGCTACGACCACGAAGGCATGCCCGGGCGGCGCGTGATGCACTTCGAGCGCGGGCGCTTCACGGGGTTTCTGAACTCGCGCGCCACCGCGGCCATCCTGGGCGCCGAGCCCAACGGATCGGCGCGCGCCAGCGAGGGCTGGCACGTTCCGCTCATCCGGATGTCAAATACGTTTTTCATGCCGGGCGAGACGCCGCCCGAAAAGATCATCGCCGAGGTCGAGCATGGCTACTACGTGTGCGGCCATCAGATTCCCTCGATCGCGGAATCGCGCGAGAACTTTCGCATCTCGGCGCGGCGGGTTTATGAAATCGAGCACGGCCGGCTCGGGCGGCTCTATCGATCGGGCAGCGTGATTTCCGACTCGAGGCGCTTTTTCATGAACGTCGATGCGGTTGGCGACGACCTGCGCCTGATTGCGATTCCGAATTGCGGCAAGGGCCAGCCGATGCAGGTCAAGCGGATGTCCAACGGCGGTCCGACGCTGCGCTCGCGCGCGCGGCTCGGAGGCGGCTGATGCGCAGTGGCGCCGAGTTGAGGGAATTCGCGGCCGCGGCGCGGCGGGCGCTCGTGCGCGAGAGCGATATCGCGGCCTTCGAGATCTATGCGGCCTCCACTGAAAATCGAATCGCGCGGATTTCCTATACCTCGGATATTCCGTGCCGTGGAGTCGAGGAGCTGAAGACCCTGCACGCCGACGGCTTTCAGGTGCGCATCGTGATGCGCCGCGACCCGCACGAAGTCGGCGCCGCGTTCGATGCGGGCGACTTCACGCTCGAGGCGCTGCGCGGCGCGCTCGCGCGGGCGCGGCGCGCGACGGTCGTCGATCCGCACTTCCCCGGATTGGCGCCGCCGCCGGGGAAGCCGGCTCCCGCTTCCAGCGCGCCTGGCGATCTGTCACGCGCCACCGACTCGACACTCGCGCGCTGCGCGTGGAGCATCATCGGCGGGGCGCTGAGCGCGTTCGGTGACAGCACGGCGGCAAACACGCGCAATCCGGGACTGGTGCTGGGGGGTGATATCTCGATCATCCGCGACCGGATCGCGATCGCGAATTCGGCTTTTTCCGGGCTGCGCACCGACCAGAGCGCGTATTTCAGCTCGTCGGTGACGGCGATAATCGAAGCGCTTGACGCCAAGGGAACCGCAAGCGAGCTGGGCGCGTCGGTCGCCGCGATGCGCCGCGCGGCCGCTCATCTGGGACGCGACGCCGTGGCGGGGGCGCTGGCGCTGCGCGGCGGTGAGCGTCCGCCGTCGGGAATCTATCGCGTGATTCTCGGACCGCAGCCGATCGCGGAAATTTTGAATTACATGGTGATGGGATCGCTGACGACGGGAGCCTTCCACACCTCGAGCTCCGCGTATCACGGCCGCTTCGGCGAGCGCGTGATGGACGCGAGATTGTCGCTGTACGACGATCCGCAGGCGGGCGCGGTGCGCAGGCGTATCACGTGCGAGGGTCTGCCCGCGCGCCGGGTCGATTTGATTCGCGACGGACGCCTGGTCGGACTGCTCTCGACGCTCTACGATTCGCATCGCCTTGCAACCGATGACGCGCGCGCCGAGAAGCTCGGGGCGCTTGGCCTCAAGGCCGAATTCGCGCCGGCCAACGCCTATCGATTGGGCGAGGGCGGAGGCCGCCGCTACGATTCGCATCCGGGCAGCGCGGGGACCAACGTGATCATGCGCGCGCGGGGCGGCGTTTCGATGCCCGAGCTGCGGCGCGCGGTTGGCGACGGAATCCATGTCGGGCGGGTTTGGTACACCTATCCGATCAACGGGCAGCGCGCGGGCGATTTCACCTGCACAATCAGCGGCGATTCATATCTGATCCGCGGCGGAAAGCGCGCCGCGGCGCTGGCGCCGAATTGCCTGCGGATTAACGCAAATGTCGCGCAGGTGTTCGACGCGCCGCTTGCGGCCAGCGCGCGATCGTCGCCGCAGATCGTGTGGGGCGCTCCGGAGGCATTCGAGGTCCCCGCGCTCGCGATCGGCGGAGTCGGGTTGACGGCGGTCGGCGCGCAAGATTAGTCAACTCACGGCGCGAGCGGCTTTACCCAGAACTCCTGGCGCACGCCGTCTATCGAGGACTCGGAAAATCCAATTTTCCGGTACAGCCCGCGCGCGGGATGATTATCCTCGCGCACTTCGAGCGTGATCCGGCAGCATCCGAGCTCGCGCGCCTTGCGCTCGATTCGCTCGAGTATCGCCGCACCCACACCTTTACCGCGCATCGCGGCGGTCACACCGATGTCGTGGATATTGATCAAGGGACGTGCGTTGAAGGTCGAGAACCCCAGAAAGCAGATCGCGAAGCCGACCGGGTCGCCGCGATGATAGGCCAGGAACACGCAACCCGCCGGATGCGCGCGCAGTCGCGGCGCCAGCTCTTCGCGCAGCTGCGCGGACATCGCGAGGCCGCCTTCCATCGGGTCGTGCAGATAGTGCTCGAAGAGTTCGAGCAGCGCGGCGGCGTGCGCGGGATCGGCAAGGTTGGCGTCAATGATTGAGATGTCGGTGGTCACGTTGCCGAACCGCGGCGGTTACGAAATCCGCTTGTCATCCTTATAAATCTCTTCCCAGTTCTTGAAGCCCTGCGCGTCCCATCGCTTCCAGACGCCTTCGCGCTTGCCATTCTTGTAGATTCCCTGCGCGGAAATTTTGCCGTTGGTGTACCAGCCGATGTGCTCGCCGTCCTGAACGCCGTCTTTGTAATGATCGATCGAAGCCTTCTGCCCGTTGTCGTACCACATCGTCCACTCGCCATCCTGTTTGCCGTCGTGGTACGAGCCTTGGAGCATCCGGGAGCCGCCGGTGCGATAGAGGGAGAAGGGACCCTCCTTGACCGGCTGCCCGTCCACTATTTTCTGGCACCAGGTTTCATCGCCGGCCGGAGGGCGCGAACCCATCGCTTGGGTTCCGGGCGGGCAGGAGCCTGGCGCGAGCGCCGACTTGCACGCGATTAGCAGCACGGCGGGAAGAAGTAGAAGTAATACTTGAAGTTTCATCGGAGCCTCGATTCGGCGGCGGAGCGCAGCGGATCAATTGGCAGATTATACCAATGCGCCCGCCGCGCCGAAGCCCCGCCGGCCGGGCGCCGCTCGCGTGCCGAGCGGATTCCGGCAAAATTTATGAAACCCGCCGCGGCCGTTCCCATCCGCCGGCGGCGCGCTCGTAAACCTCCATCGTTTGCCGGGCCGCCCGCGTCCATGAAAAATGTGCGGCACGGGCTCGTCCGGCGGCGGCCAGATTTTTGCGCAGCGGTTCATTGGTGAGCAGGGTCTCGATCGCGCGCGTCATCGCGGCGGTGTCGCTCGGGCTGAAAAACAGCGCCGCGTCGCCCGCGATCTCGGGCAACGCCGCGGCGCGCGCGCACGCAACCGGGATTCCGACGGCCATCGCTTCCACCACAGGTAGCCCGAAGCCCTCGTACAGCGACGGAAACGCCAGCAGCCGGGAATTGCCGAGCACCAGACTGAGGTCATCATCACCGAGATAGCCGGTAAAGATAATCGAACCGCGCAGACGCGGATTAGCGTGCAGCCGCCGAATCCAACGCGCCTGCTTCGCCCGGTCGCCAACCACCACCAGACGCAAACGGTCGCTGGACCCGAGCTGGGTGAAAGCCTGAATCAACGCGCCCAAGTTCTTATGCGGCGAGCCGTCGGCGAAGGTGACCAGGTAGTCGGAATGGATGCCGAGCCGCCGCGCGAGCTGCGGCCATCGAGCCGCGGACGGGGGTTTCCAGATCGCGGGTGCGTTGTAAATGACCGCGATGCGGGAATCGGCGACGCCGCAATTCGCCGAAATTTGCGCGCCGCTGAATCGGCTGACTGTGATAATCGCGTCAGCCCGCCGTGCCGAACGCTTGACCCACAACTCAAACAGGCGGCTGGCGGACACCGGCAGCCGGTCGGAGAGAGAATAAAAGTTGACGTCGTGGATCGTGACGACCGTCGCGCAACTGCGCTTGAGTGGAATCAAGTCCGCGGGCGCGTGCAGCAAGTCGAGCCGTTCCTGAGCCGCGTAGCGCGGCGCCAGGGCCTGTTCGGCGATCCGCCACGCGACGCGCGATTTGATCGGCATCGGACATAGCCGCCGCGTGAACCGCTCAGACAGATGCGCGAAACTGGCGTGATTTTGTGGATTGGTGAAGAGAACGTAATGGTTGTGGTGGTCGGTCTGATCAAGTCCCGCCAGCAGGCCGCGCACGTAGGTTTCCAAGCCGCGGTAGCCCGGAACCAACCATAACAAGCTGATTCCGACTTTCATTTTCGGTCCGCCTGCGCACGTATTCCCACCAACTTTGCATCGGCATCTTCCGGCCTACGGCGATACCGTCGCACAGGACCCCGAGGCGGATACGTCATCGCCAGCCGACCAACCGACCGACATAAATCCCAACGGAAGCCGCCACATCAGATTGGCGAAGCTGATTGCCAGCGCCGCTGCGAGCAGATCCGCCTCCGGCGCAAAGCCGGCCAGGCCCTTGACGAATATGAGCTGCAAGGTGCCGAGTCCCACCGGCGCCAGCGGAAGGCTTCCCACCAGCAGCGCGGCCGGCGCGAACAGCATCGCTTGATACAGTGAAATTGGGACATGGAAGGCGCGCAATTCGCCATAGAGGATGGGACCCTCGGCCAGAAAGATAGGAATCCGGATGAGGGACAGCACCAGGTAATGATAGGGCCGCGCCTCGCGGAAGGTGGCCAGCGCTGGCAGCGCATAAAGCCACTTCATCACGCGGGATTTGGGCCGCAACCACAGGATCGCGAAGGCTGCGGCTATCCCGGTCAGCAACGCGCCGAGGGCGTAGGGTGCGACCGCGGCCAGTGGCGAATCGAGTCCCAGATCCACCGCCAGCAACGCCAATGCGCCGAGCAGCGTGGCGTCGAGAATCCCCTGGAACAGCAGGGTGAAACCCGCCGCGGTCCACGGGACGTCTTTGCGCCGGTTCAGGAAGAACATCAGCGCGGAGTTGGCGACGGTAAGGTTGATGATCTGCAGGAAGTAAAATCCGGCGTTGGCCGGGATCAGCTCGCGAAATCCGGTCGGCTTGTGAAAGTAGCTGAACAGGCGCGCAAACAGTATCGTCTCGCCGAAGAACCAGATCATGAACCCGGCCAGACTAACCGGGATGAAGACCAGCAGGTCGGCGTGGCGCAGTGCCGCGAAGGTATCGCTCAAGCGGATACCCCGGGTCGCGTACCATAGCAACAGTGCGACGGCTGCGAATGCGAGCAAGCGCCATGGCAAATTCCCGCGCGTCATCGGTTAGCTCGATTTGGACCGCGGCTCGATGCGATCGTGTGCATCACTGCGCCATCTTGGACGATAACTTGCAATATATAATTCAGCCGCGCAAGGATGTGTTTCACCAGGACTGCGCGAATTAGCCTGAGTGCGCCGGTCAGCTATGCGGTGGCGCGGGCGGATCGGCAACCGGCGGCGGCTGGAGCGGCAGATCACTGCTTTGCGCCGCCATCATGTCAGAGGCTTCGTGCACCAACTGCTCGTTCAGATGTTTCGACGCGGGAATCCGGATCACAATCTCCCGGCAGGCTTCATCCTCGCTGCGCGCAATCTGGATATCGCGCAGATCGAGAAGCGTCTGCGCCGAATTGAGCACCATGTCCAGCGGGTCGATCGCCGGCATCAGGTTGGTGCGCTCGCGGCTGGCGTCATAGCTCACCAGCGTGGCGCCGTCATGCGTCGATACGATCCGGCCCTCGATCGAGACCTGCTGGCCGGCAATCAGAAACGCGTAGTACGACTCGTAGTGCAGAACTGTGCCATACATTACAGCGTCCACGCCGAGCCATTGTCCGAGTTGTTGGGGCGGCACGGCTGCGAGGTCTTTGCCGTCTTTGATTCCGTGGGCGGACAGGACGGTATCGATGACGGTCAGGTTTTCGACCAGAAATTCGCGTCCCGCCAGGTAGCCTTGCATATAGCGGCGCAGGCGCTGTGAATCGGTCCACGCCCATTGCGCACGCTCCTTTTTGTCGCGGAAAGTGAGCGGAACCTTATCGACAATGAACTGCGCGCTGCCTTGATCCGTGAACGGTAGGACCGCGACTTTCGCCGGTGGATTAGCCGTGTATTCCGGCGCTACCTTGACGTTGATCTCGCTCGGATCGAGTTCGAACAACCGATCGAACCAGGTCTTGCGGCCATGGTTCGCGCGCGCGTATTCGGGCTGAAAAAATGGGCGCTGGTCCGCGGCCTGCGGACTCACCGTCGCGCACCCGGCCAGTCCCGCAAGCCATATCGAGATCATCGCCAATGCGGCAATTGGTTTCATTCGTTACCTCGGATCCTTAATCGAGTCGCTCATCATCTTGAAATCCAGCCGGGCAGCCGCGCGATACCGGATAGGCGCGCGGAGGTTGGACGGGTCGATTACATTGTGTCGGGTGATAGGCGCGATCGGAAAACGCGGGGCTCGGGAGCCCCGCCTACTCAAGGATACGCTAAGCACCGGGACCCCGGTCAAGTGGGGGTTCCCGTCCGCGGTTATCGCAATGCGCCTGCGCCAAAGAAAAGCCGGGACGCGCCTCGAGCGCATCCCGGCTTCGAGCCGCGATCGTGAATCCGCCTATCCCTTCGAGCCGGTCGAGCCGAGCAGATTCCCGCCCAGCGTCGCGTTGCCTATGGTGGTGTCGCCGATCACGTTGATCATCGCGGGCTTGCCCGATTTGAGCGCGCGCTCGAGCGCCGGAATGATCTGCTCGGGCGTCTCGACGTTTTCACCGTGGCATCCCATCTCGGCGAAAACCTTGTCGTAACGGATATCCTTGAGCATGTTGAACGGATCGGTCTTGCCCTTGAGCCCCGGCATCTGGTCGAAGTTGGGTCCCCATGAACTGTTGTTCCACAGCACGGTGACGATCGGCAGCTTGTAGCGCGCCGCGGTCTCCATGTCGAAGCCGCCGATACCGAGCCCGCCGTCGCCCTCGATCACGACCACCTGCTGGCCGGGCCGCGCGAGCTGCGCGCCGATTCCCATTCCGACCCCGTGTCCGACAGGAGCGAGCGGACCCGCGTCAACGACCTGGCCCATGAAGCGGCAGGTGAACGCGCGGCTCATCCATCCGGAGAGGGTGAAGCTGTCGATGATGGTGGTGGCGTTCTTGTCGAGCACCTTGATCAGATCTTCGCACAGGCGCGCCGGATGGATCGGCCGGTTGCCGGTGACCTTGCCGTTCTGCTCCTTGATTTGCGCCTCGAAGCGTGCACGGGTCGCCCCGACCTCTTTGGTCCATTCGGAGCTCTTGTTTTTCGAGAAGTCGAGTTTGAGTTCCTTGATTCGATCGATCATCTGGCGCAGCACGAGCTTGCAGTCGCCGACGATCGGCAGGTCGGCGTTGACCTGCCATCCGATCCGGGTCGGAGTCGGATCGACCTGGATGTACTTGGCCTTGTCGGTCCAGGTGGGCGGTTGGCCGAAATGTTCGCCGCTCCAGAAGCGGAAGCCAACCGCGAGCACCACGTCGGCGTGCCCGGTGAAAGGCTTCTTCCATGCGCCGCGAATCGCCAGCGGATGCTCCTCGGAGACCGCGCCTTGGCCGGCGCGCCGCGTGTAAACCGGAATCCCCGTCAGCTCGACGAACTCGCCCAACTCCGCGCCGGCCTGCGACCAGAAGAGTCCGTCGCCGCCCGCGATGACCGGACGCTCGGCCGCGTGCAGCATCTCGACCGCGCGATCGATCTTGGCCGGGTCGCCCGCGCCGCGCACGTCATCGATCGTGAATCCGCGCGCGCCTTTGCGTTGCCCGGCCTCGTCATCGTGGTGATAGAGGATATTCTGCGGAATCTCGAACAGCGCGACGCCTTGCGGCGGCGAGATCGCCTCGCGGAATGCGGAGCGTAGATCGAATTCGATCGAACTCCAGTCGGTGACCCGCTTGGTGAACTTCGAGAAGCTTTTGACGACCTCGGATCCGTAAGCCTCCTGGAAGGATCCAAGATGGTCCTCGGTGTTCGGATGCTGTCCCGAGATGCAAACCACGGCGCTGTTGGTCAGCCCCGCGACGCACAGCCCTGTGACCGCGTTGGTCAGGCCGCATCCCGCCGTGACCATGCAAACTCCGACCTCGCCCGAGCTGCGCGCGTAGGCGTCGGCGGCGTAGGCCGTCGCCTGCTCGTGGCGCATGTGGATGAGCTTGATGTCGTGATTGCGCAATTGGGCGAGGATCGGGAAGAGATGCCCGCCATTGATCGCAAAGCAATAGCGCACCCGGTTTTCCCGCATCACGCGGGCGATCAACTCGCCACCGTCTAGCTTGGCCATCGAGAGTGTCCTCCTGGGTCGTGCGCGCACGTTGCGGGCGCGAAGACCGGTACGAACGAATCCTTACACGATCGGCAGCGGCGCGAAAAGCGCCGCCGCAGGTCGGCCGCGGCGGCGCGATCGGGATTGGGCGCGACCAGGCGACGCCGCGGCGCCGGGTTTTCGCGCCGCCGCGGGCGGAGTTGCCGCATTCCCCGCTTGTGATCCTCCGCATTGATCACCAAGTACCGGTCTGTCACACTCCTCAACTCATGTGAATTATCCGCGGCGCTCGGCACGACGTTGATAATCGAATAGCTACGGTTGATCGAACAGTTAGGAATGAGGCTTTTTGCAGTTATCGTCGTGCTGGCTGCGGTCCTGATGCTGACCGGCTTCGGTGGCGCGCGCGCCAACGATTCCAGCAATCCCCCCGCGGCTCTAGCCTCTCCAAGCGCGAGTGCGAGCCCCGGCGCCGGTGCGCCGCCGTCGGGCTCGGCACGTCCCGCGGCGAACGCGAGCGCGATGGCATCGCCGACGCCGGCGGCCGCGGCGCCGCCGCCGCCCCCGGGCGCATTCAGCCTGCTTGATCCCACGAGCTGGCCGGTGATTCCGGTGCCCGAGGTTGCGACCGACCCGAATAGCGGAACCTTCGTCGGGCTTCTGGCGGTGTTTCTTCAAAACGACGGCAACGGCAACATCAAGGACATCATCGCGCCCGACGTCAACTGGAACACGACGCTGGGCGCCGGCGGAAACTTTCGCTATCTCGCCTATCCATCGGCCGATACGCAATGGTTCGTGATCGGCGGCGCCTCGCAGCGCAAATACGCGCACCTCGAAGGCGACTGGGCCACCGGCATCACGCGCCAGAGCCACTGGTCATTCGAAACTCACTTTTTGTTCGAGCACGACCCGACCGAGCGGTTCTTCGGCCTGGGCGACTCGTCGGCCTTCGGCGCGCAAACCAACTATATGACCGAGCAGGTTTACGGCGAGGGCTTGGTCGCCTACAACTTCACGAGCGATCTCAATCTCGCGCTTGATCTCCGTCCACGAATGGTCCGGATCGCGCACGGAGCGTTCAATTATCCTTTCACCGGCAAAGTTTTCCCCACCGTAAAGGGCCTCAACGGCGGCTCCGAATTCCGCAGCCGCCTGTTCTTGGACTACGACACCCGCGACTCGGTGAGTATTCCGCGCCATGGTGGCCTGATCACGCTGTTCGCGGGGGTCTCGGACCGCGCGTTTATGAGTTCGGCCTCCTACAACGAGTTTGGCGGCGAGATTCGGCACTACTTTCCGATCGGCAAGCGCGTAACCATCGCGGCCCATCTCTACACGCGCTACATACCGGGCGGCAGCGAGACTCCGTTTTGGGCGATGAGCTGGCTCGGTGGCGATGGCTCCGGGGAAGGCAGCCTGCTTTCAATTCCGGTCAGCAAACAGATCACCTGGCGTGGATACGGCGCCGGCAGGTACATCGACAACAACATCTTGGCGGGGAGCGTCGAGGTGCGGACCCGCGTTTACGAGGCCGATCTTTTTCAGACTCATGGCATATTGGAGCTGGCGCCGTTTGTCGACGTTGGCCAGGTTTTCCATTCCGCCAGCCAGGTCCCCGTGGATCACCTGCATCCGGCCACCGGTCTTGGTTTCCGCGGTATCGCGGAGCCGTTCGTGGTCGGGTTCGTCGATGTCGGATACGGCGGCAACGGCGCCGCGATCTTCTCGGGAATCAACTATCCGTTCTAACTGGCTTGTGCGCGAAGAATAGCGGCGCCCGGTCCAAGCCGTAGCGCCACAGCCGATTCGCGCGCCAGGCTCCCGATCGGCAGCACGATCGCCGCGCATCCGAGGCCCGCGCGAGCCTCCGCGCTTGAATTTTGCGCTCAGATTTTTTCGATCAGATCGCGCGCGATATCGTCGAGGCATCCGTCGAAGCCGTCCATCGGCGGGTTGAGAAAGACCTGGCTGAGCCCCGCCTTGTCGAGCGCGCGGAGCTGCTCGAGCACCGCCTCGCGCGGACCGACGATCGTGGATGCCGCGATCGTTTCAGCGGTGACGAATTTTTGCTCTTCCGGCGCCACGAACGAGCAATGCCCGACATGAACGTCGAGATAGCGCTCGGCCGCGGGCGTCTTCAAACCCGCAATGTGCGCGGCGTATGCGTCATAGACCTTGCGCGCCGCGGGCGGCATTGAATTTGGACTCGCGTAACCCGCCACGATCGCGTGCATCGAGGCCATCACCCAATGCCCCGTCATCGCCTTGACGCGCGGCGAGTCGAGCGCCTCGCCCGGCTTGAGAACGCATACGTGGGTCAGCGACACCATCGGCAGCTTCGATGCGTCGCGTCCCACCGCCGACGCTCCCGCCTGCGCGTGCTTGCGCACCGCGGCGACGCGTTCAGGCGTGGCGACGCCGGTGGTGATAATGCCGTCGCCGAACTCGCCTGCCAGCGCGAGAGTCTTCGGCCCGTTGGCGGCGACGTAAAACGGAATCTTGTCGTCCAGGTTGATGAAGCGGCGGTCGCGATGCAGAAAGCGAATCTTGCGCTCGAGACCCTCGGTCCGGTACGTCGCCTCGCCGCTTGCGAGCAGATCGTGGATCACGCGCACCTGTTCGCGAAATTCCTCGTGCCGCACCGGCGGCAGCCCCATCACGCGGCGTCCGGTATGCCCTGTGCCGAAGCCCAGAATCGTGCGGCCGGGCGCGAGCTGGTTGATGCTCGCGATCGAATGCACGGTAACCGGCGCGATCCGGTTCGACGCGATCGCGACCCCGGTGCCGAGCTTGATTCGTTTGGTGCTGACCGCGGCGAGCGCCATGCACGCGTAGGTATCGCCCCATATCATGTGCGAATCGGGAATCCACGCGTGCGAGAATCCGCGCGCCTCGGCGTGCTGCACGTCGTGCGCGACCCGATCGGGTTTGGTGAAGATTAGAGTGCCGAATTCCATGACGAACCACCTCCGTGCATCGCGACTATAGCGGCGCACGGGCCGGCGCGGCTACTGATTGCGCGCGTTCAAGTTGCCGCAGCCTCCACGGTTGTCATTCCCGAATCCTCCGACCGTCATTCCGAGCCATAGGCGAGGAATCCCGTTCTTGCGCTTTGGCTCATATTCAACTCGCAGGTGGGCGCCCGAGCGCCTAGGGATTTCTCGCCTGGAGCTCGAAATGACGGATGCGGTCTCGGTGGCATGAACATATTATCGTTGGTGCGTCAGATCGGTTCCTCGCACGCGACAGCGATGCGCGCGCCCGGCATGGTCGTGGTTCGTGGGGAGCTGCCTCGGACTCGACTCCCGCGTCATTCCTGCCGGGCTACCGTAATGGCCCAACAACGAAGATTCTCCTTTGTGTGTGTCTTCGACCGCCTCCATGATATTCGTCCAAACTATTGATCCTGACCATCGGTTAAAACGCATCGGTACGATCCCTATTTCACATACGCTGTCATCTCCTGATTCTATACTTGAGACGGTGCGTGGTGTGTGCCGTGCCGTTCCATTCCACCACAAGATCTTCGTCAAGCCCGACTCTCATCGTCTCAGTTTTTGCAAGCTGCGCGTGTAACCAGGTTCGCATTTCACCAAGAACACTGTCGATGAAGTCGCGTACGGCCTCGAGTTATTACCGAAAGTTGTGGATCGTGACGGCATGAAAAAGGCGGCGTACCCTTCCGCGTAGACCACGCGAACCCCGGTGGGAGCCGGGTGGAAGGAGACGCCACCGATGCTGAAGGTAATGG
>Ga0307372_10001044_pt1 | contig 48471 bp, 36 predicted proteins | sample OX1MG_FD_202533 | JGI IMG/M metagenome (GOLD analysis project Ga0307372, IMG submission 202533) | Soil microbial communities from Risofladan, Vaasa, Finland - OX-1 | ecosystem: Environmental > Terrestrial > Soil > Coastal area > Acid sulfate soil | place: Finland: Risofladan, Vaasa | collected...
CGCGGTGCGACCAGACGGAGAACCGTCACAGGTGCACCAAAGGGCTGCCCCGCCATAATCCATCCGGCAATCACCGACCAACCCTCAGAAGCGTTGCCCCGAACCAGTTGCGCGGAAATCCGCGCTAAACGTCGCAGCAGTGCGAGTAGCTCCCGCCTGTACTCACGATTCTCGTCATCGATGTTGACCTCGACTTCTAGCTCGAGAATCGCTAAGTAGCTTTCGAGGTCTTGCCAGTCACCGTCACTGAGCTTGCTGCCGCCGCCGGCTCGGCTGGGCGTTCTGGCTGCTCGTCGTGTTGCCGACCGCGCGGCGGGAACGGGCCGCCCGGGCGGCACTGTCCGGCCCCGGGCTGGCGGTGGCCACCACCAGCCGCCCGGCCGCCGACCGGCCGGCAGACGCCGTTTGGGCGCCGTTGGCCACCGATGACGTCCGGATCCGGCTAGCCGAGCTGGCCGGCTGGCCCCGTCCGATCGACTCGGTCGCCCGGCTCGCCGCCGCCCGGGACGAGTCCTGGGATCCGCCGCGGGACTGGTGGCGCCGCCCGTCCCGGCTGCCCGGCCCGCCCTTGCCATCCGGGCCGGATCGAGCGTTCATGGACGATCCAGCCGAACGGGGAGGGTGAGGGCGATGCGCTGCGTGATCTACCTGCGGGTCTCCCGCGAGCAGGCCGAGAAAGGCGAAGGCGAGGAAGGCTTCTCGCTACCCGCCCAACGGGAGGCTTGCCTGCGCCACATCCGCGACCACGGCTGGACCGTGGTCGACGAGTACTCCGACCGCGGCGAGTCCGCCCGCTCCGCCGACCGGCCGCAGCTGCAGGCGCTGCTCGACCGGGTCACCCACGACCGGGACCTTGACGCCGTCGTCGTGCACAAGGTCGACCGGCTGGCCCGCAACATGGAAGATCACGTCGCCATCCGCTGCTGCGCCGCCGCGGCGTCGCCCTGGTCAACGTCACCGAGAACATCGAAGAGACCGCCTCCGGCCGGCTGGTCGAAGGCATCCACGCGCTGATGGCCGAGTTCTACTCGGCGAACCTGGCCGCCGAGGTCCGCAAGGGCATGGGCCAGAAGGCCAAGCAGGGTGGCTACCCGCACGCCGCCCCGCTCGGCTACCGCAACGTGCGGGAGACCATCGCCGGCCGGCGGATCTGCCGGATGGAGATCGACCCCGACCGGGCGCCCCTCGTCAAGCTCGCGTTCGAGCTCTACCTGACCGGCGAGTACACCCTGGACAGCCTCGTCGACGAGCTGGCCCGCCGCGGGCTGCGCAACCTTGGCCGCCGCGACTACCCGCCCAAGCCGCTCGGGGTCACCGGCGTCGCGCACCTGCTGGCGAACAAGGCCTACGCCGGCATCGTCGAATGGGACGGCGTCGAAGACGCCGGGCAGCGCGAGCCGCTGATCGACCGCGACACCTTCCGCCGCGTCCAAGCGCTGCTCGCCGCCCGCGCGGTGCGCGGCATCCGCAACCGCAAGTACAACCACTACCGCAAGGGCCTGCTCGGCTGCGCCGTCTGCGCCCGGGCGCTGTCGATCCAGGTCAGCAAGGGCACCTACATCTACTTCTACTGCCTCGGCCAGAAAGGCAGCCGCGCCCCGACCGGCTTCCGGGAGGCCTACGTCCCCGCGGACCGGCTGGAAACCGAGATCATCAACCTCTACCGCCAAGTCGAGCTACCACCCGCCTGGGTCGACCGGCTCCGCGCGGATCTGCAAACCGAGATCACGCACCGCCAGCACGACCGCGCCGCTCAGCGCGAGTTCGCAACCCGCGCCCTCGCCGAAGCCGAAGCCGAACGGCGCAAGATCCTCGACGCCTACTACGCCAACGCCATCGACCTGACCGTGCTCAAGCGCGAACAGGAACGCGTCGGCGCCGACATCGACCGCATCCAAGCCCAGCTCGCCGACCTCGACGCCAGCCTCACCGCATGGCAGGAGATCCTCGACCTCGCCATCCGCTTCGCCGGCAACTGCGCCACCGCCTACTCCAGCGCGGAGGAACGCACCCGGCGGCTGTTCAACAACGCCGTCTTCGAGACAATCACCGTCGCGGCCGCCGGATCCACGCCGTGGAGTACCGGCCACCGTTCGACGACCTGTTCGCTACGTCCGAGTTCGAATACGGACGTTGTGTAGCCCCGACCGGATTCGAACCGGCGCTACCGCCTTGAGAGGGCGGCGTCCTAGGCCGCTAGACAACGGGGCCGTGACCATAAACAGCGACCGGCGCTCTGCCGGCCTCCGCTGGGGTACCAGGACTCGAACCTAGACTAACGGGGCCAGAACCCGTCGGGCTGCCAATTACCCCATACCCCATGGAGTTCGGGCCCCGCCGGGAGCCCTGCCCGGCCATGATACCCCCCTCAAGTTGATCATCCGGCTCGCTCGCCACCCCGTGCCAGCTCGAGTGCGCTCTCCAATCGGCCCAGCACGCGGTCCCGACCGAGCAGCGCGAGCGAGTCGAACAGGGGCGGCCCGGTTCGGTGACCGACGACCGCGACGTAAAGCGGGGGGAAGGCCGTCTTCGTCTTGAGCTCCGCCACGTCCAGACCAGCCCGAAGGGCAGCGTTGATCCGAGGTTCTACCCAATCGTCGACCTTGTCGAGCACCACTAGAGCAGCCTGCAAAGCCGGGACGGCCTCCGGAATCAGCATGGCTGCGACGTCATCCGGATCGCGAACGAACTCCGCCTCCTCGACCAGCAAGAAGGCGAGCATGGGCACTGCGTCCACTAGGCGGCGGATCCTGGTTTGGATGAGTCGCACCCCCGCTTTGAGCGTCGCCGACGTGGCGGCCGTGGAAGCCTCCGTCAGAAGCCCCGCGTCGCTCAGAACCATAAGTACGCGGCGATGCAGCTCGTCCTCCGGCAGCTCGCGGATCTTCTCCGCGTTGATCGCTTCCAGCTTCTTCAGGTCGAACCGGGCAGGATTGCGGTTGACCCGACCGACCTCGAACCCGGCCCGCATTTCGGTCAGGTTGAATAGCTCACGATCGTCGCCGGGCGACCAACCCAGCAGAGCTAGGTAGTTGCACATGGCTTCCGGCAAGAAGCCCTCCCGCCGGTACCAGGCGATGGATACCACCCCGTTGCGCTTGGACAGCCGTTGGCCGTCTGGTCCCAGCACCATGGGCAGGTGCCCAAACCTCGGCCAGCGCTCGGGCGGTATCCCCATCGCCCGGTAGACGGCCACTTGCCTAGGGGTGGAGGAGAGTAGGTCCTCGCCTCGCACGATGTGGGTGATCCGCATCAGAACGTCGTCAACCGCCACCGCGAGGGTGTACAGCGGATGACCATCGGCCCGAACCAGAACGAAGTCGGGGACGGTGGCGTTGTCGAAGCTGACCTCGCCCCGAACCAGGTCGTCGAAGCTGGTCGTGCCCGCTTGCATCCGGAGCCGGATCGCAGGTAGACGACCCTCGGCACGGTACTGATCGATCTGGCCCTCGGTTAGAGATCGGCAATGACCGTCGTAACCAGGAGGGCGACCGGCAGCCTTGGACCGCGCGGCCACTTCCTCCTGGCTGCAGTAGCAGCTATAGGCACTGCCTTCGCCGAGGAAACGATCCGTCCATTCGCGGTAGATCCCGTAGCGCTCGCTCTGTCGGTACGGGCCGTCAGGTCCCCCGACTTCGACCCCCTCGTCCCAGTCCAAGCCCAGCCAGTGCATGGTGTCGATCGCCGCGGCACAGGCCTCATCGCTGGATCGGCTGCGGTCGGTATCCTCCAGCCGGAAGATGAGGCGGCCATCGAGATGTCGGACGAAGGCCCAGTTGTACAAGGCCGTACGAATGTTGCCCACGTGCAGATCGCCGGTTGGGGACGGTGCGAAACGGGCCCGGACCTCGTCAGCCATCCGCAGTCACCCGGTTGGTCAGGGTGCCGATGCCCTCGATGGTTACCGACACTTCGTCACCGGCATTCATCGGCCCCACGCCAGCGGGTGTCCCGGTCAACACGACGTCACCGGGCAGCAAAGTCATGACCGAGCTGATGTAGGCGATCAGCGCCGCGACCGGATGCACCAAATCCGACGTGTTTCCGCGCTGTCGACGCTCCCCGTTGAGGTCGGTGGAGATTGCCACTGCACTCGGATCGAGACCGGTTTCTATCCACGGCCCAAGCGGACAGAAGGTGTCATGTCCCTTGGCTCGGGACCATTGCCCATCGCTCTGCTGCTGGTCACGTGCCGTGACGTCATTCGCGCACGTGTACCCGAGCACGGCGGCCAACGCATCCCGCTCGGGTACCCGGCGGGAGAGCCGACCGATCACCGCTGCAAGCTCCCCTTCGAAATCGACCCTTTGCGACGCAGCGGGATAGACGATCGCGTCGCCGGGTCCGATCACCGCGGTCGACGGCTTGAGGAAGATCAGCGGCTCCGCGGGTGCCTCACCGCCCATTTCGGCCGCATGCTCAGCGTAGTTCTTGCCCACCGCCACGATCTTCGACGGGATGACCGGCGCGAGGAGTCGTACCTCTGCGACGGGAAGCCGCTCACCGCTGAACTCGAATGCGGAGAAAGGGTGCCCCGCGATAACCGCAAGAACCGCGGCTTCGCCGTCGCCCTCGACGACGCCGAACCCGACGTCCGCCCCTGCTGAGTACCGCGCGATCCGCACGATGAGCGAGGGTATCGGTTGGCTGTGCCGTGATCCCCGCCACCTCGGGCGACGCCGGGGTTACCGCCTAGTAAGTTCGAGATCCGACATTTGCGGGAGGTATCGCGTGCGCAAGTTCGTGGGTTTTGCCGGGTTAGCCCTCGTCGCGGTATCGGTGGCTGCCGTCGGTCCGGCCGGTGCCGCCGCGGACTTCACCCCGAATCCCACCTACCAGGCCGACGATTCCGGTCGGGGTCAGATCATGTCGATCCTCCCGGCAGGAGAGAACGGTCTGGTCAACTCAGCCCAACTCCTGGCGTTCGAGTCCAGCGGGAGTCGGCCGGCCGGCAGTCAGGACCAGCTGACGAAGTACGCGAACCTTCTGTATGGCTACCCGAGCCTCTCCAACGCCCAGCTGCCCCAGTACTACGACGATGCCTCGTTCGGGGTGCGAGCCGCGGACATCGTCCGGACCGAGCAGCCAAGCCCGGACGTCGTGATCTATCGTGACCGCCACGACGTGCCGCACATCTACGGTCGGACACTGACCGGCACGGCGTTCGGTGCCGGATATGCAGCGGCCGAGGACCGGCTGTTCCTCATCGACGTGTTGCGGCACTACGGTGCCGGTGACCTCTCGGCGTTCCTCGGACCGTCGTGCAGCGATGAGCGGATGGACCACGACGAACTACTGTCCGCCCCGTACACCCAGCCGCAGGAGCAGGCGCAGATCGACGCAATCGCCGCATCCAACGGCATCGTCGGTACCGACCTCAAGTCCATGCTCACCGGCTACGTCGACGGTATCAACGCCTACATCGCTGCGACCCGCACCAATCCGGCGTTGCTCCCCGCGGACTACGCCGCTGCGGTAGGACCACCGCAACCCTGGATCCCGAGCGACGTCATATCGGTGGCCGCGCTCGTCGGCGGAATCTTCGGCAAGGGCGGCGGCAACGAGCTGGCTAACGCCCGCCTGCTCCAGTACCTCGAGAGCCATCTACACTCCGCCGCGGAAGCCAGGACGGCGTTCACCGACTTCCGGGAGCAGAACGACCCGAACGCGCCGACGACGATCGTCGACCGCAGCTTCCCCTACGAGATCCCTGGCAAGATCGACCCGGCCTTGACCGCCCTTCCGGATCCGAACACTCCGCTCACCGGTGGTCCAACCGACACGACGGCCAATTGCAACCTCACCGCGCCCAACCTGACCGCGATGAAGATCGTCGCCGCACTGCTCAGCTTCCCGAAGGCCATGAGCAACGCGCTCGTCGTCGCCGGCTCGCATACCGCGTCCGGCCATCCCATCGCCGTATTCGGCCCGCAGGTCGGCTATTTCGCACCGGAAATCCTCATGGAGGAGGACCTGCACGGTCCGGACTACGCGGCCGAGGGCGCCTCCTTCCCGGGGACGAATTTCGTCGTCGAGCTGGGGCGCGGCGTGGACTACGCCTGGTCGGCGACCTCGGCCGGCACGGACGTCGTGGATCAGCGGGTCGAGCTGGTGTGCAACCCGAACGGCGGGGCGGCCGGTCCGCACGGGACGTTCTACGAGTACAAGGGCCGCTGCCTGCCCATGACTCACGAGGTGTTCACCGAACTCGCGTTCCCGAAGCCCGGCGGCCTGGGGGCGCCGGTGGATCTCCGGCATGACATCTATCTGACCGTGCACGGGATAGTCCAGGGCTGGACGACGGTCGGCGGCAAACCGGTCGCCATCGTCACCCAGCGCAGCACGTACAACCACGAGGCCGACTCTGCGGTCGGCTTCTTTCGATGGAACTCACCTTCGTACACGACCAGCGCACAGACCTGGATGACCGGGGCGGAGCACATCGGCTACACGTTCAACTGGCTTTATGCCGACAGCCGGGATATCGCCTACTACGTCAGCGGCGCTGATCCAATCCGGCCAGCCGGAGTGGATCCGAGCCTCCCGACGTGGGGCACCGGCGGCGCGGATTGGAAAGGTTTCCTGTCCGACGCCGGCCACCCGCACGAGATCGATCCCCCGCAGGGTTTCTTCACCAGCTGGAACAACAAGCCGGCGCCGGAATTCTCCGCCGCTGACGACCAGTTCGGCTATGGGCCGATCTACCGAGTCATGTCCCTGACCACTGCCATCAAGCAGCAGTTCGCGCTCCACAACAACAAGATCACCCGAGCCAACCTCGTACAGGCGATGGAGGATGCCGCAACGGTCGACCTGTCCGGACGCCGGGTGCTACCCGAACTTCTCGGCTACCTCGCCTCGCCGGGAGCCGGAACCCAAACCCAGGAGCTGTCGGAACTGTCCGCGTGGCTCGCGGCGGGAGCGCACCGGCGGAGAGCCGCCCACGGCGACGCGCAGTATGTCGACGCGTCGGCCGTCGCGCTCATGGACGAGCTGTACCCCACGCTGATCGAGGCGATCTTCGACCCGATCCTCAAGGCCGGGGGCGTCGAGGACGTCAACGGGCTGCCCTACCGATACAGCGTGCTGCCCTTGGACTTTGCAAACACACCGGGCGGGTCCAACGTCGGTAGCGCCTACGACGGGGGCTGGGAAGGCTACCTCGTCAAGGTGCTCCGCCAACTTCGAGGCGAGCCAGTCGCCCAGCCGTTCGGCCCCGAAATCATGACCAGGATCTGCGGCGGGGGTGCGGCAAGCTGCCGGGCCGCTATCGATGGCGCCCTGTCGGCAACGTACTCCGCGATGGTCAGCGCGAACGGCTCGCCGACGGTCGCCTCCTGGACCAGGTCCACCGCAAGTGAGCAGGCCGGGGTCAGCCAGCCGGTCTACGACTCGATCCACTACACCGCGGTGGGCATCGTGGGCCAGCCCGCCCAGGATTGGCAGAACCGGCCCACCTTTCAGCAGGTGATCGAGTTCCCAGGCAGCGGGCCGTCGGGTGCCGCGAGGGCGCGGATCGGAGCGGTGAGTTCGTCTTCGGCATCGCTGCCGGCCACCGGGGAAGGTCTCGGGCTGCCGCTCGCGGCCGCCGGTGCGTTGGCCCTGGCCGGGCTCGCGGCCACCACCCGTCGACGGCAGCGGGCCGGCTAGGCCCGCGCGGCGAGGGACAAGCCGTAGTTGTACGCGTCCTCCAGAGCCTGCCAGGAGGCGGCGATCACGTTCTCGTCGACACCGACCGTCCCCCACTCCCGAACACCGTTCCCGGTCTCGACGAGGACCCGGGTCACGGCGCCCGTGTCGTGACGGCCCTCGACGATACGGACCTTGAAGTCGACCAGGTGGAACTCCGCCAACACCGGGTACAGCTGCCCCAGGGCCAGCCGCAGGGCGTTATCCAGGGCGTTCACCGGGCCGTTGCCCTCGCCGGTGGCGACGATCCGTTCCCCGTTCGCCCGAAGCTTGACGGTGGCCTCGCTCGCCACCGCTCCATCGGCGCGGCGCTCGACGATGACCCGCCATGACTCGAGATCGAAGTAGCTCGGCCGCTGGCCGGTCAGCTCCTCGTGGAGCATGAGCTCGAATGAGGCCTCGGCTGCTTCGAACGTGAACCCCACCGATTCGAGATCCTTGACCCGCTCGATGATCCGGATCACCGTGTCCCGATCCAGGTCGAGTCCGAGCTCCCGGCCTTTGAGCTCGACCGTGGCCCGACCGGCGAGTTCGGAGACGAGAAGGCGCAACTCGTTGCCGACACTCGATGGATCGACGTGCTGATAGAGGTCCGGCGCCACCTTCACCGCGGAGACGTGCAGGCCGGCCTTGTGAGCAAATGCGCTGGCCCCTACGTAGGGTTGGTGCGGATCCGGCGCGATGTTCGCAACCTCGGCGATCGCATGACTGACCCGCCCAAGTTCGGCGAGCCGACCCGAGGGCAGCACCCGGCGTCCGGTTTTCAGTTCCAGTCCGGCGACCACGGCGAACAGGTCCGCGTTGCCGCACCGCTCTCCGTATCCGTTGGCGGTGCCCTGCACGTGAGTGGCTCCGGCCTCGACGGCAGCCAACGAATTCGCCACCGCACAGGCGGCGTCGTTGTGAGCATGGATCCCCACCCGGAGACCGTCGTCCGCGACCTTCTGGACGACCTCGGCGAGCCGCTGCGGGAGATTCCCGCCGTTGGTGTCGCAGAGCACGACCACGTCGGCGCCCGCCTCGGCCGCGACCCGGCACACCTGCAGCGCGTAGCCGGGATTGTCGGTATACCCGTCGAAGAAGTGCTCGGCGTCGACGAACACCCGTCGACCCTCCGCCCTGAGGTGACTCACTGTGTCCCGCACCATCTCCAGGTTCTCTTCAAGCGTGGTCCGCAGGGCCTTCTCGACATGTCGGTCATGCGCCTTGGCCACAAGGGTCACGACCTGGGTCCCCGAGTCCCGCAACGCGGCCACCTGCGGGTCGTCGGCGGCCCGAACACCGGGGCGCCGGGTGGCTCCGAACGCGGCGAGAACGGCGGTTGACAGGTCGAGCTCCTTGGGGGCCCGGCGGAAGAATTCCGCGTCCTTCGGATTGGAGCCGGGCCAGCCCCCCTCGATGAACCCGACCCCGAGTTCGTCGAGGTACCGGGCGATGGCCAGCTTGTCGTGGACCGAAAGCGATAACCCCTCCCGTTGGGCGCCGTCGCGCAGGGTCGTGTCATAGACGTGGAACTCGTCAGGCTGGACCGGCATGGTCAGTTCCCTCCAACAAAAAAACCCCGCGTGCCAGAGACACGGGGGTCGCGCGCAGGCCGATGCTCAGCCAGCGCGCCTACCGATAATCGAGATCGAGCTCACACCACGACGTTAGCACGAGGCGGCCATCACGCGGGCGTAGTTTGCGCCCCGGTCACCAGCAGACGCACCACGTCACGGACAGAAAGCATGCCGACGATATCGGGGCCCTCGCAGACGACGAGGTGACGGAATCCGCCACTGAGCATGCTCTGTGCCGCGCGGTCGAGCGGCCAGTCCGGAGACGCGACGACGATGTCGCTCGTCAGATGGTCCCCGACCCGCTCGATGTCCGGATCCTGCCCCTGCGCGAGCGCATCGAGGATGTCCCGCTCGGTGAGGATCCCCGGCTCTCCCTTGTCGGGATCGGTGACGACCGCGGCGCCGACCCGGCGGGCGGACATCAGCCGGGCGGCTTCGCGCAGCGTATGCGTCGGACCCACGGTCAACACCACCGTGCTCATCCCGTCCCGCACCTGCATGTGCCACCTCCAGGCCATGATCTCCGGACCTCGAGACTAGGCAGCGGATCCGGTCTTGGAAAGAGGACTGCCCCGCTACTCTCGGACGTACTCGTTCCAGGTCTTGTACCGGTCAAGCTCGGCGCGGGTTGCTTGACCGAACAAATCGAGCAGATGCCTGGTCACCGTGCCCGGCTTCCCATCCCCCACGGGACGGTCGTCGACCTCGATGAGCGGCACCATCTCGGCGGCCGTTCCGGTGAAAAATGCCTCGTCGGCAAGGTAGAGATCGCTACGGACCAGCGTGGCCTCCACGACCTCCAGACCCTCGTCTCGGGCTATCGTCATGACCGAATCGCGAGTGATCCCCGCGAGGGCCCCGTCGACCAGCGGTGGGGTGACGAGCCGGCGGCCATAAACGCAGAAAATGTTCTCGCCGGAGCCCTCGGCGATCGCCCCGGTGGGCGTGAGCATGATGCACTCGTCATAACCGGCCTTGATCGCGGCCACCTTCGCGAGGCTCGAATTGATGTACTGCCCGGTGGCCTTGCCGGCAGGGGGAATGGTGTTGGCCCCGATCCGCTCCCAGCTAGACACGACGGCCCGGCAACCCCGCTCCGCCGCCTCTGCGCCGAGGTAGGCACCCCAGGGCCAGCACGCGATGGCGACCGCCGGCTTGCTCGGCAGCGGGTTGAGCCCCATCTCGCCGTAGCCCAGGTAGATCAGCGGACGGATATAGCAGGCATCGATCGCATTGCGCCGGACCAGGTCCTTCGTGACCGCGGTCAACTGCTCGGGCGTGAAGTCCACGTCCATCATGTAGATCCGCGCCGAACGGAACAACCGCTCGATGTGCTCGGTCAGCCGGAACACCGCCGGCCCCCGCGGCGTGGCATACGCGCGAATCCCTTCGAAGACCCCCCAGCCGTAATGCAGCGTGGGATTCAGCACGTGAATCTTCGCCTCGTCCCACGGGACGAATTCCCCGTCCATCCAGATCCACTCGGTGGGAGTGATGGGCATCGCCGGCTCCTCGGGGGGTCGCAGGGTATTCAGTATCGCAAACGGGCATGATCGGCGGTGAGCGGACTTCGGCGCCGGACCTGGGAGGTCATGGGGATGGATCACGGAATGACGGCGGGTCATCGGCTCGGACGCCGGCTCGGAGTAGTGGGCTTGGTCCTGGTGCTCGCCGGCTGCGGAGGTAGCGGAAAATCGGGCCCGAGTGCGCAGCAGCAGGTCACAACGGCCTGGGAGACGTTCTTCTCGGCCGCCAGCACCGTCGCGCAGAAAGTCGCTCTGCTCCAAGACGGGACCGCGTTTACCGCATTCATCACCGCCCAGGAGCGAAACCCGTCGTTGAGCCATGTCACGTCGAAGGTCACCGCGGTTACGATCACCGGAAGCTCGGCCAACGTGACCTACACGGTTCAGCTCAGCGCCAAAGCGTCGTTCGGGCCGCTCACCGGCACGGCCGTAGAAGTCGGCAGCACCTGGCTGGTCAGCAAGGCCACCTTCTGCGGCCTGGTCCAGCTAGAGGTCAGCCGGGCTCAGGTTCCGATCGCCTGCTCGGCTTGACGGTCATCCGGCCAGAGCGAGCTCGACCAGCGCATCGCCGATTTCCACCGTGCTGCGGGGCGCGAATTCGCCGCGCCGGGCCAGGTCTGTGGCTACCGCGGCCTCCACCGTGTTCGCCGCCTCGGTGTGCCCTAGATGGCCGAGCAGCAGTGCCACGCTCAGTACGGCCGCGGTGGGGTCCGCGACCCCGAGGCCGGCGATGTCCGGCGCGCTGCCATGCACCGGCTCGAACATGCTCGGCGCGCTCCGCTCGAGGTTGAGGTTGCCGCTCGCCGCCAGCCCCATCCCACCGGCGATCGCGGCCCCCAGATCGGTAAGGATGTCGCCGAACAGGTTGTCCGTGACCAGTACGTCGAACCGCTCCGGTTGCGTGACCAGGTACAGGCAGGCCGCGTCGACATGGCAGTAGTCAACCTCGACACCGGGAAATTCGGGCATCAGGTCCTCGACGGTGCGAGTCCACAACGCGCCGGCATGAGTCAGGACGTTCGTCTTGTGCACGAGGGTCAGTCGCCGCCGGGGCCGCTCGGCGGCTCGGCGGAACGCATCCCGGACCACGCGCTCGACGCCGAAGCGCGTATTGACGCTCTCCTCGGCAGCCACCTCCTGTGGCGTGCCCGGGCGAAGCACCCCGCCCACCCCGGCGTACGGGCCTTCCGTTCCCTCCCTGACCACCACAAGATCGACCTGCTCGGTCCGGATCCCGGCCAGCGGGGTGCGCACCCCTGGGTAGAGCTTGACCGGACGAAGGTTTACCGCGTGATCCAGCGCGAACCGCAGCCGGAGCAAGAGGCCACGCTCGAGCACCCCGCTGGGCACCGACGGATCGCCGACCGCGCCGAGCAGGATCGCGTCGTGCCCACGTAGCTCGGCCAGCACCGAGTCGGGCAGCGTCTCGCCAGTGGCATGCCACCGGCGAGCGCCCAGCTCGTAGCTCGTCGTCGCGAGGGGCAGAGCCAGGGCGGCGGCCACGGCGGAGAGCACCTTGACGCCCTCCGCCACGACTTCCGGCCCGATCCCGTCGCCGGGAACCAGTGCGATCTTCATGGTTTGTCCGTGCGATGGCGGACGGCGGTCCCGGACACCACCTTGTTGATCGCATGCAGGAAGGCGCGGGCGCTGGCTTCGACGACATCGGTGGACACGCCGCGTGCGCTCACTTGCTGGCCGGCGACCTCCACCTGAACCGCGACGTCCCCCACCGCATCGGTACCGGGCGTCACGGCCGCGACCTGGAACGCGAGCAGACGCGCGTCGACACCGACCGCCTTGGAGACCGCGTTGCAGGCGGCATCGATCATGCCGTCGCCGGTGGCATCCGCCTCGGACGTCTCCTCCGACCGGGTCAGGCGCACGGTGGCCCGCGGGGCGGTGTCCGTGCCGCCGGCCACGGCCAACCACTCGAAGGTCCAGACCCCGCCTGCGACCTCCTCCGCGGACTCCTCGGTGGCGAGGGCCACGAGATCCGCGTCGGTCAACGAGACCTTGCGGTCCGCGAGCTCCTTGAATCGGCCGAACGCCCGATCGAGCCCGACCGAGTCGAGTCGGATGCCGAGCGACGCCAGGGCGTCCACAAACGCGTGCCGGCCGGAATGCTTGCCGAGCACGATGCGGTTGCCGGCCAGCCCGATGTCCTCCGGATTCATGATCTCGTAGGTGGTCCGCTCCATGAGGACCCCGTGCTGATGGATGCCGCTCTCATGGCTGAAGGCGTTGCCGCCGACGACCGCTTTGTTCGGCTGCACCGGATAGCCGGAGAGCATGGATACCAAGCGCGAGGTCCGGGCGATCTCCCGGCTGTCGACACCGGTGGTCAGCGCCAGACTGGGCTGATGCGTCCGAAGCGCCATCACGACCTCCTCGAGCGCCGCGTTGCCGGCCCGTTCCCCGATCCCGTTCACGCAGACCTCGACCTGCCGGGCGCCGGCCCGCAGCGCGGCCAAGGAATTCGCGGTGGCCAGACCCAGGTCGTTGTGGCAGTGCACGCTCCAGGTCACCCGATCCGCCCCGGGGACCTGCCCGCGGAGCTGGTCGAGGATCTCGACGAACTCCTGGGGCAGGACGAATCCGACGGTGTCCGGGACGTTGATCGTCGTGGCACCGTTGGCGATCACGGTCGTGAAGATCTCGACAAGGAAGTCGAGCTCGGTCCGGGTTGCATCCTCGGCCGAGAACTCCACGTCCGGGCAGAGCGCGGCGGCCTGAGCGACGGCCCGGGCGGCCTCGGCCAGAACCTGGTCGCGCGTCATCCGCAGCTTCTTGTCGCGGTGCACCGGTGAGGTGGAGATGAAGGTGTGGATCCGTGGGCGCTCGGCACCACGGATCGCCTGCCAGGCGCGGTCGACATCCTCGGGCCTGGTCCGGCAAAGCGCCGCGACCCCGCTCCCCTTGACCGTCTCCGAGATGGCCTGAACGCCGTCGAAGTCGCCTTCGCTGGCTGCCGGGAACCCGGCCTCGATGACGTCCACGCCGAGTCGGGCCAACTGCTCGGCTATTTCAACCTTCTCGCTGACGCTGTACGCGATCCCTGGTGACTGCTCGCCGTCCCGGAGGGTGGTGTCGAAGACGACGACGCGTTCGGTGGTGTCCATGTGAGCTTTGCTCCTCTGTCGAGACGGGGGCCAGCGCCTCACCCGCGACAGGGAGCCGGCCGATCAGGCCCTGTCGCGGCGACGAAGGAGCAGCAATCCGTCCATGACCCGAGCAGCATAACCGTCAGCGTTCGCCGAGGTCGACCGCGTATGTCGCTGTCGACCCGATCGAGACGCCGATCTCAGCGAGCGTCGCCTGTGGGACGGCGGAGTCCACGGTTAGGGCCATCAGCGCGTCGCCGCCCGCCGAACGGCGACTCACCTGCATGCTCGCGATGTTCACACCGGCCGACCCGAGCACGTTGCCGACCGTTCCCACCACGCCCGGACGGTCGGAGTACACGAAGAACGCCAGGTGCGCCACCGGCACGAGGTCCAGGTCGAATCCGTTGACCTCGGTGAGCTTCTCGATGTGCCGCGGCCCCGACAGGGTCCCCGAGACGGAAACCTCGCCGCGGTCAGGCATCGTCCCTCGGATGGTCAGCAGGTTGCGGTAATCGGGACTCTCCGCAGCCGTCAGGAGACCCACGGCAAGCCCGCGTTCGTCGGCGAGAAGCGGTGCGTTGACGTAGGTGACGGCCTCCTCGACGACATCGGCGAAGATCCCTTTTAGCGCCGCGAGTTGGAGGACGCTGACGTCGAATGAGGCAATCTCGCCGCGAACTTCGACCGTGACACTGCTGGCGACCCCGCCCGCCACCGCGGTAAAGACCCTGCCCAAGGTCTCCATCAGGCCAAGGCCGGGTCGCACCTCCTCGGGCACGATCCCCCCGGCCTGGACGTTGACCGCGTCCGGGACGAACTCACCCTCGAGGGCGAGCTTCACCGACCTCGCCACGGCGAGGCCGGCCTTGTCCTGAGCCTCGGTGGTCGATGCGCCCAGGTGTGGAGTGACGACAACGCTCTCCGAGGCGAACAGCGGCGAGTCCGTGCACGGCTCGGTGGCGAAGACGTCGAACCCGGCCCCCGCCACTCGGCCGTCCTTGATCGCCACCGCGAGGGCATGCTCGTCGATCAGGCCCCCCCGGGCCGCATTCACGATGATGACGCCGGGGCGGCACAGTGCGAGCTCGCGCTCCCCGATCAGACCTAGCGTCTCCGGTGTCTTCGGCAGGTGGATCGAAATGAAGTCGCTCTCGCGGAGAAGCTCGTCGAGCTCCACGAGCCGCACGCCGATCTGAGCCGCGCGGGCGGCCGGAACGTAAGGGTCGTAGGCGATCAGCCGAGTGCCGAAGGCGGAAATGCGCTGGGCGAAGAGGACTCCGATGCGGCCGAGGCCGACGACCCCTACCGTCTTGTCGGTGACTTCGGTCCCGGTGAAGCGGGACCGTTTCCACTCACCCGACTTCAGGCTCGCATTGGCGACGGGGATATGCCGGGCCGCGGCCAGCAGTAGAGCTACGGCGTGTTCGGCAGCCGAGACGATGTTCGACGTCGGCGCGTTGACGACCAGGACACCGCGGGCGGTGGCCGTCGTGACGTCGACGTTGTCGAGCCCGATACCGGCCCGGGCGACCACCTTGAGCCGTTGCGCAGCGGCCAGGGCTTCGGCGTCGATCTGGGTCGCGCTACGGACGATTACCGCGTCGACGTCGGCGATGGCCGGCAGCAGCGCGGCGCGCTCACTGCCGTCGACATGGCGCAGCTCGAAATCCGCTTCGAGCACGGCGAGGGCTGCCGGTGCGAGTTCTTCGGCGATCAGGACGATGGGCTGGCTCAACAGACACCTTCAAGGACGATGCGGAACGCTCGGCAGCGCCACAGGTCCGCTGCGACCGGCTCCGTCGCCGGTGGCCTCGACTCCGGTGGCTTCGAGCTCGAGAGCTGAGTCTACCGGGCACCTGCACGGCCCCCGATCTCCCTGGCCCTGTCCACAATCCGGCGACGGCCACTCGTCGGCGACGGCGCAACGCGGCACGCTCGGCAGATGAATTCCCCGTTGCTCACCGTGGCGCGCCAGCAAGGCGGGCTGGTGACGTACCGGCAGGCGCGCGGACTGGGTTGGTCCCGTTCCTCACTGGACCGGTTCCTGGCTGGGATGGGCTGGACCCGGGTCATCGACGGGGTCTACCTGGAACCGGGCCGGACCGTGGACTTCCCGCTCGAGATTCGGGCGCGACAGCTCGCGAATCCCGACCTGGTCGCGGCTCGCTCGGCCGCCGCCGTGGTCCTTGGCGTTGCCGGGTTACGGCCCCGACTGGAGTTCATCTCAGGTGACGCCGGGCACCGCTCGGCCCGCGGGATGGTTCATCGGGAAGCCCTGCGGCCGGACGAAGTCACCGTCGTCGACGGCATCCGGGCGACGACACCGCTGCGGACCGTGCTCGACGTGCTCCGCCACTGCTTGTCCGGTGACGGCGCGGTTGCCGTACTCGACTCGGCGCTGCGCTCCGGCAGTGTCCAACTGGACGCGATCGCCGCTGGGCTCATCGACGCACGCGCACGCCGTGGCGTGGTTACCGCCTGGCGACGTTTCGCGGCGGCCGACCCGAAGGCCGAGTCGGTGCTCGAGACGCTGGCCAGGCTGCGGATGAGAGAAGCTGGAATGCGGCCACTCTCCCAAGTCCTGGTCCCCACCGCGAACGGCCGCCAGGTTCGACTGGACTTCCTCGTGGACGGCGTGGGCGTCGAACTGGAGGGTGCACGCTACCACGGTGGGATCGTCGAGCATCAGCAGGACGTCCGCCGTTTCAACCTGATCGCCGGCGCCGGCCAGGGCATCCCGATCCTGCGCTTCACCTGGGACGACGTCGTCCGCCATCCGGTCGCCATGGTGGCGACGATCAGGGCGACCATCGCCGGGTTGCCGTCCGCGAGACAGCCCATCGCCAACCCGAGTGGGCGGTTGTGTTGATCGCCCATGCGTCGAGTGGGCGGTTGTGTTGATCGCCCATGCGTCGAGTGGGCGGTCTGCACCGCGCAAGCCGCCCACTCGCGGCGAGCCACCGGGATGGGCGGCGGCTACTGCTCGATCCAGGACATCAGCGGGCGCAGCCGGCCGCCGACCTGCTCGACTGGATGGGCCGCGCCCTCGGCGCGGTACTTCGTGAACTGCGGCCGTCCCGCGTCGTCCTCCGCCACCCACTCGCGCGCGAACGCGCCGTCCTGGATCTCGCCGAGGATGTGCTTCATCTCCGCCTTCGTCGCGTCCGTGACGATCCGCGGTCCGCGGGTGTAGTCCCCGTACTCCGCCGTGTCCGAGACCGACCAGCGCATCTTGGCGAGCCCACCCTCGTACATGAGGTCCACGATGAGCTTGAGTTCGTGCAGGCACTCGAAGTACGCCACCTCAGGCTGATACCCAGCTTCAACGAGGGTCTCGAAGCCGGCCTGGACGAGTGCGGAAGCGCCGCCACAGAGCACCGCCTGCTCGCCGAACAGGTCTGTCTCGGTCTCCTCGGCGAAGGTGGTCCGCAGCGCACCGGCCCGGGTGCCTCCGATCGCCTTGGCGTAGGACAACGTGAGCGCAAGCGCGGACCCGCTGGCGTCTTGGTCGACCGCAACGAGCACCGGCACGCCCCGGCCTTCGACGAACTGGCGGCGGACCAGGTGGCCCGGCCCCTTCGGCGCGACCATGCAGACGTCGACGCCCGCGGGGGGCGTGATGTAGCCGAATCGGATGTTGAAGCCGTGCCCGAAGAACAGAGCGGAGCCCGGCCGCAGGGCCGGCTCGATCGCAGCCTTGTAGAGATGGCGCTGCACGGTGTCCGGCGCAAGCACCATGATCAGATCGGCCTCGGCGCAGGCCTGCTCGGGGGTGAGCACGCGCAGCCCCTCCGCCTCCGCCGCGGCCCGGCTGCCCGAACCTTCGGGCAGGCCGATCCGGACGTCCGCCCCGGAGTCACGCAGCGACAGGGCGTGGGCGTGCCCCTGGCTGCCGTAGCCCAGGACGGCGATCTTCCGGGCATTGACCAGGTCGAGCGAGGCGTCCGCGTCGTAGTAGATCTCGGTCATCGTGTGCAGGTCCTTTCCTGGGATCGGGGTTGGCGCTCAGGCGGTGCGTTCGGCGCTTCGCAGGTTCCGGTCGGTGATCGAGCGCGACCCGCGGCTCAAGGCCACCATCCCGGACTGCACGAGCTCACAGATGCCGAAGGGCTCGAGAACGCGAATCAAGGCGTCGAGCTTGTCGCTCGTGCCGGTCGCTTCGACCGCGACCGCGTCGGCGGACACGTCGACCACCTTGGCCCGGAACAGCTGCACGGTCTCGAGCACGTGGGATCGGGTCTCCAGGTCGGCCCGCACCTTGACGAGGAGCAGCTCGCGCTGCACTGCGGCGTCCGGCGCCAGCTCAACGATCTTGATCACGTTCACCAGTTTGTTCAGCTGCTTGGTCACCTGCTCGAGCGGCAGGTCATCGACGCGCACGACGATGGTCATCCGTGACACGTCAGAATGCTCGGTCGGCCCGACCGCAAGGGAGTCGATGTTGAATCCCCGGCGGGAGAAGAGCCCCGCGACCCGGGCCAGGACACCCGGGCGGTTCTCGACGAGGACGGAAAGGGTGTGTCGCGCTTCGGTCATAGGTCGTCCTTCTCCCAGTCCGGAGCAAGATCGCGGGCGACCTTGATCTCGTCGTTTCCGGTTCCCGCGGCGACCATCGGCCAGACCATGGCGTCGGGCTGCACGACGAAGTCGATGACGACCGGGGCGTCGTCGATGGCCATTGCCTTCTCGATCGTCGCGTCCACGGAGTCCGGGGTTTCGCAGCGCAGACCGACACATCCCATCGCCTCGGCCAGCCGCACGAAGTCGGGCAGGCGGCGCCGCCCGAGGTCGGTGTTGGAGTAGCGCCCGTCGTAGAAGAGGGTCTGCCACTGGCGGACCATGCCGAGGCTGCCGTTGTTGATGACCGCAACCTTGATCGGGATCCCTTCCACCGCGCAGGTAACCAGCTCCTGATTGGTCATCTGGAAACACCCGTCACCGTCGATGGCCCAGACCAGGGCGTCCGGTCGACCCGCCTTGGCGCCCATGGCCGCCGGGACCGCGTACCCCATCGTCCCCAGGCCGCCGGAGTTGAGCCAGGTGTAGGGATTCTCGTAACGGACGAACTGGCTCGCCCACATCTGGTGCTGCCCGACACCCGCGACGTAGAGCGCCTCCGGCCCCGCGATCTCACCGATCCGCTCGATGACGTACTGCGGGGCCAGCGAGCCGTCCGTAGGTGACTCGTACCCCAGCGGGTAGGTGCCGCGCCAACTCTCCAACGTCCGCCACCAGCCCGTGAGATCGGCCTGGCGACCCTCGGAGTGTTCAGTCCGGATCGCCACCACCAGCTCGGCGATGACCTCGCGCGCGTCGCCGACGATCGGAACGTCGGCGACTCGGTTCTTCGAGATCTCCGCAGGGTCGATGTCGGCGTGGATGACCGTCGCGTGCGGGGCGAAGGTCGACAACTTGCCGGTGACCCGGTCGTCGAAGCGAGCGCCGAGGGCCACGATCACATCGGCCCGCTGAAGCGCGCCTACCGCCCCGACCGCTCCGTGCATACCGGGCATGCCCAGGTGCTGCGGATGGGAGTCGGGGAAGGCGCCTCTGGCCATCAACGTGGTGACGACGGGAGCCCCGGTCAGCTCGGCGAGTAGGCGTAGTTCGGCTGCCGCCCGCGCCTTCAGCACTCCCCCGCCCACGTAGAGCACCGGCCGCAGGGCGCCGGAGATGATCCGGGCCGCTTCTCGAACCTGGCGGGCATGCGGCCTCGTGGTGGGCCGGTAGCCGGGCAGCTCCATTGTGGGCGGCCAGACGAAGCTGGTCGCTGCCTGGAGGATGTCCTTGGGCAGGTCGACGAGGACCGGGCCGGGGCGGCCCGTGGACGCGATGTGGAAGGCCTCGGCGATGACCCTCGGGATGTCGTCCGCCGACTGCACCAGATAGTTGTGCTTGGTGATCGGCATGGTGATGCCGCAGATGTCGGCTTCCTGAAAAGCGTCGGTGCCGATCGCGGACGAGGGAACCTGACCGGTGATCGCGACGATCGGCACGGAGTCCATGTACGCGTCGGCGATCGGGGTGACGAGGTTCGTGGCCCCGGGTCCGCTGGTGGCCATGCAAACCCCGACCCGGCCGGTCGCCTGGGCATAGCCCTCGGCCGCGTGCCCGGCGCCCTGCTCGTGGCGGACCAGGATGTGCCGGACCGTCGTCGAGTCGAAGAGCGGGTCATATGCGGGCAGGATGGCGCCCCCCGGGATGCCGAAGACGATGTCGGCTCCAACCGCTTCGAGAGCTCGGACGAGCGACTGCGCCCCGGTGATCTGCTCGGACATCGTGACGGCCCTTCAGGTGGCAACAAAAAACCCCTCGTGCGCCGATGGCACGGGGGGTAGCGCGTCAGCTGAGACAGGTCAGCTGGCGCGCCGGATAACTACGATGAATCGTGAGTGCACGAAGCAAGAGTGCCGCAGCCGGAGCAGCACGTCAACCCGTAGACCGAATGTCTCGAATAGCGAGACGCGCTGGATTCAGTACCCGCCGGCGTGCACCACGTTCTCCAGCGGCTGCCCGGACAGGTACCGGTCCAGCTGCCGGCGGGCGAGCGCATACGCCCGGGGTCGAGCCAGCGGCGTAGAGCCCGCGACGTGCGGGGTGAGCAGAAGGCCGGGCGCCGTCCACAACGGATGGCCGGCCGGGAGCGGCTCCGGGTCGGTGACGTCGATGGCGGCACGCAACCGCCCCGCACGCAGCTCAGCCAGGAGCGCATCCGTGTCGACCACCGGGCCGCGGGCGGCGTTGACCAGAAGGGCGCCGTCGCGCATGCGACGGAGGAAGCTCGCGTCCACCAGCCCGCGGGTTTGCGCGGTCAGGGGGACCAGCAGCACGACGACGTCCGCGCCGGGCAACCGATCGGCCAGCTCGTCGAGTCCGCCGACCCCCGGTCTGGAGTGGCGTGCGATGCGGTCGATCGTGACCTCGAAACCGCCCAGCCGGGCCTCGACGCCGGCTCCGATCGACCCGTATCCGACGATCAGCACGGTCGAGCCGGCGAGGGTCGGGGTTCCACGGCGCTCCCACCGGCCGGCATGTTGGGCGAGGACGAAGCGCGGAAGCTCACGAAGTTGAGCGAGGATGACGGCGACCACCCACTCCGCGGTGCTCGCGGTGTGCGCGCCGCGGGCGGTGCACACGGTGACCCCCGCCGGGACGTACGGCAGCACCGCTTCCGCCCCGGCAGTCAGCAACTGGACCAGGCGCAGCCGGGGCAACTCGCGCAGGTCGGCGAGCCGGTCGCCCGCGGCGAGGAACGGCAGGACGACGACCTCTACCTCCGACGCCGAGGCCGGCAGCGCGCCGGTGCCCGGCCAGACATCGGCCGCGACGCCCGCGGGTAGACCGCCCATCGCCGCCACCGAGCCGGGCTCGGGAAGCCAAACCCTGAGCGCGGCTACCTCTGCGCCCGGCGACGACGGAAGCCGAAACCGCCGAGGGCCGCCGCGCCGCTGACGAGGGCTGCCGCCCCGAGCCAGGTAAGCCCGCGCCGGTCGGTCAGCGGGCCGCGACTCGTCGCGTTCCGCGCGGCGAGACCAGACGTCGCCGGGACACTGTGGACCGTCGCCGGCAGCGCCGCCTCGGCCAGGGTTCTGGCCGGCACCCGCCGGGCGGGTGCGCTCGTCCGGTGGGCCGCAGCCAGCTCATGTGCCCGGACCGCGTAAGCCGGGACCGGCATACCGGCGAAGACCTGGGTGGAAACCGACGGCACCTGCCCCTTCGCCGACCGGGCGTTCACGAACAGCATGTAGGGGCCGGGCGGCACGACATCCGGGCCCGGGATCGCGACCCGGAGAGCCTCGGCCGAGCGTCCCACGATCCGCAGGTCGACCGTGCGCTGGTCGCCGTCGACGAGATGGGTGAGCGAAGGGTTGCGGACCAGTGCCACCGTGCTGATCCGGGCTGCGTCCGGGGTCGAGATGGTGGCCACCTGGTCATAGCTCAGCCGCTCCGGCGCCTGCTCGATCGTGGGCCTCGGCACGCGGTAGGAGAAGTACGGCGGGTAGTAGATCTGGAAGGTCGGGTCGCTCTCGGCTTTCGACAGCCCGATCGCGGTTCCCTGGTCGGTCTGGAACGCGTACCCGGTGGCGATCGGCGCGTGACCGCCGACCAGCACGCTCCCGTCCGGCAGCAGCACGGCCGTATTGTGGTAGGTCCGGCCATGCGTCTCGGTCGCGGCAACCTGCCAGGTCCGCGTGTTCGGGTTGTACAGCTCCGCCTGGGTCACCGGCGTCCCGGAGCCCGGCGCGACGACTTCGTCGCGGTTGGCGCCATTGACCGCGAAGACCTCACCGTCGGGCAGCACGACTCCGGTGCTGTACCAGCGCGCGTTGTTGAGGGCGCCGGTCGCGGTGCTCGTGAAAGCGTCGCCGTGCGCGGTGTCGATCGTGTCCAGCGTCGAGGTGTTGGTTGCCAGATAGGTGCCGGGGGTGACCCCGATCACCCCACCCGCGGCGAGGAAGGAGGCCGTCGGGTACTTCCCCGCGGCATTCGGCGCCAGCGGGAGCATGACGTCGAACCCGGAGCCTCGGAACCCCAGTGGCAGGCCGCCGATCGTGGGAACGCCGACGTCGGTCCACGTCTTCGCGCTCGGGTCGTAGACGCTCGCCATATTCCATAGCGCCTCGTCGTAGGACTGTCCGTCCGGGTTGAACGTCTGACCGGCCGCGTCATAGAACACCTTGCCGTCCGGGAGCAGGTGCAGCCGCGGGAACAGCGGCAGCGACTTGTCCGCGGTCGTCCCGTTGTAGGACCAGGTACCAGTCGCGGTGTCGTAGGTCTCGGTCTGCTTGACGTTTGTTCCGGAGTTCGTCGGGCTGTTCGGGTAGATGGGCTTGATCAGCTTGGTAACCCCGCTCGCGACGAAGACATTGCCGCTCGGCAGCGTGACCAGCGACGGGTACCACCGGCCGTAGCCCATGTTCCCGGAAAACGTCCAGTTGTTCGTCGCCGGGTCGTACAGGCGGGTGACCCGCAGACCCTCGAGCTCGCTGACACCGTAGGGCACCCCCGAGACCCCGGGCTCCAGGTAGTAGGCGGTACCGCCGGCGGACATCAGGTCGCCGTTGGCGAGCTGGACCAGAGACGAGCAGAACAGGTCGCTGTCGTTGTTCGTCGCGTCGTTGTTGTGCGGCACGACCGGCAGGTAGTCCCCGGCACCGCTGTTCGGATTGGTGCCTCCGTCGACGGGCTTGGGCAAAGCCCAGTGCGGCCCGCCTGGACCGAGCGTGAGCAACCGACTCTGGTCGTTTTGGGCCACGTTGCCGAACTCCGCGACGACGTTGTACTGGACCCGGTTCATGCCCTCCAGGCCGTCCCAGTAGAGCTCCGAACCGTTCGGCAGCACCGCGACCGCCATCGCGGCCGGTTTGCAGTTCGGCGCGCCGTCCCGAGCGGTGCAGTCGATGTCACCGGCGAGGCTCGACGGCTCCTCGAACAACGGACCGAAGGAACCGGTAGACGCTGCCTCGGGGGCGGCCGCCACAGCCGGCACCGCCGCCCCGGACAGCCCTGCCACCGCGAGCACCAGCGCGAAGAGACCGGATTTGCGCATGACCGCCTCCCAAGTCCGTCATCGGCAATGAGCCCCACTCAAGGGCCCAGCCCCCGACGTAGCTTCTGGGTAACAGATTCGACATCGAAGGCTGCCCGGCTATGTGCTGAGAGCACAGTTCTCCCGGTCGGAATCTGTGCGTTCCCACCGTGACGTACCGACAGCAGTTGTGCCTGGGGTCTAGTCTGGGCGGCATGGACGCTCGCGGCTGGCCCAGCTCGGGGGTGGGGACGCTGGGCCTGGAGTTGCTTGGCGATCTTTCCCGGCTGACCGACCGCCTGGTTCAGGAAATCCAGCGGGATGACGGTCGGTACGAGGCGGAGCGGGTTGCCGACACCGACCTGTGGGGCTCCTGCCACGACAATCTGGCCCGGGTGCTTCAGACGCTGACCGGCACCGTTCCCGCCGGGGCGGACCCGTGGGATGCCCCACGGGCGACCGGTCGGCGGCGGGCCCAGCAAGGGATGCCGCTCGAATCCGTCCTGCATGCCTACCGGCTCGGCGGCCGGATCATCTGGGAGAGCCTGGTCGAGGCGGGACGACGCAACCCGAAGGTCGACGTGCTGACCCTGCTCGACGGGGCGACCGGCGTTTGGGAGGTGGTCGACCGGTTCTCCTCGGCCGTGAGCGACGCGTACCGGGCCACCGAAACCGAGCTCGCCCAGCGGCTCGGACATCGCCAGCAGGCCCTGCTCGACGCCCTCGTCGAAGGACACGGCCGCGACGTGGCGGTCAGCGCGGAGGCGGCCCGGGCCCTCGAGCTGCCCGAGAGCGGCGGGTACCTCGTCGTCACCGCGGCCTACGACCCGGCGACGGCCGACCTGCCCCGCTCACCGCGGGACGCGCTTGCCGTCCGCGGTCTCCGCTCGGCCTGGCGGATCCGGGCCGACCGGGAGGTCGGGATAGTGGCCGTCGGCCCGGCCGGGGCGGCGGCCACGGTCGATCTGCTCCGCCGGCTCGTGCCGGGTCGGGCCGGGATTTCCTCCGAGGTCGCCGGCCTGGCCGAGATCGGGCAGGGCTACCGGCTCGCCGAGACCGCGCTGCGAACGTTGGCACCCGGCGAGCGCGGGGTGGCCTGGCTGGACGACCGGCTGCCCGAGGCGCTCGTCGTCGGCTCGCCCGAGCTCTCCGGCCGGCTGGCCCGACAGACCTTCGGCGACCTGCTCGACCTGCCACGACCCGAGCGCGAGGTGCTGCTCGGCACCTTGGATGCCTGGTTCGCCGCCGGCGGGTCGCCGACTCGAGCGGCCGAGCGGCTGTACTGCCATCGCAACACAGTGCTGAATCGGCTCCGCCGGGTCGAGTCGCTCATCGGCCGCCCGCTCGCCACCACCCGCTCCAACGTCGGCTACGCCCTGGCCCTGATGGCACTGCGCCTGCTCGACCCACCGCAACCGGCGGCCGGCTGAGCCTGCGCCTTCAGCGGGTGGTTCGACGGCGCCGGATCGCCGTGACGGCGGCCGTGACCGCGGCCGCGGCCCCGACCGCAGGCCAGAGCAGCGGAACGCCGCCGCCCGCGGAGCCGGACCCGGGCGCCGCGGCGACCGCCGGCCGCCACTGGATCGCCCCGATCAGCGCGGTCCGAGCTCCGTCGACGATGAGCGGGATACGCCAGGTCCGGACCGTGGCTGCCCGATTGGGGTCCGGCGGGGCCTCCGCGGGGTAGCTCAGCCGGGGGTCGAGCCAATCGACCGTACGGGCGACAGACAGCCGTCGCCATTGCTGGCCGGGTGTGGTCCTGGGCGGCGAGTTCCCCCGTGCCTGCTGGTCGATCGCCCAGCTCCGGCTTGCGGTGTTGACCTCGACACCGGTCGGACCGAGGCGCAGGAACGGGGCGCCGTCGATACCGATGACGATTACCGGCGTTCCGGCCGGGTCGCCGAGAAAGACCCCGGGCAGTCGGCCCTGGAGGATGCTCGCGGTCAACCCGGCGGGTACGTGGCTGGCGGTGACAAGGAAGCCACCGAGGTCCGGGTAGAACTCGAAGTGCCCGGACAGCGTGACGGGCTGGCTTCCGTAGCGCAGCGGTACCGTCCAGGACTGGAAGCCGAGCGGGGCGGTAGCCGATGCGGCCCTGGATGGCAACGCCAGCCCGCTCGTACCCACCCGGGCGTCGTACCAGCCCCAGGCATCATCTGCGCTCACCCGGGCCCAATGCGGTGCGGCGCCCGCGTGCACACCGGCCGGCAGGGAGCCACCTCCGCCCGGGACGTTCGACTCGTACCAGTCCGGGTCGGCGACGTTCGCGAGTACGCCCGCCCGGCTGATCCGCAGGAATGGCACCCCGTCGGTCGCAATGACCTCGAGGACGGTGCTGGTCGGGTTCGCCGCGACCAGCTGGTCGTCGAGGCTCACCTGCGCCTGGACGACGACACCGGCTGGCAACGCCGGGCTCACCCGGTCGAGGACGGCGACGATCTGCGGGTTGGGACCGTCGGCGAACGACGCGGGCCAAGGGCCGAACCCGAGCAGGGCGACGGCGGCGAGAAGCCGGATCATGACCCGTCGGCGTCGAGCCGCTCGAGAACCAACCGGCGGACCCGGGCCGCGTCGGCCTGCCCCCGGGTGGCTTTCATGACCACGCCCACGAGGGCCTGGGCGGCCGCCACCTTGCCGGCCCGGATCTTCTCCGCGATCTCCGGGTTCTCCGAGATCGCCTGGTCGACGATCCCGCCGAGCTCACCCTCGTCGGTCACGACGGCGAGCCCGCGGGCCGCGATGACCTCGTCGGGGGAGCCCTCACCGGCGAGCACGCCGTCCACGACCTGGCGGGCCAACGGGTTGGTCAACCGGCCGCTAGTCACCGCCGCGATGACAGCGGCCAGCTGAGCGGGATCGATCCCGAGCTCGGCCGGCTCGACCCCCTGGGTGTTGGCCCGCTCGGCGAGATAGGCGAGCCACCACTTGCGTGACTCGTCGGCGGACGCCCCGGCACCGATCGTCGCATCGACCAACTCGAGCACGCCCGCGTTCACCATCTGTTCGACGTCGATGGCGCTGAAGCCGTGCTCGGCGGCGAGCCGGGCCCGCCTCGCTGCCGGAAGTTCCGGAAGCGCCGCCGCGATGTCGGCCAGCCACTCCCGCGTCGGTGCGATCGGGACGAGGTCCGGTTCCGGGAAATAGCGGTAGTCCTCGGCCTGCTCCTTACTCCGGCCCGGCGTCGTGGTACCGGTGTCCTCGTGGAAGTGCCGGGTCTCCTGCCTGACCCGTCCCGCCGAATCCAGCACGGCGGCCTGGCGCTCGATCTCGTACCGGACCGCGCGTTCCACCGAGCGCAGCGAGTTGACGTTCTTGGACTCGGTGCGCGTCCCGAGCGCGGCATTCGGATCTTCCCGAAGCGACACGTTGACATCGCAGCGCAGCGAGCCTTGCTCCATCCGCACGTCGGACACCCCGAGTGCGCGGACGAGGTCGCGGATCGCGGTTACGTAGGCCCGGGCGACCACCGGCGCATCGGCACCGGTGCCCGCGATCGGACGGGTGACGATCTCGACCAGCGGGATCCCGGCCCGGTTGTAGTCCACGAGCGAATGCGTAGCACCTTGAATCCGTCCCGTGCTCCCCCCGACGTGGAGGGACTTTCCGGTGTCCTCCTCGAGGTGGACCCGTTCGATCTCCACCCGGTGCGTGCGACCTTCGGTCTCCACCTCGAGCCACCCGCCGGTGCACAGCGGTTCGTCGTACTGCGAGATCTGGAAGTTCTTCGGCATGTCCGGGTAGAAGTAGTTTTTCCTGGCCAACCGGCACCAGGAGGCGATCTCGCAGTGCAGCGCCAGGCCGATGAGAACGGTGGCCCGGATCGCCTCGCGGTTGGCCACCGGCAGCGACCCGGGGAGCCCGAGACAGGTGGGGCAGACCTGGGTGTTCGGTTCAGCGCCGAAAGCGGTTGGGCAGCCGCAGAACATCTTCGAGGTGGTCCCCAATTCGACATGCGTCTCGAGCCCGAGTACCGGGTCGTAGCGACGCACGGCGTCGGCGTAATCCACCAGTGCGATGGTCACAGGACCGGCGCCTCCTCGACCAGGAGGTGTCCCCAGCGCTCGGTCAGCGCACCCTCGAGGGCAGCTCCGACCCGGTAGACCCGGTCGTCGGCCAGCGCGGGCGCCATCACCTGCAACCCCACGGGCAGCCCGTCGTCGGCCGAACGGCCGACCGGAACGGAGATCGCCGCGTTGCCGGCGAGATTCGACGGGATCGTCGCCAGGTCGGCCAGGTACATAGCCATCGGGTCGTCGACGCGCTCGCCGAGCGGGAACGCCGTCGTGGGGGTGGTCGGTGACACCAGCACGTCCACCTGTTCGAAAGCCGCCGCGAAGTCTCGGCCGATCAGCGTCCGGACCTTCTGCGCCTGCCCGTAATAGGCGTCGTAGTAGCCGCTGGACAGCGCATACGTGCCGAGGATGATCCGACGCTTGACCTCGGGACCGAAACCAGCGGCCCGGGTCGCGGCCATCACCTGCTCGGCACTGGCGACGCCGTCGTCTCCCACCCGCAGCCCGTAGCGCATCGCGTCGAAGCGGGCCAGGTTGCTAGAGCATTCGCTCGGCGCGATCAGGTAGTAAGCGGGCAGCGCGAAGGCGAAGTGCGGGCACGAGACCTCGTGGATCTCGGCACCCAGCTTGTCGAGCAGGGCCACCGCGTCGCCGAAAGCAGCCTGGACACCGGGCTGGTAGCCCTCGCCGGACAGCTCGCGGACGATACCCACCCGGAGGCCCTTGATGTCGCCGGAACGCGCGGCCACGACGACCGGGGAGACCGGTGCGTCGATCGAGGTCGAGTCCATCGGGTCGTGGCCCGCGATCGCCTCGTGCAACATGGCCGCATCGAGCACGGTTCGCGCCAGCGGGCCGACCTGGTCGAGGGAGGAGGAGAACGCGATCAGCCCGTAGCGGCTCACGGCCCCGTAAGTGGGCTTGCCGCCCACGATGCCGCAGACGGCGGCTGGCTGCCGGATCGAGCCCCCGGTGTCGGTCCCGAGCGCCAGCGGAGCGAGAAACCCCGACACCGCGGCCGCCGACCCGCCGGATGAGCCACCGGGCACCCGGGATAGATCCCATGGGTTGTGAGTTGGGCCGAAAGCCGAGTTCTCCGTCGACGAGCCCATCGCGAACTCGTCCATGTTCGTCTTGCCGACGATCACGACCCCGGCGGCGCGCAGCCGGCGCACGACCGTCGCATCGTAGGGCGGCCGCCAACCCTCGAGGATCTTGGAGCCCGCCGTGGTCGGCACACCGCGCTGTACGAGGACGTCCTTGAGCGCGAGTGGCACCCCCGCCAGTGGGCCGAGGAGCTCGCCCCTACCGCGCGCATCGTCGACGGCGCGGGCGGCGGCGAGGGCTCCTTCCACATCGAGGTACAGGAACGCGTTCAGTTTCGGGCCCACCACCGAGATTCGGTCGAGGTGGGCCTGGGTCACTTCCACCGAGGACACCTCGCCGGACGCCATCCGGGCCGCGAGCTCGGTCGCCGTCGACCGGGTGAGCTCGGTCACTCCCCGTCCAGGATTCTCGGGACACGGAACCGGCCACCCTCGGCCGCGGGAGCGGCCGCAAGGAGCTCGGCACGGTCGAGCGACCCGGTCACGACGTCCGGCCGGAAGACATTCGTCAGCGGCACCGCGTGCGAGGTCGGCGGGATATCGGCGGCTGCCACCTCGGCAACCCGGGCGACGGAAGTCAGAATGACCTCCAGCTGGCTCGACACGGCATCCAGCTCCGCACTGCTCAGGTCGATCCGCGCGAGACGGGCGAGGTGTTCGACCTCGGCCCGGGTGATGGCCGCCATACCACCGATCCTACGGGCCAGCGCCAGTCGAAAACCGCTAGCGGAACGCGGCCCCGGCGTCGTCCGGCAGGCTGATGACGCTCGGAGACTCTCCGCGCAGCCAGCCGGTTGCGTCATCCGCAGGTAGCGCCTTGGAGAAGAACCAGCCCTGCGCGGCCGGACAGCCGAACTCGGCGAGCCGCCGCCAGGCCGCCGCGGTTTCAACCCCCTCGGCGACGACACGCACGCCGAGCGCCGCGCCGAGATCGATCATCGATCGGACGATGACCGCGTCGTCCTCGTCCCCGGTCATCCGGCCGACGAACGAACGATCGATCTTGATCTCGCTGACCGGCAGCCGGCGCAAGTGGACGAGGGAGGAGTAGCCGGTCCCGAAATCGTCGAGCGAGATGCTGACGCCGAGCTCGTGCAGGGCGTCGAGCGTCACCGCGGCCCGGCCGGGATCGGCCATCAACATGCTCTCGGTGACCTCGAGCTGCACCGTCGTCGGGGCAAGACCGCGTCCGGCCAGCTGGCCGCGCAGGTAATCGACGAACAGCCCGTCATAGAGGTCCCGCGCGCAGACGTTGACGGCCACGGGCACGGCGAGTCCCATCTCCTCCCAACGCGCCGCCTGGTCGAGTGCCGATTCGACCGCGAAGTGCGTGATCCGGCGCATCAGTCCGCTGCTCTCGGCCAGCGGGAGGAAGTCGTCCGGCTGGAGCAGCCCGCGTTCCGGGTGGCACCAGCGAAGCAACGCCTCGACGCCCGTCACGGCCCCGGTAACCATGTCGACCTTGGGCTGGTAGTGCATCGCAAGCTCGCCACTGGACAGCGCCCGGCGCAGATCCCCGGACAGGCCGAGCCGGCTCGGCGAGTGCCGGTCCCGATCCGCCGAGTAGATCTCGATCCCGGTACCCGATTCCTTCGCCAGATACATGGCGACGTCCGCCCGCTGCATGAGGGTCGCGACGTCCGGGGCGTGCGCCGGGTAGAGCGCGATGCCGAGAGAACCCTCGATGTCGAAGGACATCCCCTGGTGTCCGAACGGCTCGACGAGTGCCCGGTGCACCCGGTCCGCGATGGCCTGCGCCGCAGGCAGCCCGCGGACAACCGGGAGCAGAACCGCGAATTCGTCCCCACCCAGGCGGGCAACCGTGTCACCGGGGCGCAGCGCCGCCGACAGCCGGGTGGCGACCAGCTGGAGGAGGGCGTCCCCCGTGGCGTGACCCAGGGTGTCGTTGACCTCCTTGAACCGATCGAGGTCGAGCAGGAACAGGGCCACCGGTTCGCCGGTCCGCTCGGACCGCTCGATCGCGTCCCCGGCACGGCGCAGCAGCAACTTGCGATTCGGCAGACCGGTCAGCGCATCGTGGTGGGCCTGGTGCTCTTTCTGCAAGGACACCGAGGCGGTCGCGTACACCGCGGCGATGGGCAGGATCAGGAGGGGAACCAGTGCGGGGTCGCGTTCCATGACAACGACGACGATCGGCGACAGGGCGAGCAGGGCGCCCTCGGTGAGAGCGCGGTAGCCCAGATGGTGTGCGTAGATCTCCCGCAGCGGTAGGCGCTGATGCTGGGCGACCGCCTTGGTAACGAGCAGGTCGTTGCAGAGGAAATACATCAGCGCCGCGACGGTGATGATCGGCAAGTCACGGCCGGCGAGCAGTAGCGGGTGTCCGATGGAGGCGCCGACGCCGCCTATAGCCAGCACAGCCGCGGCGGCGCTCCAGGACAGCGCGTACTGCGCGACGTTGAACGTCGTGCGCCAGGGAGCCCGGCGTCGGACCGTGTCCGCCACGACAGTCGCGACCGTCTGCATGAGCAGAGCGACCGGCAGGCCCCAGTGCAGGAGCAACGCGAACACAAAGGCGGTCGAGATCGTGACGCCGTTCTCGTCGGGGCTACCTGCGGTGACCAGCGGGCGGAGCTCCGCCAGGGCGAGCAGCACGGCCACCGTGAAGAAGGCCGCACCCAGACCCGGAATGGCCGACCAGGGCAGCCGGGCGAGCGACCAGCCGGTGACCGCGAGCCCGAGCAGGCCGACGCTTCCCAGGTACCACCAGAAGCCGGCACCCGCCGAGCGCGGGGCGGCCACGGCCTCGGCCCCCGCGGCTCGTGACACGCATCCCCCTTGGTGACCGGAAAAGGCAGGCGACTGGTCAGCCGATCATGCCGGGGGCGGGGCCGATCGTCAGTGAGCCACGCCGGCCGCAGCCTGCGGACCCCGCTCGAGCAGAACCTCGAAACCCTGCTCGTCGAGGATGGGGACGCCCAAGGCCACCGCCTTGTCGTACTTCGACCCCGGCGAATCGCCAGCGACGACAAACGACGTCTTGCGGCTCACCGAGCCAGCGACCTTGCCGCCACGGGACTGCACCGACTCGGTCGCCTGGTCCCGGGAGAAGTTGGGTAGGGAACCGGTGACGACGACGGTGATCCCCTCGAGTGGGCGGGGCCCTGCCGCCGTCGACCGCTCCGTGAAATCGACCCCAGCCAGGCGCCATCGCTCGACGATCTCCCGATGCCAGTCGACCGTGAACCAGTCGAGAACCGACCGGGCGATCGTCGGCCCGACGCCATCGACCACCGCTAGCTCCGCCTCCGAGGCCGCAGCGATCGAGTCCAGCGAGCCGAACTCGCGAGCCAACGGCCGGGCGGCCTCCGGGCCGACGTGGCGGATCGAGAGCGCCACCAGGTACCGCCAAAGGGGCCGGGACTTCGCGCGCTGGAGGGCGTCGAGGAACTTGGCGGCATTCGTCGACAGGCTGCCGTCTTTGCGGGTGAAGAACGGGCAGCGTGCCAGCATCTCGGCGGTGAGCCCGAAAAGATCGCCCTCGTCGCGCACCAACCCGCAGTCGAGCAAAGCCGACGCGGCCTCGTAGCCGAGTACGTCGATGTCGAGGGTGCCCCGGTGCCCGATGTGAAAGAGCCGCTCCCGAAGCTGCGCCGGACAAGTCCGGGCATTCGGGCACCTGACGTCGACCTCGCCCTCGGGACGGGCCAGCGTGGTGCCACACGCCGGGCAGGCCGTGGGCATGACGAATTCCCGCTCGCCGCCGTCGCGACGGGCCACGACCGGGCCGACGATCTCTGGGATGACATCGCCAGCCTTGCGCAGCACGATGAAGTCACCGATGAGCACACCCTTGCGTCGGACCTCATCCTGGTTGTGCAGCGTCGCCCGGGCCACCGTCGATCCGGCGACCCGCACCGGGTCGAGCACACCGAACGGCGTGACCCGCCCCGTTCGGCCGACGTTGACCTCGATGTCGAGAAGTCGGGTGACGACCTCCTCGGGCGGGTACTTGACGGCAATCGCCCAGCGCGGGGCCTTCGATGTGGAACCGAGCCGACGCTGTAGCGCGAGGTCATCCACCTTGACTACGACCCCGTCGATCTGATGTTCCACATCGTGGCGGTGGGCGCCGTAGAAGCCGGCGTAGTCCTTGACCTGCGCCAGCGTTTCGACGACTCGATACCGGTCGCTGACCGGTAGGCCGAATTCCGACAGCGCAGCGTAAGCCTCGGACTGGGACGCCGGCGCGAAGCCGCGTCGGGCGCCCAGGCCGTGCAGCAGCATCCGCAGTGGGCGGCTCGCGGTGACCCGAGGGTCCTTCTGTCGCAGCGAGCCGGCTGCGGCGTTGCGCGGATTGGAAAAGGGGGCCTTCCCCGACTCGACCAGGGTGGCGTTCAGAGCGTCGAATTCGGAGACCGGGAAGAACACCTCCCCCCGGACCTCGAGCAGCTCGGGCACCCGGTCGCCCCGAAGCCGGGCCGGGACGTCGCCGAGGGTACGGATGTTGGAGGTGATGTCCTCGCCGGTGCGCCCGTCGCCCCTGGTCGCGCCGCGGACGAGGCGACCCGACTCGTAGACCAGGTCGACCGCGAGCCCGTCGATCTTCAGCTCGCACAGGTATCCCTGCGGGGTCGCCCCAGCCTCGCGTTCGAGCCGACTGTTCCACGCGTCCACGTCTGCGTCGGTGAAGGCATTGTCGAGGCTGAGCATCCGTTCCAGGTGCTCCACCGGGGTGAACAGCGTCGAATAGGAACCGGCCACCTTCTGGCTCGGTGAGTTCGGCGTGCGCAGCTGCGGGTAGCGCTCCTCGATCCCGGACAGCTCGCGCATCAGCGCGTCGTACTCCGCGTCGCTGACCGTCGGCGCATCGGAAACGTAGTAGCGGAAGGCATGCTCTTCGAGCTCCCGGGACAGCTCGGAGTGTCGATCGACCTCCGCCGCCGGGATCTCGACGGTCACCGGGCCGACTCCGGTGCCTCCGCGAGCAGTTGAGCGCTCCGCCGGCACAGGTCGAGGGCCGTGCGGACCCAGCCGGGCGAGGCGCCGGCGAGACCACAGGTCGGGGAGACCGCTACTCGCTCGGCCAGCGTCTCGGGCGCGAAACCTAGCCGGCGCCAGAGCCGGCGCAAGGGGTCGGCCAGCTCGCGGACGGCGGGTGCGACACCGGGGCCGAGCGCCGGGACCGTCCCGGCGATCAGCCAACCGCCCCCGTCGACGAACTCGCCGAGCGCGTCCTCGTCGGTGAAGCGGGTGAGGTCAAGGCTGACGGCGGTCGCGCCCGCGGAGCGGAACAAACGCAAGGGTGCGTCATCGGCGCAACAATGCACCGCCGGCACCGCCGGCACGACCGAGCAGGCGGCCAGCACCCGGGCCAGGCCGGCTTCAGCATCAGGCTCGGCCACCACGCGCACGCGACCCCAGCCGCTCGGCGTGGGGATCCGGCCGGCGAGCACTCCCGGAAGTCCCGGTTCGTCGACCTGACAGATCAGCCGTGCCGCCGGGAGTCGGCGGGAGACCGCGGTCAACAGGCGAACGGTTCCCTCCGCGAGGGCGTCGGTGAGGTCGCGGACCGCACCGGCATCGCTGAGCACGCGGTGTCCGCGCGGCAACTCGAGCGCGGCCGCCAGCGTCCAGGGGCCGGCGACCTGAACCTTGAACGGACCGTTCCAGTCGGCCCCCGCCACGGCCAGCACGTCAAGGTCCGCTTCGAGCAGGTCGCGGGCCCGGGCCTCGTCCCGACCCGGCCGGTCGACCAACCGCCAACCACTCGGCTGGACATCTGCATGCAACTCGGCGAGATGGGCGACCCCGCGGCCGACCAGATCCGCCCCGAGTCCGCGCGCGGGCAGCTCGGGAAGATACGGAACGGACAGCTCGCCAAGAACCAGGCGAACCGCCGCGTCCATGTCCTCGCCCGGCATCGACCCAACCCCGGTCGCGGCACCCGGCGCCCAGGGCGCAGCGGTCACGCCCGCCGACCACCCCGGCGGGGAGCGGCGCTGGCCTTCCGGGCCGGGGTCCTCGCGCGGGTAGCCGCCGCCTTCCGGGCCGGGGTCGTCGCGCGGGTAGCCGCCGCCTTCCGGGCCGGGGTCGTCGCGCGGGTAGCCGCCGCCTTCCGGGCCGGGGTCGTCGCGCGGGTAGCCGCCGCCTTCCGGGCCGGGGTCGTCGCGCGGGTAGCCGCCGCCTTCCGGGCCGGGGTCCTCGCGCGGGTAGCCGCCGCCTTCCGGGCCGGGGTCGTCGCGCGGGTAGCCGCAGGCGCCCGCTCCGGGCGGCTCGGCAGGCGCGGCTGTGCCTGCGTCCGGCCGCCCCGGCCACGCAGCCACCCGAGGTCGGCCTCCAGCGCCGCGATCAGCTCGGCCCGGTCGGCGGTCGCCGTCCGAACCGCCAGGCTGTAACGCGAAATGACGTCGAGATCGGTCAGCTGTACCCGGTCGCCCATAGACCGAGCCTAGCCGTGGTCGCCGCGCGAAGGAGCGGTCCATGCCCGGAGAAACGCCGCCTCCGTCTCGGCGGTCATCCGCTCCTCGATGTCACGCAGGCGCGGCGGCGCGCCGCTCCGCAGCCAGGCCCACGTGTCGGCCACCGTCTCCTCGACCGGTCGGCATCGAAGGCCGGCCGCCTGCGCACGGTTCGGATCCGCGTCCTGCAGCGCGGCCGCTCCACCTGCGAACGGAAGCCAGATGGGCACGCCGATCCACGGCTCGATGCCCGCATCCAGAATGGCCTGCTCGTCCACCCAGACCAGCTCAGCCACCCCCCCGGTCACCTGCCGGCAAATCTCCAGCAGAGCGCCGAGCGTCGTGTGCCCGGGGCGGCTGACCGTGATGTATACCCCGGAGAGCCCGCGGTCCGGAGCGTCGAGCAGCCACCCCACCAGGTCGCGCGCGTCGATGTACTGAAGCGGGCGCGTGGGAGGAGCTGGCGCCAGGACAGGTCCCCCGCGCAGCATCCGATTGAGCCACCACGGCAAGCGGCCGATGTCCTCGTACGGGCCGAGGATGAGGCCCGGCCGAGCGATCAGCGCCCGGGCCCCGAATACGTCGCGAACCGCGAGTTCCGCCCCGCGCTTGCAAGAGGCGTAGTCGCCTTCTTCGGCATCCGGTCGAGCGTCGACGGTCGGGGCATCCTCCGTGGCCCCCGGCAGCGGGGGCCAGCGGTGCGCGGACAGGCTGGATACGTAGGCGTAGCGGCCCACCGAATCGGCGAGCCGGCGAGCGGCGTCGAGGACAACCCGCGGCGGCCCGGCCCAGGTATCGAGGACGAAGTCCCACTCCCGGCCGCCCAGCGCGTCCAGACCACCCGGAAGGGTCCGGTCGCCCAGGATCGCCTCGACCCCGGGCGGGCTGTTCCCGGTCAGGCCGCGGTGAACGATGGTGACCTCGTGACCGCGGGAAACGGCCAGCTCCAGGGCCGTTCGCCCGACGAATCGGGTGCCCCCTAGGACCAGCACCCGCACGTCAGGCCGTGCCGCTTATAGTCGCCGCTCCCAGTACCGCATCGTCGTCGTAGATCACGATGGCCTGTCCCCGGGCAACGCCGAAGGCCGGCGCCTCCAGTGCCACCTCCAGGTGACTGCCGGCCAGCTGAGCTCGGCAACGCAGCGGTTCGCCGTGCGCGCGCATCTGAGCAAGGTATCCACGATCGGGCACCGGTCCGCCGCGGGGAAACACCGGACGGCTGCCGGCGATAGCCCGGACGGCCAGCGCCTCCCGTGGCCCGACCGTGACCCGCCGATCGACCGGCGACACGTCCAGCACGTACCGCGGGCGGCCGTCGGGCGCGGGCCGGGCGAGGCGCAGGCCCCGGCGCTGCCCGACCGTGTACCCGTAGGCACCCGAGTGGGAGCCGACAACCGCGCCGGACGCCGCGTCGACGATGTCGCCCGGCGCATTGCCGAGCCGGGTCTGCAGGTACCCGGCGGTGTCACCGTCCGCGATGAAGCACACGTCGTAGCTGTCCGGCTTCTCCGCGACGGCTAATCCCCGCCGGGCCGCTTCCGCGCGGACATCGGTCTTGCGGGATCCCCCCAGCGGGAACATGGCACCGGAAAGCTGATCGCCGGTCAGGCTGCCGAGCACATAAGACTGGTCCTTGTCGGGATCAGCAGAACGATGCAGGACCCCATCGACCATGCGGGCGTAGTGCCCGGTGCAGAGCGCCTCGAAGCCGAGGGCACGGCTCCGGGCCAGGACGGCCGAGAACTTGATTCGCTCGTTACAGCGCAGACAAGGGTTGGGGGTATCACCTGCAGCGTATGTCGCGACGAAGTCCTCGACCACGTCGGCTTGGAACCGCTCGGCGAGATCCCAGACATAGAACGGAATACCCAGAAGGTCCGCTGCGCGGCGGGCGTCATGGACGTCCTCAAGGGTGCAGCACCCACGAGAACCGGTCCGGGCTGCCGCCGGTGCGAACGACAGTGCGAGATGCACCCCGGTGACCTCGTGACCCGCATCGACGGCGCGGGCAGCCGCGACGGCCGAGTCGACACCGCCCGACATCGCCGCGAGGACCTGCACCCTCAGCTCCGGCGGGCGGTAGCCAGGGCGGCCCGGCGGGCCCGCTCCACAACCGGGCCGATCGCCTCGATGAGGGCATCGACGCACGCGGAAGTCGAGGTGTGGCCGAGGCTAAACCGGAGCGATCCCCGAGCCCGCTCCTCGGACTGCCCCATCGCAAGGAGCACGTGACTGGGCCGGGCCACTCCCGCCGAACACGCCGACCCCGTCGAGCACTCGATGCCACGGGCGTCGAGCAGCAGGAGCAGGGCATCCCCCTCGCATCCGGGGAAGGAAAAGTGAGCGTTCCCGGGCAACCTACGCGCCGAATCCAGGCTGGCTTCCCCGTTGAGGACGGCATCGGGCAGCGTCTCGAGGGTGCGCCTGACGAGATCGTCGCGGAGGTCGGCGATCCGGCGGGACCGCTCGGCCAGGTGCGTGGTCGCGATCTCGGCGGCAATCGCAAGCCCCGCCACCGCCGGCACGTCGACCGTGCCGGAGCGCACGTCCCGCTCCTGCCCACCGCCGTGGAGCAGCGGCGCGCAGGCGACGTCCCGGCCGAGGAGCAGCGCGCCGGCACCCACCGGGCCGCCGAACTTGTGTCCGGTCACCGTCATCGCGTCGACCCCACTCGCTGCGAAGTCGACGGGGACCTGACCGATCGCCTGAACCGCATCACTGTGCACCGGAATGCCGTACTCATGGGCGAGGCCGGCAATCTCCGTGACCGGCTGGAGAGTTCCCACCTCGTTGTTCGCCCACATCACGCTGACCAGGGCAACGTCGTCCGGATTGTCCGCGAGCGCGGCGGCGACCGCGTCAAGGCGGAGGCGGCCGTTGGGGTCGACGGGGAGCCAATCGACGACTGCCTGCTCGTGCTCGACCAGCCACTGCACGGAGTCGAGCACCGCGTGATGCTCCACCGCTCCGGCCAGTATCCGCCGGCGACGAGGGTCCGCCGCCCGGCGCGCCCAGTAGATGCCCTTGACCGCCAGGTTGTCGCTCTCCGTGCCGCCGGCGGTGAATACGACCTCGCTGGGCCGCGCGCTGAGTGCAGCGGCGAGCTGCTCCCGCGACTCCTCGACCACCCGACGGGCCCGGCGACCGGCCGCGTGCAGCGAAGAGGGGTTGCCGGTCCGGCCGAACTCGGCAGCCATCGCGGCAACCGCCTCGGGCAGCATCGGCGTTGTCGCCGCATGATCGAGATACACCATCGATCCCAGCCTAATCCGGCGCGCGCCACGTGGGTTCCCGGGCGGGCGCCGAGCAGCCGCCCGCGTGGGCTCCCGAGCAGCCGCCCGCGTGGACTCCCGGGCAGCCGCCCGCGTGGCTCCCGGGCACGCGCCGAGTGGGCTCCCGGGCAGGCGCCGAGTGGGCTCCCGGGCACGCGCCGAGTGGGCTCCCCGGCACGCGCCGAGTGGGCGGTCCTGCTCCTCCGCCACGCTCCGAGTGGGCGATCCGCCCCGGCACAACCGCCCACTCGCGGCTCCCGGCCAGCCCCGGTAAGCCCGGTCAGCCCCGGTCAGCCCCGGAGCACGATCCGCCGGGTCAGCGGGCTTCCCTCCGGTGGGATGAACTGGCCGGGCAAGGATCCAACGATCTGGCTGGGCAGCTGACCCGAGGCGGCGCGGATATCGGCGGCGGCGCCGACCGCCGCCTCCGCCGGGTCACCGGGCGCGGCCAGGTGCACAAGCAGCTGCGCGGTCCCGTCCCGACCACGGCGACTCAACTCGAGCCGCCAGTCGGACAGGTCCGTGCGTCCGGCCAGCGCACCGGCTACGGCTCGCAGGTCGACCGCACGATCCGATCCGGTGACTCGGACGACCATCGCACCGCGGCGCAGGTCCAGGCTGGGCACTCGGGGCACGGTGCGACCGCACGCCGGACACGGCGCGGTCTCGATCGGACCGCCGACCACGTCCCCGGTTCGCCAGCGCAACAGCGCGCTGCCACGGAAGCCCAGCTGCGTGAGGACGATCTCCCCGGCTCCGCCGCCGGGGTACCCGTCGGCCGTGTCCGGGTCGACGAGCTCCACCAGGTCGAGGTCCGGATACGTGTGCAGGCCGGTCGACCCGCCCGCGCCGCGTCGGCACTCGCCCCAGAGCACCCGGGATCCGCTGGGCGCATGGACGGCGAGCGTGACCCCGTCGGCGGCTCCGCGCCCGGCCGCGAGCGCCACCTCCGCCGCCCGGCGTTCCGCGGCGGTCGGCACCCCAACGAGTAACAGCGTGTGCAGCGCGCTCAGATCGGAACCGGCCCCGACCAGTCCCTCGACCAGGTCCGCGGCGGTATCGGCGGGAACGGCGAGCGCCGTCGCCGGCAGGTAGCGCAAGGCGGTCGAAATCTCGGCAACGTCCGCCGACAGGAGCATCGCCGGGCTACCGGCACCCAGAGCAGCGAGGCGGAGCGCGACTCGCTCGCTGCCCCTGTTGTTCGGCAGCGCAGCGAGCAAGACGTCGCTGGAGCGTAGGCCGAGGACCTGCCAGAGCCGGGCTCCGGCCCGGGTCACGAGATCGAGGTCCCCCCGCGTCGACGCCAACGGGTAGCGAAAACCCAGCCCGGCATAGACGAACGACGTCGGTCGGCTGTCCGCCTCGACCACCTGGCGGTAAGCGTCGGCGGACGCCAGTCGGCGCAACATCGCCCGGCGCAGGGTCAGCCCGTTCGCATGCACGGGCCAGCCGCGTTCGCTGACCTGGAGCACGAGGGCCGCCATCCCGGCCGGGTCGCCGTCCGGGCACACATCCCGCTCACCGACCGCCGGAATCCCGGACAGCCCCGGCACGCCCCGAATCGAGCCCGCACCGATCCCTAGAACGCGGAGCCGGTCCCGCCAGAACGGCGAGAACGGCACGAGCGCATCCGCAAGCTGAGCCCGCAGCGCGGCGTCCTGCGCCTTCGCGAGATCGGTCGAGCTCTTCCGGTCCCAGGTGGTCACGGTCAGCAACCCTAACGGCCGCCCGGTCAGGCCCTGCGCTTCTCGATCTCCGCGACCACCTGTGGAACGACCTGGAACAGGTCGCCGACAACACCGAAGTCGACCAGTTCGAAGATCGGGGCCTCCGGGTCCTTGTTGATGGCCACGATGGTCTTCGACGTCTGCATCCCAGCCCGGTGCTGGATCGCACCGGAGATGCCAACCGCAACGTAGAGCTGGGGCGAAACCGTCTTCCCGGTCTGCCCGACCTGGTTCTGGTGCGGGTACCAGCCTGCGTCGGTCGCCGCCCGGGAGGCACCGACGGCCGCTCCCAGCGCGTCGGCCAGCGACTCGACGACCGCGAAGTTCTCCGCGCCCCCCAGGCCACGACCACCGGAGACGACGATCGCCGCCTCGGTCAGCTCGGGGCGGCCCCCCTTCTTCTCCATGACCCGTTCGAGCACCCGGGCGCCCTTCGCGGCGTCGCCGACGGTCACCGTGACCTGCTCCTCAGTCGCCGTTGCGGGCGCGGCCTCCGGTGCGGTCGAGTTCGGCCGGACCGTGATGATCGCGGTTCCGACGGTCACCGAGGCCTGAACCCGAACCGCGCCACCGAAAATCGACTGCTCGGCCACGAGGTTCGCACCCACGTCAACCGCATCGGTGATCACACCTGAGTCGGTCCGCACCGCGAGCCGGCCGGCAATCTCTTTGCCCTCTGCGCTCGACGGGATGAGGACGGCGGATGGCGACGCGGAACCGATGATCTGTGCCAGGACGTCGACCTTCGGAGCGACCAGGTAGCTGTCGTACTCCTCGCCGGAGGCAACGTAGATTTTCGTCGCACCGTATTCGGCCAGCTTGTCTTTGGCGTTCTCGTATCCGGTGCCGATGAATACCGCGGCCGGCTCACCGAGCCGGCGGGCCAGGGTGAGCAACTCGTAGCTGACCTTCTTGGGTGTCCCGTCGACGTGCTCGACGAGGACGAGGACCTCGGCCATCGGGTCGTTCCTTCCTCGGGCGGGGACGGGTCAGATGAATTTCTGGGCGGCGAGGAACTCGGCGAGCTTCGCTCCGCCGTCGCCTTCGTCTTTGACGACCTGACCAGCCTGCTTCGGCGGCCTGGCGGCAAACGAGTCGACCTTGCTGCGTGCCGCGCCGAGGCCAACCTTGTCCGTATCGATTCCGGCATCGGCACAGGACAGCGTCGTCATCGGCTTCTTCTTCGCCGCCATGATTCCTTTGAAAGACGGGTAGCGAGGTTCGTTGATCTTCTCCACGACGCTGACGACCGCCGGGGTCGAGCCCTCCACGACGTCGTAACCGCTGTCGGTCTGCCGCTCGATCTTGATCGTGGAACCGTCGACGGTGACGCTGCGGGCGAACGTGAGCTGACTGGCCCCGAGCCGCTCGGCGAGCATCGCGGGCAAGACGCTCATCCGAGCATCGGTGGACTCCGAGCCGAGCAGGACCAGATCCCACGACACCGTGCCCAGAGCCTGGGCCATCGCATAGGAGGTGGCGAGCGCATCCGATCCGTGCAACGCGTCGTCAACGAGGTGGATAGCGGCGTCGGCACCCATCGACAGAGCCTTGCGAATCGTCTCGGCGGCTTTCTCGGGACCCATCGTCAAGACGGTCACCTCGCCGCCGTGCGCCTCCTTGATCCGCAGCGCCTCCTCGACCGCGTACTCGTCGAGCTCGTTCATGACACCGTCGACGGACGCGCGATCGACCGTCGAATCGGACGGATCGAGCTTCTTCTCCGCCCAGGTATCGGGGACCTGCTTGACGCAGACGACGATGTTCATGGTCGGGGGCCGACCTCCCGTGCGAGCCGCGGCGCGCGGGTCGCGCCGGCGGGCATTGCGGGCACAGCGTACGAAGGGCTCCAGGAGCCCGAGCAGCCGGCCACTTCGCTGGAGGTTACCGTAGGCGAGCCTGGTGCAAACTCGAGCAAGTAGCAGTTTTCAGCGCCCGGCGAACCGCGCCTTCCCCGGGCCTTCCTCGATGAAGCTCCGCATCCCGGCAGCCCTGTCCTCGGTTGCAAAAAGTGCTGCAAACGCCGCCCGTTCGATCGTGAGACCCGTGTCCAGGTCGACCTCCAGCCCGGCGTCGATGACCTCCTTCGCCGCCCGCAGCGCGAAGGCCGGACCGGCCGCAAACTGCGCGGCCCATGCGCGGGCCGACGGGTAGACCTGTTCAGCGGGGACGATCGTATTCACCAGTCCAATCGCCAAAGCTTCTTCCGCTTTAACGAACCTCCCAGTGAAAATCAGCTCTTTCGCCCGAGACGTTCCAACCAGCCGGGGTAGACGTTGCGTACCGCCGGCGCCCGGGATGATTCCGAGCAGGATCTCCGGCTGGCCGAGCCGGGCGGTTTCTGAGCAGATCCGGTAATCAGCCGCCAGGGCGATCTCGCATCCGCCACCCAACGCGTACCCGGTGATCGCAGCGACGACCGGCTTTGGGATTTTTGCTACGGCCGTCACCGCCCCCATGAGGCCGCCGGCCCGTTCCACCATGTCGGTGTAGGACATGTCCGCCATGTGCTTGATGTCCGCACCGGCCGCAAATACCTTCGGGCCGCCGTACAGCACGACCGCCCGAACGTCACCGCGGTCGGAGGCCTCCTCCGCGGCCGCGCGCAGCTCCCGATGCACCGTGTCGTCGATCGCGTTCATCGGCGGCCGATCGAGGCGGATCGTGCCGACCGAGTCCTCGACCTCGAGCCTGACGAACTCGGGCATCCGCTCTCCTCACGCCGGCCTGCGATCCGGGGAGTTTACCGGGCCGGCGGTCTACGCTCCGCTCGTGACCCAGCGGACCCCGACGCCCACCTGGCGATCCGTACCGGTGCGCGTCGACGGCCGGCGAATGCGCGTCGAACTCATGGAGGCCGGCCTCGGCGACCCGCTGGTATTCCTTCACGGGTGGGGGCTCACCCCGCGGGCCTATGCCGCGTCGATCGTCCGGCTGTGCCCAGCCGGGATCCGAATCATCGCGCCGAGCCTGCCCGGTTTCGGCGGCAGCGACCCCCTGCCCCTTCGCCGGCTCGGCCTGTCCGGTTACGCCAGGCACGTAGCGGCGACCCTGGAAGCGGCCGGCCTCGACAAGCCGGCCTTCCTCGTGGGTCACTCCTTCGGCGGCGGGGTGGCGCTGGCGCTAGCCACCGAGCGGCCGGACCTGGTCCGCTCGCTCACCCTGCTCAACAGCATCGGGGGTTCGCCAGGTCGGCGCGGCCTCAAAGCGGGGTCGTGGCTGGGCTGGGCCCTCGGCGCCCTGACCGAGCTGAACCCGCGCGATGCGCTGTCCCTGGCCCCGCTGGTGCTGCGCGACTTCCTGCCGAACGCGCTTCGTCGCCCGGTCAGCGTCGGGTTGACCGGCTTGGTCGCCATGACGAGCGGCCTGGCCGCAGAGGCGACGGCACTCGTCGACTCCGGACTCCCGATCCTGTTCATCTGGAGCGATCGCGACCGCCTGGTCGCACCCGGCGCGCTTGCCTCCGTCATAGGTTCGCTGCCCACCGAGATCGTCCAGGGCCGACACGGTTGGCTGATGGCCTCACCGGAGCAGTTCGCCGAACTGCTCCGCAACGCGCTGACCGTGCACGCAATGCTCGAACGCCGCAATCGGGGCCAGGCCCTGGTCCTCCCGCGCGGCGCGGCCCTGGCCGACCTGTTTCCGGCGGAGCGACGGCGCCGGGCGCGGCCGCGCCGCGCGCCACGCCAATGACGTCGGCCACCCCGGTGTGGCCCGGCCACGGCCATCCGCTGGGCGCGACCTGGGACGGCGAGGGGACGAATTTCGCGCTTTACGCCCAATCCGCAGAGGGGGTGGACCTCTGCCTGTTCGCCCCCGACGGGCGGGAGACCAGGTTCGCCCTGGATGAGGTGACAAACCACATCTGGCACGGGTACCTGCCCGGGGCCGGGCCAGGTCAGCGCTACGGATACCGGGTCGACGGACCCTTCGATCCGGGCCGGGGCGCGCGCTGGAATCCGAGCAAGCTGCTGCTCGACCCGTACGCCCGAGCCATCACCGGCGACCTCGTGCTCGACGACGCGATCTTCGGGTATCCACCGAACGGCGACGACCGCGTTCAGGATCATCGCGACTCGGCCCCGTTCGTCCCGCGCTGCGTCGTCCATGCCGCCGACTTCCCCTGGGGTGAGGACCGGCGGCCCCGGACCGCGTGGTCGGACACCGTGATCTACGAGCTGCACGTTCGCGGCTTCACGATGCGCCACTCGGATGTCCCCGCGCATCTGCGGGGAACCTACGCCGGCCTTGGCGAACCAGCGGCGATCGAGCATCTGCGCCGTCTCGGGGTGACCGCTGTAGAGCTCATGCCGGTCCACCACTTCGTCACCGAACCGGGAGTAACCCGCCGCGGACGGGTCAATTATTGGGGTTACAACTCGATCGGCTACTTCGCGCCGCACGCCGGCTACGCGGCAGGTGGATCGCTCGGCGAACAGGTTCGCGAGTTCAAGGTCATGGTTCGCAGCCTCCACGCCGCGGGCATCGAGGTCATCCTCGACGTTGTCTACAACCACACCGCCGAGGGCGACCAGCTTGGACCCACCCTTGCCTTCCGCGGCATCGACAACGCCGCCTACTACCGGCTCCGTGACGACGACCCCAGCCGCTACGCCGACTACACGGGCTGCGGAAACACCCTCGACGTCAGGCATCCACACGTCTTGCAGCTGATCATGGACTCGCTGCGCTACTGGGTGACCGAGATGCACGTGGACGGGTTCCGATTCGACCTCGCCGCGGCCCTGGCCCGGTCGATGCACGACGTCGACAAACTGTCGGCGTTCTTCGACGTCATCCAGCAGGACCCCGTAATCAGCAGGGTCAAGTTGATCGCCGAGACGTGGGATCTCGGTGAGGGCGGCTACCAGGTGGGAGAGTTCCCGCCGCTGTGGACAGAGTGGAACGGCAAGTTTCGGGACACCGTTCGTGATTTCTGGCGCGGGGCCGAGCCCGGCATCTCCGAGTTGGGATTCCGGCTTTCCGGGTCGAGCGATCTCTACCAAGACGACGGCCGCCTGCCCTATGCATCGGTCAACTTCGTCACCTGCCACGACGGGTTCAGCCTGCGCGACCTGGTCTCCTACGACGCCAAGCACAACGAGTCCAACGGCGAAGACAACGCGGATGGCACGGACGACAACCGATCCTGGAATTGCGGTGCCGAAGGTGCCAGTGCCGATCCGGAAGTCCTCGCCCTGCGCGCCCGGCAGAGTCGCAACTTCCTGGCCACCTTGCTTCTGTCGACCGGTGTACCCATGCTCCGGTCCGGCGACGAGATGGGCCACACCGCGGACGGCAACAACAACACCTACTGCCAGGACAACGAGCTGTCCTGGCTGGCCTGGGACCTCGACGCAGACAGCAGCGCACTGCTCGATGTCGTCTGCAAGCTCCTGACCATGCGACGCGCGCATCCGGTCTTCCGGCAACGCGCCTTCTTCCGCGGGCGACCGGTGGCCGAAGGCGAGGTCAAAGACCTCGCCTGGTTCACCCCCGCCGGGCTGGAGATGACCGACGCGGACTGGGCCTCCCCAGCGGTACGCACGATCGGCTTGTACCTGTCCGGGGAGGGGATCCGCACCCGTGGTCCGCGCGGAGAGCGGATCCGGGACGACTCCTTCCTCCTCGTGCTCCATGCGGACGCCCCGCCGGTGAGCTTCGCGCTTCCTGGACCGCCTTGGGCGGTGCGCTACCAGGTGGAGTTCGACTCCGCCGCACCGGAGGACGCCGCCAGGTCGCTGGTCGGAGGCGATCGCCTTCCTGCGTCCGGGCGGTCCTTCCTCGTCCTCCGCGCCTACAACTCCGTGTAGACAGCAGCCTGCGTTGGCAACGCCAGCAACCCCAGTTCGGCTCCGGTTGCGAGCAGGGCGTTGCGGGGGGCAATCCGCACGGTGTAGCCGAATGAGCCTTTCTGCTCGAGCGTCACCTCGCCCTCGAAGCGGTACTGCCCGTCGATCGAGCCGACCGGCTTCAATCCGACGACGCTGGGCGCTCGGAGCTCGTCGGTGTCGTCGACCCGGCCATGCGCCACCTGAACGTCGACGTCGTCGGGGTTAAGACCACCCAGCTCGACGATGGCCCGCACGGTCAGGGTCTGTCCGACCTCCGGCGCGGTGGTAACCCCCTCGCTCTCGACGTGAACGACCCGCACGCCCGGCCACGCCGTCACGACCTGGGCCTTCCATCCGGCCAGGGTGCGCGCACCCGCGTAGTCGTCTGCGGACAGCCGGCGAGCGGACCGTGCCGCGGGTAGGTAGAGCTGGACGACGTAGTCGCGCACCATCCGGGAGGCGAGCACCTGCGGGCCCAGCGACTGCAAGGTATGGCGAACCATCTCGATCCACCGTCTGGGCAGGAGGTCGCCGTCCACAGCGTAGAACCGAGCCCGGACCTGATTCTCCAGGATGTCGTAGAGCGCGTTCGCCTCCAGATCGTCGCGCCGCTCCGGATCCTCGACCCCTGAGCTCGGAATGGCCCAGCCGTTGGCTCCGTCGAACATCTCGTCCCACCAGCCGTCGCGGATCGAGAGGTTCAGGCCGCCGTTGAGTGCCGATTTCATGCCCGAAGTCCCGCAGGCCTCAAGTGGGCGCAGCGGGTTGTTCAGCCACACGTCGCAGCCTCCGTAGAGGTAGCGCGCCATGCCGATGTCGTAGTCCGGGAGAAATGCGATCCGGTGGCGGACCTCGGGATCGTCGGCGAAGCGGACGATCTGCTGAACCAGCTCCTTGCCTCCGTCGTCCGCCGGGTGGGCCTTGCCAGCGATGATCAGCTGGATCGGTCGGTCCGGGTCGAGCAACAACGAGCGCAACCGATCCGGGTCGCGGAGCATGAGGGTGAGTCGCTTGTAGGACGGAACCCGGCGGGCGAACCCGATCGTGCACACCGCAGGGTCGAAGATCGAGGAGACCCAGCCCAACTCGGCAGCGCTGGCGCCACGCTGTAGCCACGAATCATGGACCCGGCGGCGCACCTCGTCGACCAGCTGCGACCGCAACTGCGCTCTGGTCTCCCAGATCGACTCGTCGCTGACCTTGGCGATGCCGTCCCAACCGGCGGCCTCCTCGACGATCGTCGGCCCGATCTCCCGGGCCGCGAGCTCGAACACCTCGCGCGCAACCCACGTTGGGGCGTGCACCCCGTTGGTGATCGAGGTGATTGGAACCTCGTCGACGTCGAAGCCCGGCCAGAGCCCGGCGAACATCGTCCGGCTCACCGCCCCATGCAGGCGGCTGACCCCGTTGGCGCGCTGGGCGAGCCGCAGACACATTACCGCCATGTTGAACACCGCGGGATCACCGTCGGGCTCGGCACCGAGCGCGAGGATCTCCGGGAGGGGCACCCCCGCGCAGCCGTTGTCCCCACCGAACGCCGACTCGATCAGATCGACGGGAAACCGGTCGATTCCCGCGGGCACCGGCGTGTGGGTGGTGAATATGGTCCCGGCTCGAACTACCTCAAGCGCTTCCCGGAAGCTGAGCCCGGCCCCTTCGGTGAGCTCCCGGATCCGCTCGATCCCCAGGTAACCGGCATGTCCCTCGTTGGTATGGAAGACCTCCGGTGTGTCGGCGCCGGTGAGCCGGCAGTAGGCACGAACCGCGCGTACCCCACCGATGCCGAGCAGCATTTCCTGGTGCAACCGGTGTTCGGTGCCCCCGCCATAGAGCCGGTCGTTGACCTCGCGCTCCGCGGGGGCGTTGTCTTCGATGTCGGAGTCGAGAAGAAGCAGGGCTACCCGGCCCACCTGCGCCTTCCAGACCTGCGCCCCGAGGATCCTCTCTCCGGGCAGGCCGACCTGGATTCGGACCGGGGCACCCTCGCCGTCGACCTCCCGGAGCAAGGTGAGCGGCAGGCCCTGCGGATCCAGCGGCGGGTAGCGCTCCTGCTGCCACCCGTCGGGGGACAACGACTGCTTGAAGTAGCCGCGCCGGTAGAGCAGGCCCACCCCGATGATCGGCACCCCGAGGTCGGAAGCGGCCTTGAGATGATCGCCGGCGAGGATGCCGAGGCCTCCGGAATATTGCGGGAGCACCTCGGTGATCCCGAATTCCGGCGAGAAGTAAGCCACCGCCCGGGGCGCCCCGTCGAGGTGCTGGTACCACCTAGGCCCGGTGAGATAGTCCTCCAGATCGTCCCGGGCGTCGGAGAGCCGACGAAGGAAGCGGCGATCCCCGGCCAGGTCGGCCGTCCGCGCGGTCGAGACCGCCCCGAGCAGCCGTACCGGGTCGTAGCTCACCTCCGCCCACAGCTCCGGGTCCACAGCTGCGAACAGGTCCATGGACTCCGGGTGCCAGGACCAGCGAAGGTTCATGACCAGCTCGCCGAGCGGGGCGAGCGCCGCCGGCAGGGCGGCCCGCACGGTGAAACGACGCAGGGCTCTCACGCGCAGAAACCCTAGCCTGCCCTTCCACGTTAGCCGTGAGAGTTAACACCACGGGGGTGGGAGCGGGTGGGTTAGCCGAAGGTGAGTTTGAGTTGGCGGCCGCCCCACCAGGGGATGGGGGTGGTGGTGTCGGGGAAC